>VFQQ010000358.1_pt1 | contig 97794 bp, 180 predicted proteins | sample 3512341 | NCBI WGS metagenome assembly VFQQ01 (sample SAMN10412373, study PRJNA504923) | tailings metagenome | isolation source: Relicate 2 Philex TSF1 revegetated site | place: Philippines: Tuba, Benguet | collected 2017-08-29 | reverse complement strand
GGCAAGCAGGCGGGGCATGGGAGGGAATGGCAGCCACTTGCACAACTAACAGTTGGGCATGGTCCCTCGGGTGGTGGCACAGGGTCAGTGGCAAGGTGGGTCAGGGGGAGGCTACAAGTGCTACAGGGCAGATGGAAAATGCGCGGTGGGCTCCCAAAAATTGCGCCGCCTGGAATGGGCAGGCGGGCACGGCTGGGGAGGGGTCCTGTGGTGCATGGCGGGGAAAAGGCAGTGGGGTTGCATGCACAGTGGGGTCGTGTCGCAGGTATGGGGGGTCCTGGCTACGCCGCCAATCGCAGCGGCGCAGCAGTGGGGCATCATGGGGGGTCGTTCCCTGGCCATCCAGCAGTGGCCAGCAGCACGGCAGGCCGCTGGCATGGTCGCAGGCTGCTGCCGCTGCGTCCAAGAGGGGCGTCAAGGTGGCGGACGGGCTGCCCGCTCAAGCGGGTTCGTTCACTTCTTCTTGGCGGCCGACTTGCCCTTGGCGGCGGGCTTGGCGGCGGCGCGCTTGCCGGCGCTCTTGGCTGCCGGCTTCTTGGCGGGAGAGGTCTGCAGCGAGGCGGGGACAGCAACGGCAGGTGGCCTTCAGGGCGGGCCGGAGGTGTGCAGCGCTCCAGCAGGAAAGATGCTAGGGGCGGCGTGCACATCAATTGGGCTGCCCCACAGCCCCGCACAGCCCAGCACAGCAGCTCCGCTCGCTCCCTGCATCTGCTCACCGTCTTGGCAGCTGCCTTTTTGGGCGCGGCTGCCGCCTTGGCCTTGGAGGTGGCGGCTGCCTTCTTGGGCGCGGCTGCCTTCTTGGTGGCGGTGGTTTTCTTGGGTGCCAGCTGCAGGTGGGATGGGAGGTGGGAAGTGAGGTGGGTCATGAGAAGGCAACCTAGGAATGTAGCCAACGGTGGTCTGCGGGTTGCAGGCAGGGCCTGTTGCACTGCACGTTTTCCTTGCCTGCGCTCCTCTGCCCATGCACGCGAGCAGAAACAAGTCGGTACTCGCACCTTAAAAATTGTGCCCCCCCTGCTCACACCACACCAAATCAGCGGCAGCCGCTGTGGGTGTCCACCCTGCCTCCATTGCACACAGCCTCCCCTCCCTACCTTCTTGTCGTCCGCCGCCTTGCCCTTGGCCGCTGCCGCCTTGCCCTTGGCAGGTGCTTTGGCCTTGGCGGGCGCCTTGCCCTTGGCCGCCGCCTTGCCCTTGGCCGTCGGCTTCTCCTCCTTCTCCTCCTCCTTCTTGGCTGCCGCCGCCTTGCCGCGCGCGGCCGGTTTCTTGGTCGCCGGCTTCTCCTCGGGCTCCTGTGGGGGGTGGGGGTGGAGAGAGTGTGGCACAGGTGGCTTGGAGTGCGGCACTGGTGGGACAGATGGCTGGCAGCGTGAGGCATCAAGGCATCATGTGTGGCCGAAGAGGGTCGGTATCTGCATGGACTTGCACATCCAACCTCGCCTGCCAACCCGCCCCAAAACACCATCAGCTCCCTCCCCTGCCGGCTCGCACCTCGGCCGCCTTGCGCTTGCCCTTGGGCGCCGCCGCCGGCTTCTCCTCCGCCTTCTTTGCTGCCGCCCGCCCGCGTGCCGCTGGCTTCTTGGCGCTGTCGTCCGCCTTGGCAGCCGCCTTGGCCTTGCTGCCCGCCGCCGCACCGCGGGTGGCGCGCGTCCGCGCCACCGGCTTGGCTGCCGGGGCTGCCTTGGGCTTGGCGGCTGCGCGGCCCCGCCGCTTGGGCTTCTCCTCTTCCTCAGCAGCCTCCTCCTCGTCAGCTGCGGCCTCCTCAGCTGCGGCCTCCTCCACCTCGGCTGCGGCGGTCTCCTCAGCTGCGGCCGCCTCCTCCTTCTCTTCCGCGGCCTGCTCCTCCTCCTCCGCTGCAGCTTCCTCCTCCACTGCCTCTCCCACTGCCTCCACCGCTGCCTGCTCCGCCGCTTCAGCCTCACCCTTGTCCTCTGCCTCCTCTTCTGCCTCCTCGGCCGCCTGCTCTGCCGCCGCCGCGGCCTCCTCCGCTGCCACCTCGGCCACCTCTGCTTCCTCCATGGCCGCCTCCTTCTCAGCCTCCGCCTCATCTGCTGCCTCCTCCTCGCCAGCTGCCTCGGCGGTTGCTGCCGCCTCCTCCGCAGCAGCCGCCTCCTCCGCAGCGGCAGCCGCCTCCTCGGCGGCAGCCTCAGCGGCGGCTGCCTCCAGCTTGGCATCGGCAGCATCCACAGCTGCAGGTGGTGTGTGGATGTTGTGGCAAGGCAAGTCAGGGCAACAGTGTAATGATGCACTCTGCAACACCATTCGCCAGTTTGCTGGACAGCAGAGGCAGACTTGCTGCCACCCCTCGGTACCCCCAACCCGCCACCCTTGCCACGCCCACCTGCCGCCGCCTCCTCCTCGGCTTCTGCCTCCGGCTGGAACGGCTCCTCTTCTGCCGCTGCTGCCGCCTCCTCGCTGGCGGCAGGCGCCTCCACCTCCAGGCCATCTGCGACGGGTGGCAGGCGGGATGGGCAGGGGTGGGTGGTTGAGGGTGGGTGGGAGGGCAAAGGGCGCGCTTGAAACCCAGGTTGGCGAGCAGGTGATAGGACAGCACAGAGCCCTGCCATCAACAGCAAGCTCTGCATACTGCCCTGCCCAGCGCACCCTCTGCGGACTCAGGCTCAGCCTCGGCAGCGGGCGGCAGCTCCTCGGCGGGTGCCTCCTGCAGCGGGGCACACCAAGCAGCCTGACGTTTGCAATGGCAGCAGGAGACGCCACACAGGAGAGCACGACTTGTTGCAGCGGCACTGCAGGAACGACAGCAGCAAGCCTGGCTGCCAGCTGCTCAAAACCGCACCCATATGCAACCACCCTGCAATGAAATGTAGCACTGCACGAAGCGCAACGCATCCTGGCACCTGCTGGCCAACGTACAGCCTGGCCTGGCCCTCCCTTCCATGCTTGCGCACCTGCGCCTCCGCCTCCGCCAGCTGCTCTTCCTCAATCTCCTCGCCCGCCAGGCCCTCCACCTCCTCCTCAGCTGCAGGACAGACAGGTGCTTGGACGCACGTGTTGATGTGATGCCATCCTGGGCAGGTGGCACCTCTTGAGTGCAGCACAAGACAGCAGTCACGCAGCACATGCAGTGATGAAGGGCTGGTGCAGCAACAGCGCTGGTAGCACCTGCGTGCCTCCCCTCCACCCAGCCACGTGCGGCCGCAGCAGGGCAGCAGCTGCCCCACCTGGGATGCCGGGCATGCCGGGGTGCTGCACCGGCGCCTCCTCCTCGGCGGGAGCCTCCTCCTCCTCCTCCAGGGCAGCCTCCACCATCTCCTCCTCCTCCACAGCTGCCGCCTCAACGGCAGCGGGCGCCTCCTCGCTGGGCGGCTCCTCCACCTGCATCTCAGCAGGCTCCGCCACCTGCAGCAGCCCAGGGCGGGGTGGGGTGGACAAAGAGCACTGGGTTCAGCAAACCGAGGCTCGAATGGTCCAGCGGAGGGCGCAGGTATCAAACAGGGGTACTCCTGCTGGCCAGCAACAGCTGCTCTGCAAGCTGACTACCTGCAAGCAACAACCCGCACACACAGCCACAGCCAGCCACGCGCGCCTGCGGATCCTCAGCAGCAGGCTCTGCCTCCGGCTCAGCGGCGGGCTCCGGCTCAAAGGCAGCCTCCGGCTCCGGCTCGGCAGCAAACGGCGCCTCCTCTGCCGGGGACTCTGCAGAGAGTACAACAAGCATGGGCAAGCCAGGCCATGGCCTTGGTGCAGAATGCAGCAGATAAGGCGGGAAACCGCAAGGCGCCGGCCAGCGTGGCCGCCTGCCTCTGCAGCGAGGCTCACACTGCCCTCAGCCCTGTCCGATCTCTGCAGGCTGCCTGTGCTGTGCTGCCATGCCAGCCCACCTGGCTCCTCCTGCGTGGGCGGCACCGCCTCCAGCTCAGCCTCGGCAGCAGGCTCAGGCTCGGGCTCCGCGGCCGGCTCCTCAGCGGGCGGAGCCGGCGCCTCCTCCTCCACGGGCGCTTCGGCCACCGGCTCCTCAGCAGCGGGGGCTGCAGGGGCAGCAGCAGGGGGCGACGGAGCAGACAGGTTGCCAGCATGCTGTTGAGCGGCTGCTGTGCTTTTTGCAACGCAACAAGCCTGAGCGAGGGTCGGGCGCTGTGGGCCACCCCGCCAGCACTGGCCTGCCAGAGCCCCGCGCCGCACCTGCGGGCGCCTCGCCGCCTGCCGGCGGCTGCTCGGCGGGGAACTCGGGCGCCGGCCGCGCCTCTTCGGCGGGCCCGCCCTCCTGCTGCTCGGAGCTCAGAAAGTCGTCGACGGGCGCCGCTGGCGGCGGCGGCGGCGGTGGCGGCGCGCCATAGCCCTGCCCGTAGGCAGCGCCATACTGCTGGCCATAGTAGCCCTGCATACAGGCAGGCAGGCGGGTGGAGCGGGGTGGGCAGCAGGCGCCTAGGTTGCGGTTTGGCTTGGCGCCTGGGGGGAAGGCGGGAGCGCGGCGCCGGGGCCTGGCCAGCGGCCTGCGCGGCGCGGACCCACCTGCGCCTGGCCCCACGGATCCATGGCGTCGCTGCTGGGGTCCTGGGAGCGACCTAGGGCGGCGGATGGCGGCGAGGGAGGCGATGTGAAGGCAGTGCGGCCGGGAGCCGGCGGCGCGGCGCTGGGAAGCGATCCTGGCGGCAGAGGGCGCGAGCGAGGTCGGTGGCGAGGCGCTGGCGCGCGATTGTCGATTGTTACCTTGCGTGAGAGCACCCTTGGGCAAGCTGCGGCGATCGCGTGCCTCACACCGTCGCCTGGAGTGCTGTTCCAGCGCTGGGCTCCAGCCCTGCCCTGCAGTCGCCTGCATGGGGCGAGCATGGGGGCTGCCGTGGAGCGAGTGCGGCTGTGCGGCCCATCGCTCGATTCTAGGCGTTAGCTGCTGCGTTGCTGGATCGACACAGCCCGCCCCCCGCGACGCCCCTCCCGCTCTCCCGCCGCCCGCCCCGTCTCGCAGACCCTAACCCAGGAACCAAGGCAAGGCTGCTCGGCACACCCGATTGGGCGCCCGCGCTGCCGGGCAGCATGTTTGCAGTCCCGCTGCTTCTATTGAGCCCCCTGGGGTCTGCACGGCCCGCAGACACAGCCGTCATGCCGTGGAAAGCGCATTGCGCGGCCTGCTGGTGCCATTTGGCGCCGCCGAGGGGCGGCAGCGGCGGCAGGCGGCAGGCAGCGGCGGCACTTCCGCCCCAGCCATGCATTTTGCGCCGATGCCCTTGAAGCGCTTGTGCCTTGCCTGTGCTGACCGACTGCCGATGCCGCATTTCCTGATCCTGCCAGGGCAGCCACCGCAGCAGCGCCTGTGCATCCCCAGCAGCAGCAGCGGGTGCGGCAGCCATGGGCCTGTTCCGTAAAGGCTACCAGGCCATGTTTGGCCGGAACAAGTGGAAGATCCTGCGGGGGGACAAGGTGCGGGCCTGAAGTCATTCCGAAGCTGGTGCAGCGAGGCCGGGAGCTTTTTGCTGCAGCTTGCCCTGCTCCATGTGCACCATGTGCCACTGCTCCGCCGCCCGCTGGCCCTCGGCTTGCCGCTGCCGCTGCCGCTGCTCACGCCGCCCGCCGCGCCCTGCCTATCCACCCCAGGTCATGGTGATGGCGGGCAAGGACGCGGGCCAGGTGGGCACGGTGACCAAGGTCATCCGCGACGTCCGCTTCCCCCGCGTGCTGGTGGAGGGCCTCAACCTGGTGCGCTTGAGCCAGCATGCTGCTGCCAGGGATGCCGCCCCTGCTCTGGGCTGCCTGCTTGCCCTCACCCCTGCTGCGCATTGCATAAGCTGTTAAGCTGTGCATGCGGTCAGCCTGCGTGCCGATGTCCACATGTGCTGCTGGGCATCACTGCTGGCAGGGGCACATGCGCCGGATGAGAAGCCGCATGGCGCGCTGCAGCTTCAGCATATGCCCACCCGCCCCGCTCCTGCCCTCCCCCGCTGCCCGCCTGCAGAACAAGCGCTTCCTCAAGCGCACCAAGGACAACCCGGGCGGCATTGTGAGTGTGGAGTCACCGCTGCACTACTCCAACGTCAAGCTGGTGGACCCGCAGACGGGGCAGCCGGTGCGCGTCACCTGGCGCTTCCTGGAGGACGGGACCAAGGTGCGGGCGGCGGCACAGCTGCGGCGTGGGTTGCACTGCGACTTGCAGTCTGGTTGGGATGCGAGCGAGGGACACCTGCTCGTTGAAGCTGGACCTGTTCGCCATGTCTGCGCCCTCATGTGAGGGGGCGCGGAACGCGGGCTGGTGTCAGAGCCAACCATGCCGCTCAATGCGCCATGCTCCTTGCCCTACCTCCCCCATACCCGCTCCCCAACTGCCTTCAGGTGCGCGTGACCAAGGGGCGCAGCGCCTCCGGCTCGGTGGTGCCCCGCCCCGAGGTGCTGAAGCAGCGGCGCAAGCCGCGCACCACGTCCACGGGCCCCAGGGACACGCCGGTGGCAGACGCAGCAGAGGTCACGCACAAGCCCGGGGACCTGCCCTCCGCACTAGAGCACCTGGCGGGGCTGATGCCCGCGCCACACGCGCACGCTGTGGGGGCGGCGGCAGCGCAGCAGCAGCGGCAGTACCATGCAGCAGCGGCAGGCAGCGCGCTGAGCGGCAGCTGGTACGGCAGCCCCATAGCGGCGGCGGCGGCACGGCTGCTGGGCGGTAGTGGCAGGCTGCAGCCGCTCAGCCGGCCAGGCAGCTCGTGGCGCGGCTTTGCAGCCAGCTTGTGGTGAGGCGCCGCTGCCTGACATCACAGCTTGCACCACCCCCCATTTGTACCACTGTGCCGCCATTGTGCGCTCTGCAATCCCCTTGCATGAACCCTCTCCTGCCAGCAGTCCTTGCTGTGGCATGCTATAACAGTCAATCGTTGCAGAGAGAGAAAGAGAGAGCACGTGCAAACGGCACTGCCTAGGGTCATGCAGGGTGCAGCTGAGCTAGGGGCATGAAATGTTTGGATCACTGCCTGCTGCTGTGAGCCGCTTCGCAGCGGCCGCTCTGGTCAGGGAGAGAGAAGGTACGTGCTCACTCGCACTTGATGGCCTGCACAGGGGGCGGCAGGCAGGGGTGGCGGCATGAAAAGCTGTGCAAGCCCTGCTTGTGCAAACTACCCTCCACCGTAAGCATGCCCGCTGCTTCTGCATGCAAGCGCCCTCCTGCCCACCTTGTAGATATGCCGCACAAACGACAGGCTGGCGCGGAAGCCCACAGACCCCAGCATGAGGAAGAAGCCTGTGTGGCGGGGAGGCAGGGGGTGCAGATCGATGAGCCAGGGAGCAGCGGCAAGCAAGTGCATCCACATGCTTTGAGGGCTGCACTGCATGCCAACTCCTCGACAACGTGCACCATGCATGCCGCTGGCTAAGGCGACCTCACTCGTGGCCCAGCTGGCGGTCTTGCTCACCGTAGCAGACCATGAGCATGTACCCGAAGTAGAAGGAGGCCTGCATGAGCCCGTTCATGTCCGACCGCGCGTACCAGTAGTAGAAGCAGTACGCTGCAGCGGCGGGGGAAAGGGTCGGGGTTCGGTCGGCGTCCACAGAAGGCGAGTGCAGGCCACAGAGGCTGGAGCAATTTAACGAGCAACAGCTGTAGCAGGCCGAGCTGCGATTGTACCAATGCCACACCTGCCCCCACCCGCCGCAGCTCACCGTAAATGAAGAGCGCCGTGCTGCCGCCGCACATGATGCTGCGCCACCACCACCTGTGGCATGGGGGATGGGGCAGCGTAGCAGTGGATGTCTGAAGCATGCAATCTGATCCTAAACTCCGTTTAGTGAGCTGCAATCTCAGCCATGCACTGAGCTCCAGTAATTGCACCGGCTCAGCATGCATTGCTCCCCGCCCGCCCGCCCGCCCCCACCTGTGGTCCTCCACCGCCAGCTGGAAGTATGTGAGGGCGATGGTGATGAAGGCGGTGACGATGATGAGGATGATGAACACGATGAAGAGGATGGAGTAGATGGTGTACACCTTGTGCCCCCACACGCTGGCAAAGATGTAGTCTGCACAGGTGGGGTGGAGGGGTGGAGGGGCCACAAGGTGTGGAGGGCCACACTAACAACACAGGCCAGGTTCCCAGGCGGCGCCGCTGTCCAGTGTGCTGCTCCACGACTGAGGTGGGCGCGGCAGACAAGCTGCTGATGGGGGCAGGCTGGTGCACGCAGCGATTGGGCCGAACGCCTGGCCCAACAGCTGCCCACCACATGGCACCGCCTGCACCTGCTGGCAGCTGCCTTGGGTGCGCTTCACCCAGCAGCCCACCACCTGCCCCCTCCCACTCACACAGCTCGATGTAGATGGCGGAGAAGGGCAGGAAGCCGGCCATCAGCATCTGCGGCAGCGTCTGCCGGTACCAGGGCAGCGGCGGGATCTCTCGCGGGTACTTGGTGGTGCGGCACGGAGCGTTGAACTCGGCCTGGTGGGTGCGGGTGCCAGGGTGAGAGGGGTTGCAGTGAGGCATGAGATGATTTGGGCAGGAAGGTTGGACGAGCAGAGGAGGGCGGTGCCGCCTTCAACCCGCAGAGCCACTTGAGAGTCATGGCCCTTGCATGCTCCCCCTAGTGTCCCACCCCTCCCACCCCTGCCCCACTCCAGCGCCCGCCCACCTTTGTGTTCTTGCCCATGATGCCGCCCACGACTGTGAGCGGGAAGGTGACCAGCGCCCAGATGACAACGATGATCACAATGGTGCCAAAGGGCAGGGCAGCGGTGGTTCCGTACACCCAGGCCACCTGTGGAGCGCGGGCGAGGGAGGGAAGAGGGGCCAGGGGGTGTGAGGGCTGGCTGGGTTGTTTGCAACGACCGTGCTGGTTGACACATGGACAGCAGCTGGTCATCGAGCCTGCCAGTCACACACTGCTGCCTTGCACGCGGCCACAGGGAGTGCCCTTGACCCCCGCCAACTCACTGTGTTGAGGTACGAGAACATGGCCAGCAGCGGGCCGCAGAACAGCATGGTGGTGGTCAGCACGTTGCGCACCCAGTTGGTGCCTGCAGCGGGGGGTCAGGCAGGTGGGCAGGTGGGCCGTGACAAAACCAACATTCTTTGTGTTAGCACAGCAGCACAGCAAGGCCAGCGCTGCGGCAGGCAAGCAAACCCCGGCAGCACAGCCACTTGTTGCCTGCACACCCCGCAGCGCGCTTACCGCCCATGATCTTGTACAGCGCCGCCGACACGTAGCCAGCAATGCCCGCTGTCAGCGCGTACAGCACCACCACAGAGGTCAGCATGGCGCCGCCTGAAGGGGAGCAGGGGCTGAGTGTGGGGCTAGGTGGGAGGAAGTGGTCATGTGGGGCAGCTGCACCTCCTCCTGCCAGGGTTACGATTACATGAGCTGCCTGGGCAGTGCGAGCAGCCAGCCCCCAGGTGCTCAGAACAAGGCTGCTGCTGGCGGCAGCCATATTTGTGTTCCTCCCCTCACCGTTGTATGGGTAGTACGTGCCCAGCAGCGAGAGGCAGAAGATGACGAGGGCCATGACCAGGATCTGGGTGCCCGTGCCCACCACCGCGCAAAACACATTGAGGTAGGGCGGGAAGCGGAACACATCGCCGTGCACCAGCTGCGGGGAGGAGGGGGAGGGGGACCCACAGCGGGCAGGCAGGGATGAGCCGTCGGCTCAGCCGGTAGCACAGCAAGCTGGACAGGACGCTTGCCTGTGGCTGCCCTGCGGCACAATACGCAACAGACCAGCATCTGCACTACTCGCAGCCTGCCCAGTGCGGGCCACAGGAGGGCAGCGCCACCGGCCGCCCACCTTCCAGCCCGTCTCCTCGCCGTCCTCCAGCGCCTCGTCGTCCCGCGCGCTGCTGTACTTGATGAAGTCGTTCTTCAGCACCTGCGGGAGGAGAGTTGAATGGAAATGCGTGGCGGGATGGTTAGGCGGGTGCTGTAGGACAGCGCACGCAGCGCAGCATGGGGCAATGCAGGTCAGAGGTGCTGCACCCTCCGGCAGCTCCACAGCAGCCACCCCCGACCCAGCGCGCCTCGCACCCGCATGAGGATGGTGGCCAGGAAGCCGGTGAGCAGCAGCACGGTGACGCACGAGTTGACGATGGAGAACCAGTGGATCTGCGCGGGGGTAAGGTCCCGGGGGGTGCATGGGCTAGGTGCGCGCAGGGCCATGGCTTGCAACAGGTCAAGAGCTGAACCCATCCAGCCTTGCAGACCGCCGCCTGCCGACCATCCCACATACAGGGCTCATGTTTCAAGCAGCACCAGCGCACTGCCACGCCAGCCCCCTCCCCGGAAATGCGCCCACCTCCAGGTGCTGCGGCAGGAACGAGTACTTGGCGTACCTGCGGCAGTGGCAGGGCACAGCAGCAAGGCAGCGTTGGACGGCAGCTGGACATTGGCAGGCTGATGCACGCCGATCCAGTGGCCAGCAGGTCCAGCCTGCTGGGCAACCAAGTGCTCAGCCTCGCTGCCCCCAGCCCGGCTGCCGCTTCCCCACACACTCCACCCCAGCAGCTGGCAGCCCCAGACTCTCACTTGTCCATGCGGCGGTCATACGGGATGTCTCGCGGGGGTGTGGGGCGGGGGGGGGGGGGGGGGGTGGCTTGGGTGGGGTGACTGGGCCGGCAGGCATCCTCCTGCACCGTCAACTGTACTACAACGCCTGCCCGCCGGCGGTGTCGGCACCAACAGCTGCCTGCTTGTACCACCTCGCCTCCCCCAACCAGCCCACCCACAGAACAGATGAACAGCGCCCTCACCCGTGGAGATGTCCACCTGGATGACTCGGTCGCCGTTGAACAGCACGTCAAAGTGGATGTGGGTGAAGAGCGACAGCTTCTGGCGGTCGCGCTGCCCCGGCACCTCGCTGGGCAGCTTCTCCACCTTGCCGATGAAGCCCCAGATGGGCAGCCCGTCGATGAACATCTGGGGCAGGTGAGGAGGGGGGGGGGGAGGGTGCGGGCGTGGGAAGCGGCGGGGCTTGCACCCTGTGGCAGTGTGCCGGCTGGTTGGCGCACTTTCGGCCACTGTTCCAAACTGCTGACTCCCAGCAAGACCAGCGGCTCGGCCAGTGATGGATGCGGTGTGGCAGGGAGCTGGGTGGGCTGGCAGTGCTGGCCAGTCCAAACAATCAGCATGCGGAAGCATGGCATGCCGATGCCTGTCACACAATCTCAACAGCTGCACAGCCGTTCTGCCCTGCCGGGCACCCCCTCTCCCCCTGCGTGGCCAGCCGCTCGCCCACCCACCTGGAAGTAATAGTCCTCGGCCACCGCCGCCCGGAACTGGTCCAGGTCCTCGCGGTCCAGCTGCTGCGCGCACAGCACCGCCCCCTCCTTGTTCTCCTTGAACCTGGGGGGCAGGAGTTGGGGGCAGGGGCAGGGGCGGGCACAGCTCTTAGCGGCAGCCTGGCAGCAGCGGGACTGGAGCAAGCCAGCATGTGCTCGAACCAGGAGCACCAGAATGAACAGCGACTAGCGATGCGGGTGGAGGTGTCCCCCAGCTCACTTGATTTTGTAGGGCGTGGACACGAGGCGGTCGCCCTCCAGCACCTCGCCCAGCCCCTCCGGCTTGTACTCCTTGCCCTCCTTGGGGTGGCAGAAGGGCAGGTTGAAGTACTGGTACGTCTCGCTGCGGCAGCAGGTGGGCGGGTGGGCGGGAGGCGTGGGCAGGCGTGCACCACGGCAAGAGGGACTGGCGGCAGCGCAGTTGGCGCACTGGCATGCAACGCCACAGCACGTGCTTGGGGAGGGACCGCACCAAGTGTTCCAGCAGAAGCCATGCAAGCATCCCAACTGGGCCGGCAGGCAGCAGCAGGCGGGCTGCACTGCAAGTCGGTTGGTGGGGTGCAAAATGCCCGCAGTCATTCACGCCTCCCCGGCACTCACGTTGGGTTGGCAAATGGTCCCACTGCAGCAGCGTGGCAAGCGGTGCAGGGTATGGACAATGTCAGGTACTGCTGCACGCATGTTGTTGCACTGTGGGGCCAAGCAGGAGCAATCGAGCGTGGCTGGCGGCGGGTACGTGGCGCCGCTGCACCCGACGCGGCAGCAGCCTGCCCCGCGCACCTTTGTTGGCCCAGATGGACACCTCCTGCCCGTCCTTGTACCGGTGCTCCTTGGCGCCCGCGCAGGCCAGCAGGGCGGCCGCCAGGCACGCGAGCAGTGCAGCCCTGCTCAGCGCCTGCGCCTTCATCGCGGCGGGAGCGATCTGTAGCGAGCGCAGGGCGCCTTGGGATCAAGGAAGCGGCGCCCGGGCGGTCAGGAACCACGGCGGACCCGTTCAAGAACCAAGCGCTGTGGCGCTGCAAGTGCGCGCCGCCTGACCGCTGCTGATGGTAGAGGAGCGCCTGCACCCGGCGATCAGGGCCAACCGGCGCCTGTGCCGCTCCCGCCACTTGCCAGCGAGGCAATGCCGCCCATGCAGCGCCTTAGGGCGGCGATCGCGGCGCTGCGGCCCACCAGCGGCTTACTCAGGCACGATGGCGCTCCAGCAGACGCTCCGCGCCATCAAGCAGGGGGTGCTGGCCACCGTGCGGCTGCCCAGCGGCGCAGCGCAGCAAGCAGCGGCCCCCATCAGCCTCCGACTCTGGCGGGGCTTCGGTGATGCGGCTGGCAGCTTCCTGGACAAGGGCGAGGTCACCGACCGGGTGCTGAACGTGGTGAAAGGCTTTGAGAAGGTCGAGGAGGGCAAGGTGAGTGCCCAGCCGCCTGGGGTGGCGGTGGGCTTGGGGTCGGGCCGGGCGCAGCCCGGAGATCGAGGCCCCAGGGTTTAGGTTCGCAGCATGCGGCGGGCGGCGGCGGCGGCGGCAGCCAGCGGCGGCACGTGCTGCAGCGCAGCCCGGCCAGCAGTGCACCTTGCAGCCTGCGGCAGGCTTGAGTGCAGTGGGCAGCAGCTGAGCATGGTGCGGCGGTGGTGCGCAGCGCCGCCGCTGCTGGCACGGAGCGGCCCGGCTTCGGCATGCCAGCCATGGGATGCAACACAAACAGCACCAGGCAGGGGGACTGCAGGCGCTGCCAGGCCTGCATGCTGGCCACACCCCTTCAACCCGCTGCACCTCCCTGTTGTTGCGCTGCCGCAGGTGTCGGCCAGCGCTTCGTTCCAGAAGGACCTGGGCCTGGACAGCCTGGACACCGTGGAGCTGGTGATGGCGCTGGAGGAGGAGTTTGCCATCGAGATCCCCGACTCCGAGGCAGACAAGATCCTCAGCTGCGCCGACGCCATCTCCTACATCGCCTCCAACCCCATGGCGAGGTGAAGCGCGCGCTGAGGCGCACGGCACGGTGACGCCGCCCCCCGGCCCGTGCCCGCCCCTCCCCGCTCCAAACCAGCCTTGCCATGTACAGCACTTGTGTCTGCTCCGTCTGCCAGGCGGGGTGCGGCAGTCCTGGGATGCGCTGATGCGCGCCAGCATGCCGCGCGGCCGTGCTCTCGCTACATGCCGGCTGGCAAACCCCTGTCCTGATTTGTTGCCGCTCTCCTTTCAGTTCGCTCCGCTGTTGTAAGTTCCATCACTCCTGTGCCCAGCACAGCAGGTTAATAGGATGGATGCAGGGGCTGTTGACATTGGCACCGCAGCAGGCAACTGGCAGCCAGCAGCCTGTTGGCCTAATGGCACATCAGGCACATCAACAAGCAGAGGTGCCTGGGTTGCGGCTTCGGCGCACATGGGCTGCAGTGTGGGTGCACTATCAAGCCAACAAAGTGCAGCAAGTATTGTCTGGCAGCTGGGATGCTTTTGGTCCATGCCTCCATCAATAGCTGTAGCCGGGAAGCTGATGCTCTGCCGGTGGCCAGGCGAAGCGTGCCGCACGAGCGCGTCGGTGCCGCAGCGCGGCGGCCGCCAGCATGGGGTGATCGCAGCCCCCAGCTGCTGCGCAGCACTGTCGGTCTGTTTGCCGGCGTGCTGGCGGCAATGCCGGCAGCTCTGGCTGCTGCGGGTGGGCCAGCGCTCAGGGCAGGCGCGCCGGCCCCCCCACTTGCCCCACGACGCTTGTGGCGAGCCGTTGGCGCAAGGGCAGCGCCAGAGCGGCGCGGAGGAGAGCGCAGCGGCCAGCAGAGCCCCGCCCCCGCCGCCAGCCGCGGCGAGCAAGGAGAGGCTGCGCCGGCCTCACAGCCGCGCAATGCACGGCGCTTGCGGCCTCTGGGTGACCCTGAGCTTGTCGAGGTGCTGGAGCTGGCGGATGACAAGGAGCTGCAGGAGCTGTACAGCTTGCTGCATGGTGAGCAAGGCTCCGGCGGTGCTGCACATTTGAACTCTGCAGTGCTGGACCCAGCAATAGCTTGCACTGGTCTGGCTGTGTAAGTTTCACATGCCTGCTGAGTGTGCATGACGGTGCATACTGCTGCCACAGAGGAACCGGCATGCTGCCCGAGCACACTGCCTGGCCGCCGCTGGCCCCTGGCCTCCCCAACCCGCTGCTCTTCCCCGTCGCCTCTCCTGCTGCGCTGCAGGACGCAACCTTTTTGGGCCCCTGCTGAAGACGCTGGTTGTGGAGAGCGACGAGCCGGCGGAGGCGGTGGGAGGGCGTGAGGCCCTCATCTCCGCCATCGACCGCCGGCTGCGCTTCCTGGCCGCCGACTCGCGCGCCACGCTGCGCGGCCGCTGGCCCGCATACCGCGAGGTGCGCTGCTGCCGGCAGTGCACCTGGATGCATGGTGCATGGCTGGCAGCTGTGCATGATGACGGGTGCTTGTTGTTATGCGTCAGGGCTGATGTTTGCGAGCTGCCGCCTCTCCTGTGCCTGCTTCACAGTCCTGCCCCATGCCACCCAGCGCCCCACCCCCTGCGCCCGCCCTGCCGCCCCTCAGGTTCTGCTCATGCTGCGCGACAAGCTGGGCATCCGCTGCCCTGCTACCCTGCTAACCAGCGAGCTGGAGGCCGAGGTCTTCCTGCACCTGCTGGAGCGGCACGCTGACGCGGTGGGCGCCGCAGCGGGGCCCCAGTCGCAGGCGGCGGCGGCGGTGGCCGACCAGGGCGACGGCTCGGCGGCGGCGCGCCAGCAGCAGCGGCAGCGCGGCGAGCCAGGCCTGGTGGAGCGGCTGCTGGCGCCGCTGCGCCTGGGCCGCGAGGAGGTGGCGCCCGCGCTGGCCAAGCTGGGGTCGGCGCTGGCCTTGAGCAACCTGACCACCTCGGTGCTGCAGCAGCTGGGCGGCCGCCTGGTGTCCAGCCACCTGCGCTACGAGGCCGCCATGCACCTGGCACTGTCTGCGGGTGCCAAGGGCATGCAGGGGCGGGCCGCGATGCAGGTGGGCAGGGCGGCTTGAGAGGAGGGAAACAGGAAGAAGGGAGGGGCGGGTTTTGCTGCTCCTGCACAATGCCGCCCTGAAGCTAACCCTGCTGCTCCCCGCCTGCCTGCTCCTCCCCCTGCCCGCCAGGCCGCAAAGGAGGGCATCACGGCAGCGGCGTCGCGCTACGCAGCCGCCCGCTCGCTGCTGGGCATTGTGGGCCCGCTGGTGTGGGCGTCCACAGCGCTGGACCTGCTGCTCGTGTCCATCGGCACCGACTGGGTGCGTGTGGCCAAGGCCGTGTTTGCGCTGGCGCAGATCCGGCTGCTGCGCACCGGAGGCTGGACTGAGGGCGGCGCCAGCAGCCCAGGAGGCATCTGAAGCACCAATTAATACCAACAACAACCCAACCCTCCCAAGTGTCCTTGACCAACACACTGTGCCCCACGGCACAGCGCCTGTAGATGCATGCCCTGCCGCAGCACACCGCCCTGCCCTGCAATTTTTCTGCTGCCTGTACACTCTCCCTCCTGTTTATGTGTCCCTCCTCGCTACAACTTAGAGCTTACTTTGCCTTGCCTTGCTTGAAAGCTTCATCTCAACCCGGCTGACCGCCGCTGTGCCTGTCGCCTTGCACCATGCGGTCCATAGACTGTAAACGACTTCTTTGCGGCGCATGCTTCCAGCAGCAAAGACTTTTGGGTGCCAGCAATGTCTGCAGCGGGGAGGGCGAGCTTCCAGGTGGGCGTCGAAGTTGCTGCCGCCAGCAGTGAGGGCCGGCGAAGCTTGTCCGGGTTGGTCGTCAACCGCCACACTCTGCTGAGGCTTCTCAGCTCTGCACACAAGCTGCTGGCCCACATGAGCGCCCGCCGCCGCCGCCGCCGCCTGCTCCGCCGCCGTGGCCTCCCCTCATCCCCGCTCTCCCTGCAGCTAGCGCCCAGCCTGTCAGCTGTGTGCCACCTCGTCATCTGCTTTCTGCCGGCTCTGGTCAAGACTGCTGAGCAGCTGCAGCAGCGGGCGGAGCGCAAGCGCGGCGCCCAGGCCGCAGAACTGCACAGCCAGGCGGTGGTGAGGCCGCGGGGGTGGGGGCGGCTTGTTGTGGGCAGGAGCAGGCGTCATTTGACAGTCATTTGACAGTGTACAGTATTGCATTGGAGACTGAAGACCATGTCTGGACAGTAAGCACGCTATCAATTCAACCTTTTTGTCAAGTGCAGGCCAAGTACAAGGAGGCGCTGGCGCTGGCGGCCAGCGGCGCAGCAGCCCCTCCAGCCGACGACTTTGCATCCGCGCTCTTCAACTGCGCCGAGTGCCTGCAAGAGGGGGCAGAGGCCACTGTGGCAGCCTGTGCAGCACTGCCCGATGGCCAACTGACGCTGGCGGCTGTGCAGGCGGCAGATGCACAGGCGGCAGCACTGCTGGATGAGTCGGTGGCCACTTACCGCCGGGTGCTGGACAATGGGCAGCCGCGGGTGGATGCCCTGGTCTGCTGCGCCAACGCGCTCAGGTGGGGCCAGGGGCGAGTGGGGAAAGCATGGGAGGCTGTGGGGCAGCAGCCAAAGAGCGGCAGGCTGGTGACGAGTTGGAGCAGCTGCAAGCAGGTGCCTGCAATGCTTGAGTAAACGTTGTCCAGTCACACCCTCAGTGTAACTGGCTGCCCGCCAACAAGCCCCCCTCCTGTGCCCCCTCCCTGCATCGCCCCAGCTCTTGGGCTGAGGTGGCAGCTCGCTCCAGCCCCGCCCAGGCGGCGCAGCTGCTGGGGCAGGCGGGCGAGGCGTACCGCGCCGCCCTGCAGCGGGAGGAGGATGCGCTGACGTGGTCCAACCTGGCAGACGCGCTGGTGCAGGTGGGTGGGTGCGCAAGCGCTGGCAGCCAGCTCGGTGATTGCAGCAGCAGTGGGCTGGGCAGCAAGGCAGCGTCCGCCGGGAAGCCTGCCACCTGTTGCTGCTAGCGTTGTTTGATGCACCACGCCCGAGCTCCCTCCCTCCCCTGCACCGCAGCATGCCGCGCTGTGCTGCGAGGCGGGGCAGGGCGAGCAGGGCGGCAGGCTGTTTGGCGAGGCGATGCAGGCGTACCAGCGGGCGTGTGGGCTGAGCGATGCGGCCGACGGCGACGACGTGCCCGGCCTGCTCATCAACTGGAGCCGCGGCCTGCTGACCATGGCGCAGCAGGCGCAGGTGGGGTGGCGCACCGCTGGAGTGGCTGGGGCACTTGCGTGGTGATGTGTTGCCATGCAGCGAGCTCATGCGCTGTGCATGCTGTCTGCCTCTCAAAATGCAGCCCAGCCACCCACCCACCCGCCCACCCATTCACCGACCCCACCCGCCTCATGCCCCCAGGACCCCACGCTGGCGGTGCGCCTGCTGGACGAGGCGGCGCAGCGGCTGCGCCAGTCCTGCGACTTCTTGCGCGGCTCCGACGAGCCGCTGCTGGCGCTGGGCGACGTGCTGCTGGAGCGAGGCGAGCAGCTGGCGACAGCTGGTGATGCAGCGGGGGCGGCCGCCAGCCTGCAGCGGGCGGTTGAGGAGGGCTACCGCCAGGCGCAGCGCATCTCCGCATCCAGCCCAGAGGCGGCTGTGGGGCTGGCAGACGTGGCGGTGCAGCAGGCTCGGCTAGCTGCGGCGGCGGGGGACGCAGGGGCAGCAGCGCAGGCCTGGGCGGCGGCCGAGGCAGGCTACGCGGCGGCGCTGCAGCAGCCAGAGGCATTCGACCTGGAAGCGCGAAGCGCGCTGCGCTACAACCACGCCTGCTGCCTGGCACGGTGTGGGCGAGCCAGCGAGGCGGCAGGGGTGCTGCGCTCGCTGCTGGCACTAGGCACTGTGTCGGCGGCAGACGTGGCCGCTGATGCCGACCTGGCGGGGGTGCCCTTGTGAGGGTGCCTCTATTCTGCCTTTGCTTGGGTTGGCAAAATACACACTGTAACACACATATAAACAGCAACCGGTCATGAGGCATATGCTGGGCATCCGCCCATTCGAGCAGTGCGCAAAAGACAGCTTTAAGGCTTGTGTACCCGCAGTGCGCCTTGCCCAACCTGCTGACCAAGTTCACAGTAGCCGCTCCCTCCGCAGCATGCTGTGCTGATTGGCTGGAGCACATGTCTCTTCTCACTCATTCAATGGTTGCTTTACAGAGAGCAGCATACAGGACATTGGTGGAATGCAAATGTACAAACAGAGGGTATGCAGATACAAGCTGGCATGCCCAGACAGGACAGCCATGGTGGTGGCACAGTTGCTCTATGGCCGGCGGCCCACAGCAGCAGGTGCACCAGCACTCGCTCCTGCAAAGTCTTCTCTCTGCAGCGCCGCCACAGGCGGGCGGCCGGGGCCCTCGCCGCCGCCGCCGTGCCGTGCATCCCCTCGCTCCATCAGCACCAGCGCAAACTGCACATGGGACAGGGCGTGCTGGCATCAGCCACTGCAAACACAGGCTTGATGGGTTTGCTGAGCCAGTGCAGCCAGCATGCATGTGCGACCCGGCTCTGCTCACAGCCACACTCCCTGCTTTATGCCAGGCTTGCCCCAGCCGGCAGGCCGAAGCCTCCAGCACGTCGCTGCCCTGTCCCTCCTCGCCCCCCGCCCCCCACCTTGAGCACAAACTTGAGGTCGACCAGCATGTGCTTCAGCGCCTTGGTCCAGTTCTTGTCCTTGTTGAACATCAGCCGGATGGTCAGCGCGCCCACCTGCGCGCCAGGGTGACCCAAGCCAGTTGGTTTCCTCTCCCCGCTGCAGGTTGTACCCTTGCAGCAGCCTGCCCCAAGTGCTGCATGCCTGACATTGCCAGATTCCACGCCTCAGCACAGGGCCCACCTTGTCGCCCTCGATTGGGCAGGGCAGCGCGAAGCGGTTGCCCTGGCCGTCGCTGGCCCCTCGCGCCACCAGCCAGTCGGCAAACTCCTTGAGGCACGTCTGAGAGAGAGATCACAGAGGGTTGGGTGAACAGGTGCGTGTGGCTTTGTTGCCATTGCAACGGCACATATCAAAAGCCCAGCCTCACCGCTTAACTCATCCCTTGATAACACATGGCCATCCAACACCTTGCAGGCAGAGCATGCCCGCCTGTGTGCATTGACGCACTAAGCCGGCATGTGGCCGGCAGCCCTGCTCCCCCGACCCATTCCCCTCTGCTCACCAGGAACCCAACCTGCGCCTTGTCATACGACTGGCACAGGAACTTGTTGACGGGGCCAAACAAGTCGTGCGTCTGGTTGCCACGCACGTCCACCACCTGAGGGTAGCTGCCCTTCGGCAGCAGGCGGTACGCACGGAAGCGCACACCGCACGCCTGCCAGCACGGGGTGAAGGGAGATGGGGAGCGGGAGGGTGGGTACAAAGCATCATTAGCGGCCCCAGCATGCCACGACTCAATGCGATGCATGCACCTGGCCATGCCTCCTGCCACCCACCTTTGCCAGCGTGGCCAGCAGCAGCACAGCCTGGCCCCAAGCAGCGTTGATCTCGTCCCACTCCACAGCCTGCGCAAGGCGGCAGGCCAGGAGGGCGGGCGGTTGGGCAAAGGTGTGGGCCCTTTGACTAAGCGTGGGCATAGGAGCATGACTAAGCGTGGGCATTGGAGCACAGCAGCACACGGCTCAGCAGCAGCCCACCTCTGAGACCTCACAGCACCCCGCCCTAGAGGCCCCACCTGCTGCGAGGTGCGGCCCAGTCGCAGGCCCGAGATGGTGCCACACGCGCCGTCGTACCAGATGCGGAAGACGTCGTGGTAGACGGCGGTGCGCTTGAGGGCATCCAGGGCCGCGCCGCTGGACTCCAGCCTGAGGGCGGGGGCAGGTGGAGGGCGGGCAGCTTTTCATTGGGTAGAGGGAGTGAGATGAGTGCTTGCATCATTCACATAGTCAAGCATGCCTGGTGCTGCAGCGCCACTTGGCAGCAAGCCTCCACAGCCGCCTGCCCACCCGCTGTCCTGCAAAGCCGCCCTGTCTGGCAGGTGGCAAGCGGCTCACCTGTGTGCCAGCGCGTCCCGCTCATCCATGTGCTCCTGCAGGCGCAGCTGGAACTCGTTCAGGCTGTGCCAGTACCGCTCCTCCTGCCCACTCAGCTCCGCCGACCGCGCCTCCACCGATGCCAGCTCCGCCTGAGCAGCCGCCAGCTCCCGCTCGGCAGCCGCCAGCCGCTCGCTGCAGGGCAGGATGGCACAGTGCACCTGAGGGTGGGACGGTTGCTGGAACACGGCGGCAGCCCGCTGCCTCCCCAGCACAGGCTTCAAAGCATGGCGGCCAGCACCCTGTCGGCACCCTTGCACCGCCTCACCGCTCGCCCGCCACCTCTGCCTGTGCCGCGCCCAGCTGCTGCTGGAAGGTGCGGTCGTCCAGGGGGTGCAGGCCCTCGGCCTCCAGCCGCTCCAGAGCTGCCTCATAAGCCGCCACCTCCTGTGCTGGGACCATGGGGAGGGAGCTACATGAACTCCTGGGATGACAGGAAGGGCTGCCGTGCAGAGCAGATGGCTTTCCTAGCACCTCCGGCATGTTGGCCCATGTGGCAATAATGCTACGCCAAACAGTGCGAGAATACGATGTTGCAGGGTAGGGCCGCCACACCTGCTGCAGCTCCGCCAGCTGCCCCTCCAGCTCCTTGTGCACCTCCGCCGCGCACTCGGCGCACAGCGGCAGCTCCACCTTGCCCTCCTCACTGGCCACCTCTGCGCCGGTGTGGGAGGTTGGAGGGGGAGCAGCATGGCTGCGGCATTGCCACAGCTGGCTGGGCTGCCGGCTGGCTGCCCACCGCACCCTGCCCCTCAGGCTTCACAGCAGCACTGCCTCCAGGCTAGGCTCACCATACACGCGGGCCAGCGCGCGCAGCTTGGCATCAAAGGGTATGCGCTGCACGCCGCCGGGCGCGGCGCCGCCCAGCAGCGAGGCCGAGCCGTCCAGCAGCACCGACTGCGCGCCCCCGCCGCTCCGCCCGCCCTGCAACACCACGAACGACTCGTCCAGCCGACGCAGCGCACCGCCAGCTGCAAGCATTGGTTAGGTAGGCATGTGAGTAGGCAGGAGGCCGGGCGTGGGCGGCCGCAATGCTGTGGTGAGCATAGCCGCACAGTGGGCGGTGCTGGCAATCCACATGACGCAGACAAGCGGGCACACCTGCAGCGGCCAGGTCGGCGCCCGCAGCCGTGCCGCTGCCGCTGCCGCTGCCGCTGCCGCTGCCGCTGGCACTGCTAGCGCCCTGCTGGCTGCGCGCCGGCCCGCCCTCCTCCAGCAGCCACGACTCGTCCAGCCGGCTGCCGGAGCCGCTGCTGGAGCGCAGCGCATCGTCCTGCAGCGCCAGGCGGCACCTGCACTGCTGGCACTGCAGCACAGGCTCCATGGTCTGCAGGGCGCATGACAAAAAGGAGCAGGATGCAAGGCTGGGCAAGCTGGGAGCGAAGGCCAAGGGAGGTGTGGTGGCGGCGGCGGCGGCGGCGTTGGCGGCAGAGCAGCGGCGCAGAGCAGCAGAGCAGCGGCGCAAGCGACTGGCGAAGGTCACATCGCACTTACTGATTTTTGCGAGCCTCCTGAACTCGCTCGCTACGCCGCAGGCGGCCCACAGGGCCGCAGTGAAGTGCTCGACGGCCTGGTAGGGCATCAACGAGACAAGCAGCGCTCAAAATATCATCTGGAATCGATGCTGCGTTGCCAAAACGTCTTTGAAGGCAGTGCGGCGATGCGAGCCGGGAGCCCTAACAAATGCGCGAGCGCTCGAATGCAAAGCGACTAGACCACGCAGGCTTGGGGCTGGTTGAATAATTCTGCCCTCGAATCTACTGTCGCACTGCCAGCCCTGAGCGTCCACTCGACGCCCGGTCTCCCAGCCTGCTGCAGACGCTGCGCACAGCCGCAGCAGTAACACAGACAGGACAGCGTGCCGATCGGATCACTTGGAAGCCGGCGCGCCGCTGATGCCTGCAGCACCAGCAGAACCGCCGCCCACCGAGCTGCCGCCGCCTGCCTCGGGCCTGTTCCTGGAGGTCAGCTTCCGCCGCCTGCTGGCATCCTGCGAGGACATTGCCAGCGGGACATCCGCGAGGACAGACCTGGTGGACTGCTGGCAGCGCAGCCCCGTGTTTCACCACGTGAGCGGGGCGGGAGGGTGGCAGGTGGGGTGGCTGTTGTGAAGTGCAATGGGCCAGCACGCTCCTCGCCTCTCCTCACATGCACACACCAGGCTCCCTGCGATCCTGTGACGCAGTATGTAGAGGCGCTGCAGGAGCAGCTGGCAGACCTAGAGGCTGCAGCTGGAGCCAGGTGCGCCAGTGCCTGGGCAAACATGCATGCAACTCCCCTGGTTGTTGGTGGCCTCTGCCCTCCTGTCCCACCTCCTGTTGCCCACCGTCTGGCCGCCTCGCCGCCTCTCCTGTCTCAGGCTGCACCGCAGCACGTTACAGCTGTATGCTGCACGGGTTGAGGCTCTGGCCTCCCAGCTGCAGCCCGCCGACATTCCAGCCTTCTGCAAGGGCGTGTCGCCACAGCCAGGGGCGGCGGCCCTGCTGCAGCAGCCCCAGCCCCAGCCTCAGCAGCGGCAGGTGGACGGGCAAAGCCTGGGAGAGGAGCGCCAGCAGCAGCAGGACCGCCAGGGCTCTGCAGCTGAGGCAGCAGCCGGGCGGACGCAGGCTGCCAACGCAGCAGCAGCAGCAGCTCGCTTGGTCGTGCCGGCCCCGCCTGTGGCAGTGGCCCGCACGCCACAGTTGCCAGCCAAGGCAGCATTGGCCAGTGCTGGAGTACAGCAGCAAGGGTCGGCGGCAGCAGCAGCAGCAGCATCGAGGCAGCTAGCAGGGGCGGCGTTGCCAACCGCTGGGCCAGCAAGCGGCCGCCTGCAGACGCAACAGCAGCTGCACGTGAGGGCTGCTGCAGGGAACATGGCTTACGGCTGGTTGCTCTTGCATGATTTCTACTCGCTGCTGTGCTGGCCTACCGCATGGCACTACAGCTGCAGCTGCGCACCTGTCCCCTGCTCCCGTAACTGCGTACCAACGCCGTGCTTGCTCTTTGTCTGCCCTGCCCTGCCTCTGCTGCAGGAAGACCTGACCGAAGATCTGGCGGGGCTGGCGGCGCAGCTGAAAAGCAACACACTGGCCATTGAGGGACGGCTCAAGGAGCGCGGCCAGCTGCTGGACAGCACCGAGGCGGCGCTGGACACGAGCGTGCAGGTGGGCAGCTGGGTGGCAGCTGGGTGGGTGGGCCACATGTGATGGGCGGTCGGGTGGCTGACGGGCAGGCAGCGGCTGCGCCCAGCCTGCGGCACCGCGCTCAGGCATGGTCAGCAGCCTGAATGCAGTCCCCTTCCTTCTTCCCACTACTGCCCTGGGCAGAGGACGAAGGAGAGCAGGGAGCGAGCGACTCAAGTGCACCGCCGTGGGCGTGTCAACTTCTGCCTCACCTGCCTGGTCATGCTCATCGTAGGCCTGGCCTTTGCAGGTGCGCTGCGTACCGTGTGCTGGGGCTGCATGGTTCAGGGGCTGCTGCCACTGGTTCAGGGGCTGCTGCCACCTGTGGTGTCACGACCATGCCGGCGCATTGCAAAGGGCAGGCCGGCTGCAGCACACGCAGTGCAACGTAGCCCATTTAGCAGCAGTGAGGCTCTCGGCATTCCTGCTGAACCATTTGCATCTGCCCGCATGCCTGCAGCCATGTATGTATTCATCAAGGTCACGCGGCTAGCGGGCTACCGTGCACCGGTGCCTGTACCAGCAGCGGCGCCTGTGCCGGCGGCCGGTGAGCTTGGGCCACCAGAGGCCGTGCCAGTGTACGAGGAGCACTATGCGGAGCTGTGATGCACGGGCGGCACAGCATTGACGGGCCATCACATATGCATGCACGGAGTTGAAGCGTGTGCCGGCATGTGGGCGGCACGTATTGGATGGCTTTGGTGGCCGACATTGGTGGATTGCAACCTGCCAAGGCAGAGTGGTGTGTGCCCCAGGGCAGCATGCAAGTGCGATGAGCAGAGAGAAGGGACAATGGGGTACTGACAACAGCTTGGGACGAGAAGGGAGGGGGAAGAAGAAGGCAGGGCGTCATGGCGAGTAGCCGGCGGTCCTCGCATCCAAGTCAGCAAGATGCCGGGAATAGCATACCACCGCCACCGCGCACGTCTGCAGCACATTCTCTCACATTCACACACGCCCCACAAACACTTGAGCGGCGGCATGGACGACGAACTGCTGTTTGGAGGCCCAGAGGTGGGCGGCCGCCCTCTCCCTGCCCTCTCGGCCCGCGCGGCAGTCTGCGCACTTGCAGCACAGATCCGTGCGTTCACTGAGCCCTCCCTTGTGCCCTGCCGCCTCTGCAGGGCTGCGAACAGGTGCCTACTATTGCCGCCCACGGTGTGGCGGCGGGCGCGGACGCCCTGATCAAAGCACATTTGAGCTTCCTGCTCCGACGGTCACCGCGGGCCACCCAGGCAAGCGCGGCTGGTGTGCCTGTGCCGCCCCGCCGGCGGCGCCCGCCTCCTACCACTGGCGTGCGTGACGCACGCCACCGGCCACGTTTTGAATGCACAACCATCCAGAGCCCTTACACTGCGCTGCTGCACACTATGCCACCCTGACGTGCAGCTGGCGCGCGCTGTAGAGATGTGCACGCTGCGGCACAGCCTGGAGACAGGCGAGCAGTGCAGCGCGGACGAACTTGCGGCGGCCCTGCAGCGTCGTGGCTATTCGGCGCGGATCTGCAAGAGCGAGGGCGGCGGCAGCGGCACTGCGGCTTTCCGCAACCTGCGCCACACATTCCTGAGGGTGGAAGCTGGCGGCACAGACGGCTGGTGGGCCCAGCCCGCGCAGCAGGCGGGCGGCTGTGATGCGGCTGGCGAAGACGAGGCGGCCGTGCTGGTGGACTGCCACTTTGCCTGCCAGGTGCGCCAGGGGCGGGTGCAGGAGCGCTGCACGCAACAAGTGGTATCGCCAAATCATGTGGCATGGCCGAGGCAGGCTCCTGTTTGGCTGCGCCTGCCTGTTTTGACCACCTGCCTGCCCCGTCTCCCCTGCGCGCAGTTTGTGGTGGCCAACCCCACGCCACGCTTTGCGGCCCTGCTCAGCCTGCTGCCCCAGACGTTTGTGGGCAGCGCGGAGCAGCTGGAGCACGTGGTGGAGTGGGCCTGCAGGTGAGGGGCGCGCTGCGCCTAACTGTCATGCCATGTCCCAGCAAGCGAGCCGGCACTCCCAAATGCACAGGGCCCGCCTGCCCCAGCTGCTCACCCGCACCTTGCACACCCCACCCCTCATGCGATGCAGGGAGATGGAGCACTCGTTCAAGCAGCGCGGCCAGTCGCTGCCGCCCTGGCGTGAGGCGGGTGCCATGCTGACCAAGTGGCGGCCGCGGCGCACGCCGCTGCGCGATGCAGTGGCGGGTGCCAGCCCACCCGGCTCGCCGCCCGCGCCCTGCTGCTGTGGGGGCGTCGGAGCCGCGGGCAAGTGCGGCGGGCCAGCAGCGATGCCTGCAGGCGGCCTGGGCACGGCCGATTTGCAGCAGGCGGCGGCACTGCTGGCGTGCTGCACCAGCAAGGGTGCTGCCATGGGCGGCAGCGGTAGCAGCGGCGCCAGCAGCGGCGCCAGCAGCGGCGCGCCCACCACGCCCACCGCCATCCCTGGCGCGCCCCGCGCCTCGCTGCTGTCCCGCAGCCTGGAGCGGGCGGGCCTGCGCCGCAAGCCCAGCCTGCAGCACCAGGTGGCACCGCCCACATGGGCGGGTGCAGCCACCAACTGGTACGAGCCGCGCACCGTGGTAGTGCGGCGCAGCACGTGAACTCGCACCCCGCCCTCCCCTCCTCTCCCCTAGGAAATTGGGTCTCTCTCATGCACGCCCTTAGGTCAGCTCGCTCTCCGGTCGCTCCAGCCTCGTAGAGCGCACCCTGCCAATTTTGTGGTCAGGCAGAGCATGGCCAGTTTTGCTGATTAGCCAATCCGTCTCTCTCCAATATTAATCCAGCCCAACCCGCCCTCGCCAAGACCAATCTTGCCAACCCCCACACCGTCTTGCGCGAGCCCCAGCGCCACCCCCACCTGCATTGCAAGCTGCCCCCCCCACGCACTACCTACCTACCACCCATGATGCCCATGCCCGTGCCTCCCCTGGCACAGATCGCCATTCTCTCTGCCCAATTCTTTTCTTATATTTGATGGTTCTTCAGTTTTGACTCCCCCCCCTCCCCTCCCCTCCTCCTCCCAGGCTCCTCCACCTTTTCAGAGCACTAAGCTTGCATTTAATTTCGTTTCATGTTGTCCCGTACATACTCACGCTTGGGCATTCCGCTCATACTACGTACTAAGGCTCACGGCTGTGCTCACGGCTGTAAAACATGCCACAGGCAGACAAAGCTATTGTGGCTCCTGGGCCTGCTGCTCTAGGGCTGCCGCCGCCTCAGCCGCTGCCTCGGCCTGCTCGGACGAGGAGGGCGATGGGAAGTCGCCCTTCCAGCCGCGGTGCGCCGCAATGTCCTGGGCAAACTGCCTGCACATCACCACGTACCGCTCCAGCTCGCGCTCCCTGGGCAGCGCAGGGGGGCGAAAAGAGGGCAGAGCAGGCACAAGCCGCGCGTCAGCCAGCCTGACACCTGCCACCAGCAGCTCTCAAGGCTGTGCCACATGGCAAGGGGGGCCCACTGCTGGCATGCAGGCAGCTGCTCTGCAAATGCCTGCCGCAGGTGTGTGCTCGGGTTCAGCAGCTCCTGGTGCCCCAAACCCGCTCACAGCCCGCACCTGAACTGCTCGGGGTCCCACTGCCCGTACAGCAGTGGCCGCAGGCTGTCCTGCCAGAGGTAGACGATGGTCTCTGCTGTGCCGCCGCCCTGCAGCTGCGCCACCACCTCCTGCTTGTAGTACTCCTCACCCTCAAACTCGTCCAGCACCTGCGGGGGCAGGAAGCGCAAGAAGGTGCTGACTTCGGTCAGCTGGGCGGATGAGAGTGGGTGGCCTGCCCCTGGCGGCAGCAGCAGCAGGCATGGAGCGCAGCACAGCGCACCGTAACACAGCCCGCACAACACGGGGTTCCATGCAGCAGTGAGCACCCCACCCCGCACCTCCATCTCTGCGGGTTGCAGGTCAAACAGCACCAGGCCGCGCACGCAGCAGTCTGCTGCCGCAGGCACCGTGCCCGGGAACACCTGGGAGCACGGCCGGGAGGGGCAAGGGGTGACGCTTGACCAGGGGCAGCCTGCTGGTACACCTGCACGGCGCCTTGTGAGGCAGGCACCGGTTTGCATTGCTTGCCAGGGCCCAGCTCATTCAGCAGCACTGCTGGTGGAGGCGTCTGCTTCACATCCGGCCTCCCTCCGCCTCACCTGCCCCCGGATGCTGTGCCGCTGGTAGCCGCGGATGACGGCCGGCTCCATGCGCGGCACACGGCTGATCAGCGCCTGCAATACCTGCGGATACTGAAGTGTTCCATACACAAATGCCGACATGGCGGCCACCTGCAGGAGCGGAGCGGGAGTTGACGGTGCATCAAGGGAAGCTGCAAAAGAGCAGCACGGTAGCGGGGAAAAGTAGCACTCTAACAGCAGCCCTCGGATGCTGCCACTTATTGGGCGCTGTAATGCTCCTATTAGCAGCAGCAGACTGACCAAATGTGCCAGGCAGTCACTGTAAAAGGCAACAACGTGTGGGCATGTGCCTTGGAGCGCGGCGGCGGCGGCGGCAACAGGCAGGGGTGCGTCACGGTGACCCGGCCATCCCTGCCAATGGCCGTCTTGAGCTCACCAGCAATCACCACACAGTTCTGTTGTGCTGCGATCAGGCTGCGTGGGGCTGCAGTCGTGCAAGGGCAAACTCGAGGGCCTCGCAGTGCGCTCACACGAATGCCAGGCGGCCCTTAGAGGACTCTATCAGCGCAATGCGTCAGTAATAGAGCAAGTGCAGTGCCACGGGAGAGCAGTGGCGTCATGGCAGGACAGCACGCCCCATGCAGCACCTCCTCGACACTGATGGCCGATCGGGGGCAAGCCACCTGATCTACTGACCACGGCGCATTCCGTCCTTGATCGGCAGGGACCCTCGCTGGCTGTGCGCGCAAGGCCCGCCGGAGCCCGCTGCCTGCGCCTCTCCCGGCAGACGTGTTTGCGCCCATTGATCAGCACTAAATCATCAGCGTCGCAGGGCAGCGGCACAGACCCTTGCCCGACTACCGCCACTGCGGCGGCCACCGTTGGCGGCGGCATGGCACAGGCGTTGGTCTTCTCGCTTCCTGTCCCATCAGGCGAAGCTCGCGGCTTACCAGCTGCCAGGGTGCAGCCCTGCAGCCACGTTAGACGCGGGTCCTGCGCAGCGCGAGCTGCTGCAGCACCGGGCGGCGGCAGCACCAGCAGCGAGCTTGGCGAAGCGTGGCGCCGCGTGCGGCCCCCTCATTCCGGGTACCATTTCGATGGCACGCCTCGACGGTTTTTCGAGGTGCAGTGGGAGGGTTACCTGGCTGTCTGGCGGCTGATTGAGCTCAGCAAGCTGCTGCTGACAGGGCAGCACCTCCTGGCTTGCCCCGCCACACAGCGGCCAGCCTTGGCCCAGCCTGCTTGGGTTGGACCACAGGCCGTGCTGTTGCAAGGTCTGGCTGCCCTGCTGGCCCACCTCACTGGCACCGCATGCACCCACACCACAGGGCTGGTACTTCAAGGTCACTCTGCCGGGTGATGGGCAGAGCTTTGCGCTGATCTACAGCATTGAGGACCCGGCGGGCGGCAACCGGTGCGCCGGCGTGGGTGCGCAGGTCATGGGGCCCGACGACGGATACCTGCTGCAGTTCAGCCCTCAGGTGTGGGGCGGCAGGGCAGGGTGGTGCTGAGGCTCTGCAGGCTGCAGGGCGGGCCGGATGCTGGGGTGACCCGACTGCACCGCCTTCCTGCCGGCCATCTGGGCTGCTTGTGTGGTGCAGACCGCAGCAGCTGCAAGCTGCCACACCTCCCAGTCCTGGCCATGGATCCAGTCACCAGCGTTGCCTGCTCCACCAAACCTGCCCCCTGGCCTGCCCACCGCGCCGCCCGCCCGCAGGTGCAGCAGTTTTGGGCGGACCCTCGAGACCTCGCGCTGGGCGCCGTGTTCAAGCAGCGCGGCCCCGCCCAGCCGCTGTCGGCGCTGAAGCGGCCGCTGGCCCCCGCCGCCTTTGATGCGGGGGTGGAGCAGGGCTTCCAGGCGGGCGCCACCTGGCACCAGGGCGCCATTGTGCGGCAGGAGGCGGGCGCCGGAGGCGTGCTGCCCTCCACCGTCGACTCCTGCCGCTGGGCCTTCTCCGTGCGGCCGGTGGTGGGGTGGGGCGACGTGGGCACGCGCCAGAAGGCCACCGCCGGCTGGCTGGCCGCGCTGCCCGTGTTTGAGCCGCACTGGCAGGTGGTCATGGCACATGGCCTGGCCACCGGCTGGATCGAGTGGGGCGGCCGCCGCTACGAGTTCACTGACGCCCCGCACTACGTGGTGAGAGGGGGTTGCTTGGGGGAAGTGATAATGTTGGACAGACACAGGCAGGCCTTGCAGGGGGTAGGGGTGCAGAGCAGAGCGGTGCCCGCCTGCCTCCCCAGCTGGCTGCTGCCGGGCCGACTGCTGCCCCTCACTCCTGCCTTCCTCTGCCAGGAGAAGAACTGGGGCGGCGGCTTCCCGCGCCGCTGGTGCTGGGTGCAGTGCAACACGTTTGAGGGGGAGCCGGGCACCAGCGTGACGGCGGTGGGCGCACTGCGCGGCCTGCTAGGCGTGCCAGGGGTTGAGGAAAATGTCGGCATGATTGGCATACACCACCGCGGCAGGTAAGGGCGGGCGCGAGGGCTGCAAGCAGCGGCTGGGCTGGCTGGTGCACAAGGTGTAATGGGGGAGCATGATACTCATGGCGGCGGTTGGCCCACCACCCACCAGCCAAGAGATGAATGGCCAGCTGCAGCCATCCTGCCTGGCGTTTTCTGCTGCTTCTGGCCCACTTGGCATCCATCCCTGCTATGTGCTGCCCACCTGCCCCCCTGAGCCAGGTTCTACGAGTTCCTGCCCAACAACGGCAGCCTGTCGTGGGACGTGGACACGTGGGGCCGCTGGCGCATCTCCGCCCGCACCACCGAGTACGAGGCGGTGGTGGAGGCGACCTGCTCCGTGCCCGGCACGCCGCTGCGTGCACCCACCATTGACGAGGGGCTCGCGCCCTTCTGCCGCGACTCCTTCTGTGGCCAGGTGGGGAGAGGTGCAGGGATGGTGCAGGGGGACAGCGGACACGGAGGGAGGTGCACTGCATGTGCCGGCCGCTGCCCCGCTTATTACAGAGCTGGTGTGCAGGTGACTTGTCAACCCTAACCCTGTACCATGTGACTCCCTGCAGGTGCGGATACGCGTGTGGCCTGCGGGCCAGACGGCCGGCCCGCCGCTGCTGGACTGCACCAGCGCCGGCAACTCTGGGGCGGTGGAGGTGGGTGGCGGCCCCTGGTTCTCCACCTGGCGCCAGCAGGCCGAGATGGCTGGCCCTGTCAAGCAGCTGCTCAACCTGCCGCTGGATGTGGAGGGGCTGGCGGAGTGGCTGCCCCCGCAGCTGCGCCCGCCGGGGCTCTAGGCGCGGCATGTGTGAGAGAGCGAACCGAGCGAGGGCCTGTGACGTTGTATTTGCTTCTGAGTAGCTAATTGGTAATGATGTAAATTGCATTGAGTCCGACGCAGCCCAGGGTGGGGTCCTCCCACCCTGACCCAGCATGTTAATAACAGTTGTTTGGTTGATTACAGGGTACTCTCGGCATGCACTACATGGCAGAAGGAGCTGGCACGCCATGCCACCCATTTTTCAGAGCGCTGCGGGCCAGCTAAACGTCTGGGTCGAGCAGCGGGCTCTCCTCATCACTTGGGTGGTCCTTGGGGCCGCCGCCGCCGCCATGGCCCAGCGTGCGCCACTGCACAAAGATGGCCGCATCCAGCGCCACGGTGCCCAGGGAGCCGATGAGCCAGGGCAGGGAGGAGCGCAGCTCCGGCCAGGTGTAGGAGCGGATGAGGATGGAGGAGCCTGCGGGTGGCAGGGGGTGGGCAGGGAGCAGGCACCCATAAATAAGCAGAATGCAGAAGCAGGGCGCTGGTCGGCGCACATGCGTGGCCACCCGCCTGGTCCCAGCTGCCCAGGCTTGCCGACACGCGTGGTGCTGGCCACTACTAGGGCGCCACGCTCCCCGCCCAACCCATCCCACCCACCGTAAAAGGTGTTGGCACAAATGGCGGTGAGGAACATGCTGATGGCCAGCCCCTCGGCACTGCCGCGCTTGTAGTTCTTCCAGATCTGGCTCAGCCGGCTGGTCAGGTACAGGACCGAGGAGCAGTAGCCCAGGGTGGTACCGGCGGCGCTGCGGGTGGCAGGGAGGGTTCACAGTGACTCAGTCTCGACGGCTGCACAGCATCACGCAGCTCGCACTCGCTCGCCACACATGGCCAGGGTTCCCACATGGCACGCAACACAAAAGCGCAGCTACAACAGCTTGCTGCCACCTCCACACCAGCCCAAGCAGCAAAGGGGCAGCCAGACTCACTAGGCCCAGTCCGGCATATGTCCCAACAGGCTCCAGCCGCTGCTGCTAGGGGCGCCTGCTGCCACCAGCAGCCGTCGATGCAACGGCAGTGCTGCTAGCGGTTGTTGCTGCTGTTGCTGCGTGTGCGCCAGCACAAGCAGCGTGCCCAGGCATGCCAGCACACGCTGCGGCCGGAATGCGACGTCCCGGCCCCCAGCCGCAACCACAGGCACGGTGCGACCGCTGCCGCCCGCTTCGCCCGCTAAGCTTCTGGCTGGTAAGTCGGCGGCCCCGCTACCCCCTGCCGACCCTCTTGCCGCAGGTGCGGCACCAAGGGCTCCCCAGCCCTGCCTACTGCTGCCCTCCGCCTCGTGCTCATCGCCGCTGCTGTGCCCATGATGTGGCTGCTGCTGCTGCTGCTGTGCATGCTGGTGCCGCGATCGGTGGTGCCGGTGGTGCCGGTGCCGCCGCGCCGCCAGCAACCGCTCCCGCCGTCGCTGCAGGCTTTGATAGTACAGGAACTGCACCATCATCACTGCCAAGGGGAGGAGGGGCCAGCAGGGGGATGGAGCGTGTCAGCACCGCAAGCACACAGGCCTGTCGCTTCAGCAACTCTTGCCCAGTCCAGCTGGATCAAGCGCAGGCGCACATGCTGGACCCCGGCAGCAGCTGCGGCGGCTGCCCTCCCTGCCTGGCTCGCACCCGCGTCCACGCAGATGAAGTACTGGGCGGTGAACACCACGGTGGGCAGCTGGTCGCCCTTGAGCAGCGCTGCGGCCAGGGTGGTGGCACGCATGCGCACATGAACTGGCAGCGCACAACAGCCGCAGGCAAGCCTACAGCTTCTGCATGCCCTGGGCCATGTGCGCACCGGCTGCAGACAGCTGCAAGCACACAACAGCATGCGCATGCTTCCGCACTGCAGCTCTGGCAGCATGTGCATGATCCCGCAACGCCCAGCTCACCCCCCAGCAGGTTGAAAGTGTCGCCCAGCAGCCACTCGGCAAGGAACCAGGGCGACAGCGCTTCCACCGACTTGGATTTGTAGTTCCTGCAGAGTAAAAGGGCAGCAGGAAGGGCTGGAGCTTATGCATGCCTGCAGTTAGCACGACCACACAAGTTGCACCAGCACTGGCTTTCCAGGCACGCCGCTGCGCCGTTCCGCCTGCCCGCTGCAACCACCGTGTGTTGCCGCCCTCGCCAACCGCCCGCCGGCGTGCCTGTAGAGCTGCGGCATCTGTGCCACCAGCCAGCAGCAGATGGAGGCCATGCCGCAGCAGAAACCCAGCAGGTCGCGCCCACTGCACGGCAGGGGGCCAGTGGTGGGGAGGTGGGGATGGAGGCCCTGCCGCAGCAAAATCCTAGCGGGCCAAGGCCATCGGCAGGGGGGGCAGTGGTGGGGAGGGGGGGAGGGGGGGAGGATGGAGGCCCTGCCGCATAGCTCAACACCGCTCAGTCCGGGCAAAGAGCGGCATTGGCCTGCCCAGCCGCAAACAAGCAATCAGTCGCGCTTCCTCACTTGTAGATGCAGTCGCCAAACGTGCGCTCAATCCATAAGACCGCTCCAGGCTCGCATTGCTGCAGCATTGCGGCGCGGCGCTGGCCTGGCCAGCAGCCGCCTGCAACGAGCGGGCGGCGGCGGCGGCGGCGGCGGCAGTAGGCCAAGGTGTCGCCTGCTGTGTGTATCGTCACTGCAAGGCAATCGATGCACGCTGCTCCTCAGCCTCAGGCCATCACAGCTGTATTGCGGAGGCCACCAAAGCCCTGGCCCTGGCCTCACCGCGTGCTGAGGCTTCAGAGGGACTGCAAGCTGCTCCTCAGCACCGATGCATCAATACACGGTCCCCAGCCAGCAACGCTCGACCTGGGCCTCTGCCGCTTTGAGCGACGCTTGCAGCAGGCGCTTGGCAACGTTCACAGTTGCACCGATTTCATGCGCTTGCAATGGTTGCTGCACAAAGTGGTGAAAGTGCTGCCTCCTCCACACTCTCTCCTGATGATGGGCACCTGCCGCCGGCTGATGGTCGGCTCGACCGCATCATTCTGGTCTGCCGCAGCATGCCTATTGCTTTACACCGCTTCCGCTGCCCACCAACCGTATTGCCAGCAGCATTCCAAGCAAGGCCAAGAGCAAGGCTGCTAGCTGCAAGCCGCCGCCGCCACTGCCAGCCTTGCGGCCATGCCCGCGCTCCAGAAACCATGCCACCACGGGCTGGAAGGAGTGCCGCCGCGGGCGGTAGCCCAGCTCCCTCCGCGCCTTGGCACAGCTCATAAAGTGGGTGCGGCCGCTCTTGAGCACCTCGGTGCGTGTGAGGATGAACCAGCGGGAGATGTCCAGCAGCGGCCACAGCAGCCAGTGCAGCCATTCCAGCAGCCAGGCGGCACACAAGGCGGCGCTCGTTGGGATGACAGCTGTGGGGTGCCGGTAGCCCAGCCCCTCCACCAGCGGCCGCAGAAACTCAAACTGATTGACGCAGCTTGTGACCCCGGGGTGGTCGTCATGCAGAAAATACGCCTGCAGAGAAAGGGAGAGCAGAGAGATGGCGGGGCTGCCGTGGGCATGGGCGGCACAAGCGCCAACTGACACCGCCGCAGCTTCCCGCTCCACGTGCAACAACTGTCTGGCAGAACCGGGCCCACCTGCCCAGCTGCAATGTGCCCCTTCCCCGCCGTCAGCGCCTCCGCTGCCAGCAGGCAGCCCTGCACGAGATTGTCCACCTGCAAGCAGGGGAGGCAACACAGCGGTGTGGCCTGGCTTGCCACCAACTGAGCAATCCTGACCAGTCTGCCAACTGCTGCTAGCTACCGCGCAGCATGCCAGGCACCGAGCAAACGCACATGGAGCCAGTCGACGATGGCGCTGTCTGGCCTGCCAATGACAAAGCAGAAGAGGCCCATCTCCAGGTAGCGCACGCTGCAGGGAGGGACGGCGGCGGGTTCCACAGGCCTTGGAGGCAAGATGGGGCGTGCACAATTGTACGGCTGCAGCCAGCTGGTGCTGCTGCAAAGCTGCCGCCAGCTGCATGCAACGGCCGGCTCTACACACCACCCAACCCAGCTGGCCTCACATGCGTGGCAGGTGGCGCTGCTCCCCCGGACCCCAAATGCCCGCCGGCCGCAGTGCACAGGTGCGCAGCGTGTGACCGCCAGGCAGCGGTGTGCCATTTGCAGCCAGCACCGCCTGCTCTGCCAGGGTTTTGGTGCTGGAGTAGGCATCGGGATGCCACTTCGGGTACGGGAAGTAGGGCAGCGACTCATCACCATTCTCAATCACCTGGCCGCCATACACCACATTGCTGCAACCATGGTGGGCAGCATGGCATGTTAGCAAACCAAGATTCAACAGACCACCCAGCTTGCACCGTCTGCCTTGCTCCTAGCCCATTGCTGACTGCCAAACTGCCCCCGCGGCCTTCTGAGGAGGGCACTGACCCTTGTACTACACAGCCTTCTTACTAGGTGCTGAGGTAGACGAGGCGGTCCACACCTGCCGCCACTGCCGCCGCCAGCACCGCGCGTGTGCCCCCCACATTCACTGCTTGCACCAGCCGCCGCTGCAGCTGCGCGCCACCAGACATGCCGTATGATGCGAGGTGGAACACCAGAGAGGCGCCCCGGAAGTGTGCAGTCAGGGCTGCAGAGGCGAGAGGTGCAGCGAAGGCCTGTTTGCCGTTTCGAAGCTGTGATTGGCAGATGCAAGCGCTCGGCTCTGCAGGCAGCCCTGGCATGGTTGATCAGGTGCCAGCAGCCCTGCCCACCTGCCTCATCCCGCACATCGACCGCCTCAAAACACAGGCTGGGCAGCGGGGCGTCTGCCAGGCCTGGTGGCGGTGCCAGGTCCAGCAGCAGCACATCGAAGCCTGCCCCTGCAAGCGCATGGCCCAGCCGCTCCCCCACGTAGCCTGCGCCCCCGGTGACAACTGCCTTGGGCCTGGCCATGCCACCTGCACGGCAACAACCGCGGTGATCAGGCTGCATCAGTATCCGCAGCTGTTGCAAGCGTTCATGCACAGGCAGAGGCCGGCCGGCGGTCTGTGGCAGCCGTGGCGGCGGCGGCAGACAGCACCCGCACCCTGACTCTTGCCTGCTGCTGTCAAAATCGATCTGATCACCGCAATGCCACTTTGAGAAGAGTCCGAGGGGGCAGCGAGCTGAGACAGGCAAGAGCGGAGAGCCAGTTCACGCAGAAGCCACCCCCTTCGTGCCGTGGGCGGCACTTCACTTGAGATCGACCAATTTGAACGCAGCAGCGGCAACCGATGGCCGATCAGAGCTCGCTGCAGCGCATGCAGCCACCCATCATGCTTCCGCAAGCACAGCCCCGCCATCGGCGGCCACCACAGAATTGGGGATTCGTGCACAGGTGTCGGCAGCCGATGCGGCCTTGAAGCATAGTCATGGGGCTCGTCGCTCGCACCGAAGTTATTGAGTGGGGCAGCACGCCGCTGTTTCCGTGGCTCACGGCGCTGGATGACCTGCCCCAGCTGCGGGCGCTGCTGCAGGAGCTGCTGCAGCTGTCCACCTTCGACGAGCAGGGCAGGAGTGAGTGCCACGGGCGCTCGGGAGCGCAGGGGCTGCCAGGAACCCACGATTGCTGTATTATGGTTGCTTGCAAGCGGTCAGGCGGCGGGTTGGCGGCCCGCCAAGCAGACCAAAGGCCGCCGCCGCTCGCCCCCGCCGCCTGCCCACCCCGACATCAGAAACCTGCTCGTGGGTTGGTCCTGTGCTGCTGCAGGCTTCGTCAACCCCCAGGTCATCTGCTCTGCGCTGAACATCACGCCCGTGCAGTGCAAGGTGCGACAGGGGGCTGCAGCTCCTCTTGTGTGGGCTTGCCTCCCGACCCCTGGCGTCAGGCTGGCAGCAGCTCTCTGCTAGCACACTGTGCCGTCACGCAGACTGCTCTGCGCTGTTCCGCGCTGCAGGTGCTTGTGGACCTGCTGGCGGCGGTGGTGGAGCCCGCTGACCTGGTGCAGCGCAACGAGGGTGAGCCGGGGCGGCCGGCATGCTTGTGCTGGCGTGCTTGCACTTGTGCAGCAGGGCATCCCTGGTTCCCCCACCATCATCGCATCGGTTTGGTCCAACCACCACGCCCTCCACCCCTGCCCTGGCCCAGGCGGCGACGAGGTGCTGGGTGTGGAGGTGTACAGCCTGGCGCTGTACCTGCTGGTCCACTTTTACCTGCGGGACGCGCACAAGGCCGACTCCTCGGATGTGTGGCCCAGCGAGATCTACTCCCTGGGCCAGATGGAGCCCAGCAGCCCCATGCGCATGACCAGCCACAGCTGGGCGCGCGAGCAGCAGGGTGAGGCGGCTGCACAGCGGGGGGGCGGCCGCTGGAGCTGCTGTGCTGCTGCCACTGTTGCTGCTTTGGGAGAATTGCCAGCCGCGGTGTCAGCCGGTTGTGGCATGTGCAGGGCTGCCCAGCTGGCTTTGGGCGTCAACCAGGGTTGCTTGCTTGCGCTACGTGCCCCTCCTTATATGTGGCAGCTGTTGCCAGGTGCCTTCACTTGCGTGCTGCCTGCCCCGCTGCCCCGCTTGTGCAGGCGGGCACGCGCACAAGGCGTACCTGCCGTCCATGCGGCAGCACCTGCAGCAGCACCTGGCGCTGCAGGAGGCGCTGGCGGTGGGGTTTGCCGCCTTCCTGGGCCGCCACGCCGATGTGCTGGTGGCGCTGGTCACCTCGCCCTCCGCCTCGCCCGGCAAGGCGCAGCCGCAGGGCATGATCTCGGCGCAGGAGCTGGACAGGCTGGCGCTGCTGCTGCGGTGCGTGTGGGTGGGGTGGGTGGCCAGGGCTGGGCAGGCAAAGGCTGGTGGTGAAGTTAGGGCTGGCAGGCAGAAGGGCTGGAGGTGGAACACAAGGGTCAGCTGGCGTGCAGCAGGTGCATCGCAGCTGTGCAGACTGTGCATCCTTCTGCTGTTGCCATGCGCTGCAGGCCGCCAATGCCGGAGGAGGCGACTGAGGGTGCAGAGGCGCAGCCCGCTCCCAGCACCAGCAGCGGCGGCGGCGGCGGCAGCACGGTTGGCGGCAGCACGGCAAGCGGCAGCGGGCGGCGCAAGCGGCGGCTGCCCGAGGGCGGCAGCCCCATGGACGTCTGCCCCACGCCCTTCACAGGTCGGCACGCTGCACGCCACTGGGGCCCTGCATCATGCTGCATCCCTGGGTCCCTGCATTGTGCTGCCGCCCTCTGTGATGCCTGCGGCTCAGCAACTTACGATGCAGCACCAAGGCCTGCGTGCGGCACCCCGCTGACCCGCCTGCCATCCACACTGCTCCCTGTCTCAGAGGATGGTGCCCGCATCAGCGAGCACACGCCCTTCTTCCCGCCCGACTCGCCAACCGCTTACGCGCCCATCGATGCCGTGGTGGCCTGGCTGGCCGACACGCTGCGCCCGACAGACGACGGTGCGGGTGAGCGCTGGTGGTGCACCCTGCACCAGAGGGTTGCAGGCCTGCACCAACCAGAGGGTTGCAATGCAAAGGGCGCAGTCCAGCAGGCCCCCTAGTCATCCCTGCTGTGCCCTGCTCTGCCACACTGTCCACGTCAGGTGCATATGCCACAGCTCACAAGGCCCGCCCGCCTGCCCCTCCTCTCCCAGCAGACCTGATGGTGACCAGTGGCGGCGGCGCCACGTCTTCATCGGGCGGCCTCGGCTCGCCGCGCGCGCCGTCGCCGCAGCGGCAGAGCGTGTTCAACCAGCTGGCCACACAGATGGGGGTGCTGGGTGAGCGGGCTGGCGGGCCAAGGGGGCTGGATGCAGGGCGCAGGGCCTGTGGGGTGCAGTCAGCTTGAGGACCAGTGTGGGAAATGGGGCTGCTGCTGGTGGGCTTGCCGCATGTTTCCTGCCCCTCAACCAATCAGCACTTGCATCCTGTGTCGCTCTGAGGTGCCTGAGCGGCGCCCCTGTCCCGCCCCACACAGGCCCCGCCGCCTCGCCCAGCGACATCCACGGCGTGCACAAAGCCACGGTGGCGCGCGGCGAGGACGACTTCCCCTCCGCCCGCCTGCGGGTGCGGGGCTGCCTGCTTGCTTGCCGCACGGCCGCAGTGGCTTGGACTGAGGTTGCATTGCGGTGTGGCCTGCTTGCGTCCCACTCTGTTGCAGCAGCATGCCGCAACGCATACCAGCCTGAGCGCCTGCTGAGCTGCCTGCCCGCCTCCTGCCCCCTGCCCGCCGCCCAGATTCTGGACTGCCACGACGCGGTGATGTACGCGCTGGCGCCGCTGCAGTACGTGCTCATCACCGCCTGCTCCGACTGCGTCATTGTGCTGGGCGCGGTGGGCCGCTGCCTGCGTGTGGAGCGATGCGAGCGTGTGCAGGTGGGGGCGGGGGAGGGGCCCGGTGGTTGCATGCAATGCATTGCATTGTCGATGCAGCACAGCAGGCACGTGGTTCGGGGGTTGAGACAAAGGCAATGACGTGTTGCACCCGCTGCCGCATGGCCCTTGTCTGTTGACAGCCCCTTCTTGCACTTCAGGCCCCAGCCCAGCCTCACACTCAGTGCCCCAGCCCAACCTCACACCCCATCCCCCCACCCCCGCAGGTCATCTGCGCCTCGCGCTGCTGCGTGGTCAACACCTGCCACGACTGCATCTTCTACCTGGGCGTCAACCAGGCGCCGCTGCTGCTGGGCGACAACCGCTTCCTGCAGCTGGCGCCCTACAACTCGGGCTACGAGCGGCTTGGGGCGCACATGTCGCTGGCAGGGGTGCGGCCTGCGCCCAACCAGTGGGACGCGCCGCTGGCCCTGCTGCCCGACCACTCCAAGCACCACCACGCGCCGCTGCATGGCGGGGAGGGCGCGTCCCCAGGCAGCCCGCTGCGCCACTGGCAGCGGGAGCAGCAGCAGCAGCAGCAAGGGCAGGCGGCGGGGGAGCAGGGGCAGCAGCCGCAGTCGCCGCAGATGCACCAGCAGGTACAGGACATGGAGCTGTCGCAACAGCAGCAGCAGGAGCAGCAGCAGCGGCGGCAGCAGCAGGCAGCACACCAGCGGCAGATGCAGGCGCTGGGTAGCCCGCTCTCGCCCCGCTCGGCAGGCGCGCAGCCCGGCAGCCCCCGCAGCCCAATGGCGGGCGGGCAGCTGGGGGAGGAGGGGCTGACGGCATCACCCGTGGTGGGGGCACCCGCCGCCGTCACGCTGCTGCCGCCCGGCAAGCTGCAGCCGTTTGTGGTGCCCTTCCGGGGTGGCTCGGGCCCCATGTGCGGCGGCCCCGCCCCCATCAACCTGGGCATCCGGTGAGGGCTGGGGGAAGGGCTGGGAAGGGGCTTGGGGCGGTGTATGACGACTGGCTGGGAAAGCAGGGGCGGTCGCTGAGCTGCTGTGCACTCGTACCCAGTGTGCATGCGGCATGTGTGCAGTAGCAGCTGCAGCAGTTGCTTAGTTCAATCACTCACTTGCTGCACCCCCGCTGTGCCATCACCACCCCCCTGCCTTGCAGCGCCTCCTCCGACAGCCTCTCCAACTTCATGGCGGTGGGCGAGGGCGCCAGCGGCAACTTCCCCGCCTCGCCCTTCACGCTGCCGCCCGCCTACGCGGCGGCGTGGCAGCAGAAAATGCAGGGCGCGGCGCAAGTGCGGGCGGCGGTCAAGGCGGTGAGCGCTGCTGGCGCCTGACTGCATGCACTGCTTGTTAGCTGGGGCTTGCAGCTGTGTGGAGGTGTGCAGGGCAAAGCAGCTGCAAAGCTTACTAATATGAAGGTTTCCACTTGACAAACCTGCATGCTTGCTCGCCTTGCCAGCCCAAACGAGTGCTCCTCACCCGCCCCTCCACTGCCCTCCCACCCTGCCACCCAGGCTGAGCTGGAGGAAGGGAAGAAGAAGGAGCTGATGGCCGCCATCCAGGCGCACTTCAAGGAGTGGCTGCAGGCCACGGGGGCCATGCGGCAGGTGCGGCTCCGGGGCCAGGAGGCAGCGGACAGCGGGATTGCGAAATGTGTGGCAAAGCTGGCGGGGCAGCATGCAGTGCCTAGCAATAGCACATCGCCTGGACCAGCTGGCAATGCAAAGCAAGGGAGCACTCGCAATCACACCCAACCCTCCTGCACCCCTCCTGCCACAGGTGTATGACCTGGCGAGAGCTGAGCGGGACGAGGGTGCTTCCAGCCTGGGAGCCAGCCCCACTGCCAGCGGCCCCAGCTAGCTTCGCCCGCTGTTGGGGTGTGCAGCCATTAATGCAGCGCCGTTGCGCGTGCACGTTGATGCAATGTACATGTGTTGCAAGGTTGCTGAAGAGCCAGAGCAGTGCGAGAGCAGGGACGGGGTGAGCGGGGCGGCAGAGGAGGAGCGGCAGAGGAGCAAGCAAAAACGCAGACGGATGGATGGGTACATGCAGATTGTGAAGAGTACAGGGTGGAAAAGGAAGCAATGGAGCACCGCTGCGGCCTCAAGCCGCCAGCTTGGCCGCCACCTGCGCATGCAGCGAGTGCAGCTGCTGTGCCCACTTGTCGATGGCCGAGTACTTGGGCGCCTGCTCCAGCTCAATGTCCAGCTCCAGCAGCTGCAGCGCAGCCAGGGAGGTGGGGGGCAGGGGCAGGTGGGGCAGGTGTCGGGGCATGGTGCAGCTCCAGGGTGATGGCAGCAAACCAGCAAGTGTTGCAGTGCTCTTCCTTCAAGGGCAAGGGCGCTGCACCAGGCTGCCGCCATCCCAGCCCCATGACGACACTTCTAGGCACCCTAGTGCTCCCACCTGCTGGACCTGGTCGATGCGGCCCTTGATGCGGCCGTCCAGTATGAGGGAGATGAGCAGCTGCTCCACATCGCCCGCCGGCACGTTGAGCTGCTGCGCGATGAAGGCGATGCGCACGCGCGTGTAGGGCTGGATCACGCGCAGCACCACCTGCGTGTGCATGCAGGGGGGTAGGGTGGGTGGGGGGGGTTCAGCTGTGCTGGCAAGGAGAGATAGACTCACATCGTGACGCAGGCAGAAAAGCAAGCTGAGTGCCATCCATGTGGGAGGCAGCTCCAGCTCAAGGGGTCATCCTAACCGAGAGGCCTGCCCAGGCCCTCCTGGCGCCCCCGCTGACCAGCCCGGCCCCACCAACCCCCTGTGCAGCAGCAGCGGCACCCGCCTGCGTGCGGATATTGGCCAGCAGGTCCTGCATGTACTGCGAGATGAAGGTGTCGCCCATGATGGCGGCGCGATGGGTGCGCAGGATGCGCTCAAAGTCGCGGATGGCGCCCCCCTGGTACGCCTCCACCAGCGACACCATGGCGCTGACCTGGCAGGCGGGAGGGGGCGGTGGGGGGGTGGGGGGGTGGGGGGGCAGTGAAGAGGGTGGGGAGGCAGTCGGGAGAAGCAAAAAGCAGCAGGAGGGGCAGGATGGGAGCGGGGTTGTGATCCGTCGACAGGTGGCCGAGAGACAGCCTGCTGCTTGGCTGACCAACTGCTGCCATGTGCGTTCAGCCTCAGCAGCTGGACAGACCAATGGATGGAACACCCCACCGTCATCTGCCGCCACCCTGGCGCCCCTCCTCCCTCTCGTCCCCCCCTGCCGCCGCACCTCGGGGTCTGCCTTGTAGGGCCGCGCCTCCTGGGAGTCAAAGGGGTCCACCTTGCTCTCCATCAGCATGTTGGCCAGCACTAGGTACTTGAGGCACTGCACGCGCCGGCTGCTGCCCGCCTGGACGGCAGCGGGGCATGAGGAGGGAGGGGGATGAGTGGCGGCACTGCAGGCAGCATGGAGGTGGCAGCGAGCTGGGTGGAACAACCACCACCCAGTGCAAGCGGTCGCCCATGGAGAGCACACACCAATCGCCCAACCTGGCCACACTCCTGACTGCCTGCTGCCTGCGGCCCCAGCGCGCCTCATCATACGACTTGAAGGCCTCGAAGAAGTCGGTGGCTGCGTCCGCCCACGCGCGCTCGTGCATGTGCATCTTGCCACCGCACTCGCGGATAACGCCCATGATGCGGGGGTGCGGGATGGCCGACTTGATGGCCAGCGCTTTCTGCGCGGCAAGGAAGTCAGGGGGTGATGGCTGAGGGCAGGTGAGATTGAAGGCAGCAAGAGCATGGCACCACAGTGAGGTATCTGTGGGGGCTGTTATTGGGTGTCAAAGGAGGACTGTGTCAGCGCAAGCTTGTTGCAGACTGCAGATCGGACGGCGGCACGCCGGCTGCACAGCCGGGACGGCGTTTACCAGCCCTGCCCGCCCCTGCCCCCGCACCTGGTACAGCTCCTTCAGCTTCTTGTTGTTCTTCTGCTCCGTGTGCATCTGGATCTCCAGCGCATAAATCTCCAGCAGCTGCGGCAGGCAGCGGTGGGGTTTGTTTGACAGGGTGCACAGGCATGGGCACAGCATAGAAAACAACCGGGACCAGGGTGGCCTGCCTGCCACACATGGCAGCAGGGTGCGCATTGCTGGAAAGGCGCCACTGCAGCTGCAATGGCGTAGGCATATGCATCCTTCTCACGCCTGCCTGCCAGAGGTCCCCCTGCCCCACCTGCGTGCCCTTCTTCAGGTCGTCCCGCCCCTCGTCCGTCTGGCAGGAGCGGTGCAGCTCACGCAGCACCTGGGAGCAGAGGGGGCATTGAACGGCAACAAGGGTGGCAGGCAGCAGGCTGTGGCCCCCAGCATGGCAGGCTGCATGACCCTTGGGACGTGCTGCTTGCGTCGTCAAGTTGTGCCTGCTTCGAAACTGCCCACATTCATGCTTTCCCTAGGCTGCCCCTTGACCGCCCCTTGACCGCCCACGCACCCCACCCTGCCCACCTTGGCCGCCTTCCCCGCCTCCTTGAGGCCCACCCACAGGTTGGCCAGCTTCATGTTGGTCTTGAACCACAGCCGCTCGTTCTTGGCCTCCGCCATGCTGTCCAGCGTCAGGCTGTAAAACTCCTGTGAGCATGCAGGGGGAGCAGCAGGATAGGGAGTGGTTGAAGAAGAGTGCAGTCAGCAAATGCCCATTGCAGGCGATCCACAACTCCTCAGCCCCCAACCCACGCAGAGTGTGCACGCGCTGCTTCTGAGCAACCCATCCCCACCCCAGCGCCGCCGTAACCCATGCCCCACCCCAGCGCCACCCGCACAGCACCCCCGCCTCTTGCCTGCAGCAGCTGCGAGTCGGTGGCCTGGCTGGACACAAAGTCCAGCACCGAGTTGATCTTCTTCTCGGCGGCGTTGCGCGTGACCACGGGCGCGTACTGCAGCAGCTGGCGGTACGCGGCCACCATTTCCTCGCTGTGACCCAGCCGCGACTGCAGCTTGATGATCTGCTTCAGCGCCTTGAAGCCCCTGCCCGGGTGGAGACGGGGCCAGGATGGGTGGGCGGAGGGGCGGCAGTGTGGCAGTGTTGAGCTTGGTACGACGCAAAGTGCCACAGCATGCCGGCGGGAGCACGCCATGCCATGCGAGGTGCGCCATGCGGCTGCTTGCACTGGCACACAGGTGTGCATGTCACAACCGCGCGCGTCCTGCGGCAGCTACGAATGCAGTGGTGTGCAGCGCTCACCACTCGCCCTTGTCGTCGCCCTCCATCTTGAGGACCTGGTTGAACCCCGCCAGCGCCTCCTCGTAGTCCTCGCTCTCCAGCAGGCCCTTGGAGTTGTAGTACTGGTTCTCGATGTCCACGTCCTGCTCCTCCAGCTCCTCGTCTGCAGGGGCAGGGGCGGTGGGATGGGCAGATGGGCACAGGTGGCAGCGCGGGGCCGGCAGCGTGTGAACGTAGGGCTGCAAAGCTGGCCTGCGTGCAGCTCAGAACGCAGCCTGGCGCTCCCCTCACACACCCGAGTACTCAAATCCATAGTCTTCCATGTCGCTGTCCCCCTGCGGCGGGCAGGGTGGGCAGGCAGGCGGAGCAGCAGCATTCGGACGGCAGCGGCGGCGGTGGCTGGCCAGGAAGGCCGGCATGACTGGAGGATCGCAGGGTCATAATGCACGGAGACCAATCACAGTAACCCTCGTGGACCAAAGCAGCGAGGAAGCAAGACTCGGCGAATGGTTCGCTCGGTGCGGCCTGCTGGCGGCATGGCTAGTATCGCGATCACATCGATGTGCGCGTCTCACCATGATGGCGGCGCTTGATGGCCGGAAGCGACTGCTGGGGCCGGGAGAGGAGGGCTGCCGGTGTGTGCAGGCCGGCTTCGAGGCTGCCCAGTGTGCACAGATCAGCAAGAAGCTCGATCGACGGCCCAGTTCACTCCTCGCGACACTGCATGGGCACAATGTGCTGTGCCCTGCTGCTGGCGCCTTGTGGCGGGCCAAACCCCGTGCATCCACTCCTGCCCACTAACTGTGGACCTCGGATCGGCAATTGGGCAGGCCCTCATCGACAGGCAGCCCTCCAAATGATGCCCACACTGTTTTCTGAGCGCCTGGGCAGGCCTGCTGCAGCTGTAACACGACGATCGTCTAGAATTGAGCCTTCAAGGTCGCATGCTGCAAAGCCAGCAGCAGCACCAGCAGCAGTAGCAGCCGGCGGCAGACGCCGCAGCGGCGCGGGCATGAAGCGGCATGCCAGCGACCGCCGAGCCTGCGGTGCCAGGCGCGGCGCAGGCACAGCACAACGTGTGCAGGCAGCTAGCATGCCAGATGGCCCGCAGCAGCAGCAGCAGCAGCAGCAGCAGCTCCAGCAGCAGCGTGGCATTGAGGCGGAGATACTGTCGCTGGCGCTGCCCACTCTGGCTACCCTTGCCGCCGACCCTGTGAGCACTGCTGCAGCGTGCCGGACACTTCCTTGCATGCTTGGTGCAGCAGCTGCCTAAAAGGCTGACGCCTTACTTCAATCACCTGCGCAGGTGGCCTCTCTTATCTCCACCGCTTTTGTGGGGCGCCTGGGCGCGACGCAGCTGGCCGCCGCCGGCGTGGCGCTGTCGGTGTTCAACACCGCCTCCAAGCTGCTGAGCGTGCCGCTGCTGGCCATCACCACAAGCAGCGTGGCGCAAGCGCTGGGCTCGGCAGAGCAGCACGGTGAGGCACAGGCGGTGCGTTAGCTATCGTGCCTCTTCAAGTTTGTGTGGGACGCCTGCTAATCATGTGCACCCCACCGCTTGCCCTTCTTGCCTTGCCCCGCATGCAGGCGGCAAGCGGCAGACCGCCGACATTTCTGCAACGGTGTCTGCTGCCATCCAGCTAGCCCTGGTGGTCGGCTGCGCGCAGGCGCTGGTGCTGGGCCTGCTGGGGCCACGAGGCCTGGCAGCCTGGGGCGCCGGGCCGGGAGGCCCGCTGTTTGCTGACGCGACCGCGTATTTGAGCGCGCGAGCAGTGGCTGCCCCAGCCACCGTGCTCATGCTGGTGCTGCAGGGCTGCTTCAGGTGAGGTGCTTGGGCTTCTGGTGCGCTGCAGGCAGTGCCCTGGCCAGCACAGGGGCGGCAACGCTGCTGCAGCTGGCTGCTGCCTGGGCTGCAGCACGCTTGGACACACAGCTTTGCATGCATGCAGCCGGCCTAGGGTTTCTCACACTTCCCTCATGCAGGGGCCTTGGAGACACCAAGACGCCGTTTGTGGGCACGCTGCTCGCAAACGCGCTCAACATCCTGCTGGAGTACCTGCTCCTGTTTGTGCTGGGCTGGGGCGTGGGCGGCGCAGCGCTGGCGGTGGGCTTGTCGCAGGTGCGCAAGCGCTTGGGTGCGGGGCAGCACATGGTGGCAGACCTGCAAAGCCCGCTGAATCAAATCAAGTTGTGGAGGCTTCATGCGACATTTGATCAACCTCCACCCCTCTCGCTGTGGCAGGCGGCGGCCTGCCTAGTTCTCATCGTCCTGCTGCAGCGCCGCTGCCAGCTGGGGCTGGTGGGCGGGGAGGCGCTGCGGCGCAGCCTGGGCTACCTGCGCAGCACGGGGCTGCTGGCGCTGCGCACGCTGGCTATCATGGCGGTGTATGCGCTTGCCACGTCACTGGCAGCGCGCACAGACCCTGCCCATGCAGCGGCGCACCAGATCGGCTTCCAGGTGTGCTGTGCAGGACAAGCTTGTGTTGATGAGCAGCATTTTGCCTGTTGGCTGCATTTCTGCAACCTGTTGGCACATCGGCACTCCTCAGGTCTGGTCCATATCAGCACTCCTTGCTTTGTTCCAACCCCTGCCTGCTCCCCCACAAACACACCCCTTTCAGGTCTGGCTGGCCAGCTCGCTGCTGGCCGACAGCCTGGCGGTGGCAGCCCAGACGCTGCTGGCGCGCTCCCTGGCGGCGGGCCAGCAGGCGGCCAGCAAGGTGGTGGTGGGCGCCACCCTGCGCCTGTCGCTGGTACTGGGCTGTGGCCTGGCGGCAGGGCTGGCGGTGGGGCGGGACAACGTGGCGGCGCTGTTCAGCTCCGACCCCGCCGTCCTGGCGTGCCTGGCAGCCATTATGCCGTTTGTGGTGAGTGCTGAAAGACAGTCTCGAGCGCAGTGGCAGCCGCCAAGTCCCCTTGAGTGAGGCCCGCCAACTGATATCTCTGTGTTGCTTTTCTCAGGCTGCGGTCCCATCCAACCGCCCACCCCTGCTGCAGATCCTGACGCAGCCCATCAACGCGCTGGCCTTTTTAGCAGATGGCATTTTGTACGGCGTGGGCGGCTTTGGCTACGCAGCAGCAGCCATGTTCTTGGCGTGCATCCCAGCGGGCGGCGTCATGCTGCTGTATAGCCACCTTGCGGCAGGCAGCGCAGCAGTGCTGGATGCACAGTTGAAGGCGGTGTGGGCGGGCCTGGCGGTGCTCATGGCATTGCGCTTCCTCACCATATGGCTGCCGCTGGTGCTGCGCCGCTGGCCTTTTGACAGGCTGGAGGCCTGACCCGACCTGCCTTGTTTGGCCACCCTTGTTTCCACCTCGTGCTGGCTGAAAGTATATAACACGTGGGCTGCCCCCAACATTCGGCGAGGCGCAGGGAGTGGAAAAGCGGCTTGCAGAGCAATGCACGTGGTACCAGCAAAATTGGGGAGCACCAACACGGAAGGGAGCGGAAGGAGCCTCAGCTTGCATTCAGGGTGGGTGTGGGTTTGGGGGTTTCAAGTCAGGCTGCCAGCTGCCGCCCGCGGCGCCGGTTGCGGTCGGGCCGCTCAGCCGGCTGGCAATGGCCCGGCTGGACGGCACTAGACGTACCGACCATGCTGTCATGCTACGCTGCCCGGCGTCCCAAGGCCGGCAGCCCGCAGGCCAGCGCCGCTGGCTGGCTGGCAGCCGGGGGTGCAGCGAGGGAGGGCGTCCAAGCTCACTTGCGGGCGGCGCCCATGGCGTTGAGGGCGGAGCCCGCCTGCAGGTGGAAGAGAAACAGGGAAACAGCGTCGTAAGAAAAGAAATAAGAATGAAAGGAAGAAAGAAAAAAGCATTAAGTCGGGGAGCCAGGTGCTGGGGTGTCCCCATCCTCTCCGACACATTTTCCGGGATTTTTCTTTCACACCAACACACCCCAGGCGCATTTTTCAATCTCACCTTGAACCAGCCGATTTGGTTAGCATTAAACGTTTGGTTCAGCTGGAACTCGTAGGTGCTGCCATCAGGCCGCTTGCCCACCAGCTGCGGGGGTGGGGTGGAGCAGCAGGCGGCCAGGGTGAGGGCATGAGGCGGCAGGAGCGGCACATGGCGCTTGCCAGCCAGGGCGCTCAACGTGCTACGATTTACAGCCAATTGGCAGCCAGTGGCATCATCAGCCAGCCACAGCTTCACATAACCTGTGCTGTGCGCACCTTGAGCGGCTTGCCGGGCGCGAAGGTGTCCAGGCCCTTGATGGAGATGCGGTCGAAGGGACCCACCTGCGGGCAGCGGAGGAGGCAGCAGCGGCAGCGGGCTTCAGCAGGGTACCACAAAAGCCAGCCAGGACGAGGGCCAGTGTGTAGGGAGACACCGCTTGCGCATAAGGGAGCACTTGGGGGTGTGAGCTGGCGCAGCACAGCACAGCACAGCACCGCGTGGCGCCGCCACCCTCCCCCTCTGCTCGCCTTGTCGTAGTCGGCGGGGTCGGCAAAGGTGAGGGGCAGCAGGCCCTGCTTCTTCAGGTTGGTCTCGTGGATGCGGGCAAAGGACTTGACGATGACGGCGCGGGCGCCCAGGTGGCGCGGCTCCAGCGCGGCGTGCTCGCGGGACGAGCCCTCGCCTGCAGCCGGGTGCGGTGGACAAATTGATGGTTGAGGGTGGAAATCCATGCAGCTGAAGCGAAAATTCGTTCACTGCTTCGGTTCAGGCCAGGCCAGGGCCACTCGGGAGGCCAGGCCAGACACGGTGCACTCCCCCACAGCCCCACCCCGCCGCGCACCGTAGTTCTCGTCGCCGATGACGACCCAGTCCTGGCCGGCGGCCTTGTAGGCGCGTGCCACGTCGGGCACCGCGCCGTACTCGCCCGTCAGCTGGTTCTTCACGCTGTTCACCTGCGGGTGGGTGGTGGGGTGGTGGGTGCATGGGTTGGTGAGGTGGTAAGCTGAGGGGCTGGCTCAAGGGTGCAGCCGTGTGGCAGAAAGTGAGCATCCGTGCCCACAGCACAGCGCCAAGCACTAGCAGCCCACCTTCAGTTCTGGCCCCACCTCTCCACCACCCCACCACTGTCCCCACCACCCCCACCGCCGCCGCACCTTGCCGTTCTCGGCGTTGGTGGCGCCGATGAGCATGTTGTTGGAGATGTTGTCCAGGTGGCCGCGGTACTTGAGCCAGGGGCCCGCCATGGAGATGTGGTCCGTGGTGCACTTGCCCTTGGCCTTGATCAGCACCAGCGCGTCCTGCAGGCAGGGGGGAGGGGGTGAGGGGGAGGCAAGGGGGGAGGTTAGGCGAGGGGCGGTGCACAATAAGAAGCGGGCAAGACCACTAGCAGGCAGGTGAGACACCTGCGGCTGAGCAGGCAAGGCGGCACCGCCAGCCCCACTGCTCTGGGCACCCCCACCGCCACCGCCGCCCCTGCGCTGACCTCCACATCCTTGCCGTCCCATGGCTTGAAGGGCGTCAGCAGCTGCAGGCGCTGGCTGTTGGGGTCAACCTTGACGTCCACGTTGGCGCCGGCGGGGGCCTGCGGCCGGGGGCCAGGCATGGTGCATGTTCACAACGACAGCTTGACAAGCAACCAGCGCTGAGCACCTCAGTGCGAGAACAGCACTAAAAGCCTGCTTGGGCAAGGCTGCAACACAGGGTCTTCAGCCGGCACACTACCAGCACAGTTGCGGCATGCGATGCAGCCAGTCGAATGTCAATTGCCCACAACACATGGCGCAGCGCCCCGGCCCCCCACCTGGTACGTCTCCATGCCGGGGTCGAAGCCGCGCGCCGGCAGCTCGTCGCCGCTGGGCGGCTGCAGCAGGATCTCCTTGCCGTCCGCGCCCACCTAGCAAATGGGGGAGGGCAGGGGGAGGGTGCTGTGTGAGCGGGCAGGGCGTTGGGGCATCTGGGCAAGCCATGCAGGCCACCTGACCTCAGGGCAGGGGGCAGGGGGCAAGCATAGCAGGCCAGCAAGGGCACATCCCTGCCCACCATCCTTCCTGCCCCCACAAGCCTTGCAAGCCGCCCCGCCCCGCCCCCGCCCCCTCACCAGCGTGTCCTTCTCGGGGTTGAAGGTCAGATCGCCGGCGATGGCAAAGGCGGTGACCATCTCGGGGCTGGTCACAAAGGCGTGGGTGGCGGGGTTGGCGTCGTTGCGCGCCGCAAAGTTGCGGTTGAAGGAGGTGACGATGGAGTTCTTCACGCCCTTCTCCACCTCCGTGCGCTTCCACTGGCCGATGCAGGGGCCGCAGGCGTTGGCCAGCACGGTGCCGCCCACCTGGGGTGGTTGACGGGGGGAGGCGCGGGGCAGGGGTGCAGTTTGAGTGCACGGGCAGGATGGAAGGCATGCCGCAGGAGTGCAAGGCAGGCAAACTGAGACTGCTCTCCAGGTTGGCAAGCAAACCCTGCCACCTGCAGCCGCACATATCCCCCAGCTGTCCAACAGCCAACCAACCGCCGGCGCTCACCTTCTCGAAGATCTCGATCAGGCCGTCGCGCTCAATGGTGGCGCGGATCTGCTCGGAGCCGGGGGAGATGGCAAAGGGCACCTGCGGGGCGGGAGGGGGGACACGGCAGGAGAGCAGGGGTCGGCAGAAGCAAGCAGACCAGCACTGCAAGGAAGCGCAGCCTCGGCAGGCGGTCTGCCCACCCCCCATTCCTAATCACGCCGCAGCGCACCTTGGCCTTGATGCCGGCGGCCAGCGCCTGCTTGGCCACCGAGGCGGCGCGCATCATGTCCTCGTACGAGGAGTTGGTGCAGGAGCCAATCAGGCCGGCTGCAGGGCACAAGGCAGGAGGGCGGGGCGGGGGGTGAGCAGGGGGAGCAGCGCAGGATGGTTGATGCATGTGTGTGTGCAGGGCGGCGGGGCAGGTATGCATGCTGCCCGCCAGCAGGCAGGCAGGGCGGGCAGGCGCAAGCCGGCATAATTCCTTCCTCCCGCACCCAGGCTGTCTCACCGGAGACCCGCAGGGGCCAGCCCTCGCGGCGAGCGTTCTCCGCCAGCTTGGACAGCGGGTTGGCGAGGTCGGGGGTGAAGGGGCCGTTGACCTGCGGCTCCAGCTCGCTCAGGTTGATCTCGATGACCTGGTCGTACTGCGCGCCCTCGTCCGCCCGCAGGTTCTCGCTGCACAGGTGAGGCAGGGAGAAGGAGGCGTGTGCGGGTGAGTGCCTGGCTGGGCGAAGGCGCATGTGCAGACCCAATGCTGCTGCAGGAAGGAGAGCTTGCATCGGCCCCTTCCTGCCACATTGGACTCAATGGTAGCAGAACCTTGCTGCGCCACCTGAGATCCTACTCCCATTCCTGCTCCCACTTGCACTCCCTGCTGACCTGAACGCCTCTGCCAGCTTGGCGGCGGGCTCGCGGTTGGTGGCCACCAGGTAGTCGTACATGCGCTTGTTGAAGGGGAACATGGAGGTGGTGGCGCCAATCTCGGCACCCATGTTGCAGATGGTGCCCATGCCTGGCGAAGGTGGGGAGCAGGAGGGCAGCAGGCAAGACCAGGTTAGGGGGGCGGGACTGGGCTTAGCCTCGGCATTGTTGAGTGCCGCATGCTGCACAGTCTTGTGCAGCAGGTGCTCGGCCACCCGCTGCACCATCCGCCCGCCTGCCCCCGCGCACCGGTGCACGAGATGTTGTCCAGGCCGGGGCCGAAGTACTCCACAATGGCGCCGGTGCCGCCCTTGACGGTCAGGATGCCGGCCACCTGCAGGCACGAGGGACGCAGGGGTGGCAGTGTCAGCAAAGGATCTGAAAATGGGCGGAAACCCCGGCTTCACGCTGACCAGGCAGTTGCACAAAATTGTAAGATTGCTACATGCCAGCGCCATGGACAGTTACACCATGCTACACCAGTGTGCGCCTCCCAACGCCCCTCCAGTGGCACAACCAGCCACTGCCCACCTTGCAGATGACGTCCTTGGGGGAGGCCCACGCCGACAGCTTGCCCGTCAGCTTCACGCCGATGACCTTGGGGGCCTGGGGCAGGGGTGCAGGGGGAGGGCAGCGGCATGCATTGAATGTCCGGCTAAGTGACTTGTGCCATCCAGGTGATGGACAACCGCCGCCGCTCCATCTCTCCCGCAGCATGCCCATTGCCCAGCTCCTGCCCCCGCACACACGCACCTTGAGCTCCCAGGGCATGCCGGCCATGACGTCCACGGCGTCGGCGCCGCCCACGCCGATGGCACACATGCCCAGGCCGCCGGCGTTGGGGGTGTGCGAGTCAGTGCCGATCATCATGCCGCCGGGGAAGGCGTAGTTCTCCAGCACAATCTGTTGTGCGGCAGGTGCGGGGTGGGTGGGCCAGTTGGAACGCAAGTGCAAGGGGCGCTCCTCTGTGGGACATGCAGATTCCGCCACTGCCGCAACCTGCCACTCCAGCACGCCACCACACCGCAGCGCCATGCATGGCAGTGTGCAGAGTGCCTACCCCTCTCCCCTGCTGCCCGCCCCTCCCGCCCCCACCCACCTGGTGGATGATGCCGGAGCCGGGCTTCCAGAAGCCGATGCCGTACTTGGAGCCGGCGGAGGACAGGAAGTCGTACACCTCCTTGTTCACCTGTGGGGGCACACAAGGAGGAGCTGGGGAGGGGAGGGCAGTCGGCACAAGAGCAGCAGGGGACAACTGGCCAGCCGAGACGGGCACCCCCTCGTCACGGGCAGCACAGCACAGGAAACAGGGACCACGGAGCGGGGTGCAGGCGCACCTTGTTGGCCAGCTCCAGATCGGCCTGGCCGCCGTACGAGTTGTTGCTGCGGGCAGGGGGCGGGAGCGATTGGCAGCCAGCTCAGCGCCCCGCTAGCACCACATGCACAAGCAGCAGCACCAGCAGCAGCACGCCTCTTTGACCCAGCCACACATCCCAACACACTGCTCCCGCTATGGCTGCACAGGCCCCCTCCCTGGCGGCCTCACCGGTCGGCCTGGGGGGCGGTGGTGCCCTCGATCAGGTGATCGCAGTGGATGGTGGAGGGCACCGCGGTCTGGGGCAGGCCCGAGGCAATGAACTGCAGCACCGCCATCTGGGCGGTGGCGTCCTGCATCGCCACGCGGTCTGCAAGGCGGGCGGGCAAGCAGCCGGGCACGGTTCGCCAGGGTTTGCAAGCCAGCAGGCACGTGCCGCTCCGAATCATTCCATCCTGTCGTGCTACCTGGCCACTGCAATGCCGCCGCTGCCCCTGTCGCCTTTCAGCAGGCGCTGCCGCCGCTTCTCCTGCCACCTGCGCAGCTGCAGGGGTTTCAGCAGCCTGCTGCCTGCTGCCCTGCCTCCAGTACCGCCGCCAGCAGCGGGGACGCACCAGGGCGCAGGTTGAGGTAGGACACGCCGCGCTGGATGTCCTGGTGCTCGGGGTCGTCCAGATGGCCGTACACCACCTGCGCGGCAGCGTGGCCCAGCAGCAAGCGCTCAGGCGGCAGCAGCAGGGAGCGAGCGGCAGCAGCGCAGCAGGCATATGTGCAGCCCGGGCGGAACACGGCAGCAGCGGCGGCGCCTCCCTGCCAGCGGCAGACAGTGCGCCCCCCTCCAGCGCCATCGCACCTTCTCCGAAAAGGTCAGGGGGCGGTTGAGGCGGCGGCGCACAACCTGCGGGCGGGGTTGGGCAGCCGCGGCGTTTAGTCATGCCGGGCGGCGGCGGCAGCGGCGGCGGCGGCCTGCAGCGCGAGCGCGCACCTTGAGGCGGTCCTCGATCGCCTGGTAGCGGTCGTTGATGAACTGGTCGGGCTCAATCCGGCTCATGGGCGCCTGCGGCAGCATTGGACTGAGGGCATGAGGGCCAACCCTGGTGCCCAGGGCCCCCGGCACCGACCCCGCCGGCCACAGCGACACCCACCTTGTCCAGGCCCGCGATGGAGGCATAGCTGGCCTCGGTGAGGGCCTTGCTGCGCAGCAGCCGCCCGCGCGCCTGCAGGGGGCGGGGAAACCCGAAGGGTGGGCGGCCTGTAGGGCTTCGTGGGGCCCTGGATCTGCATTGGCGGGTGCCACCCACCTGCGCGAGGCCCCGTCGGGACGCCTGCATGTTTTGCTGCAGCCCTGTGGGCCTGGGGGCTGGTGGGACACTCTGCTGCGTGCTGGCTTGGGATCTACCCTTCGCCAGACGACCGAAGACAGCGGCAGGGGCGGCAGGGCCGCCATTGGACACCCCATGCCTGCCAGCCTGGCCAATGCGGGGCAGGAGGGATGGCGATGGCGCGCCCCAAACCCTGGGCTGCCTGCCAGCGGCTGGACCTACCAATCACAAGGGCGCACAGGACCGGGGTGCAGCCTCAGCAGCGGCTGCCGGTCAGCCCTCGCAGCTCGGGCTGCTAAAAGCCCATCTGCCAGCCCCACAGGCGTCGCTCCACCTGCTAGTTTCCATTCAACAGCTCGCCAGCGTGCCCAGGCCAATGAACCAGCTGCCAAGCCTGGCCGCGCAGTTGCGCGGCGCCCTGGCGGTGCAGCAGGGCCAGGGTGAGTCCAGGGCGATGGGTTGGGGCGGCGATGGCCGCCTGCCGAGTCTCTGCAGGCTGGGGCTGCGCCCCCGAGCGCCGCCGCCAGCCCGCCTGCGGCGCCGAGCAGCGGGGGAGCAAGCCACGCAAGCCTGGCAGGCGCCCAGTGTTTGTTTAGGCATGGTGAACGTTGTCAGCTGCCCCAAGCAAGCGCATCCCGCCCGCCTGCTCCCTGCTGCCGCAGCGCTGGCGGCGGCGGCGGTGATGGGCTGCCGCGCCTACTCCAGCGACCTGGCCATCCGCGGCCTGGACGCACTCAAGCAGGGACCCGGCGGCCGCTCCAGCGTGAGCGGCGTGACGGCCACCATCTTTGGCTGCTCCGGCTTCCTGGCGCGCTACGTGGCCAACGCCATTGGCAACACGGGCGGCCAGCTGGTGCTGCCCTACCGCTGCGACGACCTGGATGTGCAGCACCTGCGCGTCATGGGGGACCTGGGGCAGGTGGTCATGCTGCCCGAGTTCAGGTGGGCACAGGGAGGGGCGACAAGCGGGAGGGGCGATCAGTTGAAACCCTGGGTGGTAGATTGCAGTGCATGTGGCGGTGGCAGCTGCGGCTCCAGGCTGCTGGCTGCCTGCTGCATGTGCGACATGCGGCAGCCATGGCGGAGCAAATTGGCATGTGTGGGGCATTATGCGGTTGTGTGGCTTTGACCGCTGTGGCAGGCAGCAGTCTGGGACCTACAGGTGACCTAATTTGCTTTGCTAGTTGCACTGCTTGCAGCCCGCCCTGCTGCTGCTGCCGCCACTGGGTCGGCTTGGCTGGCAAGCCGCTGCCCTGCCCTGCCACTCACCTGGGTGGTGCTGCGCCCTGTTGCTTGTCTGTGCCGCAGCATCCGTGACGAGGATGCTGTGCGGCGCGCCATCTCCCGCTCCAACGTTGTCATCAACATGGTGGGCCCTCCTGCTGCTGTCCACAATTGTGCTGTGCGCCAGGCCAAGACTTGGTGGCTGGCACAGGCTCGAACTGCCGCTGCCTGCATCCCACACTGGCTCTCCAACACCCCAGGCCCACTCAGCGCTGCCTGCCTTGCCGCGCTTGCCGTGCTTGCTCGCCGCAGGTGGGCAGCGCGCAGGAGACGTGGAACTACAAGTTTGAGGAGGTGCACATCGAGTGGCCGGCGCGGCTGGCGCGCGCCATCAAGGAGAGCGGCAAGGTGGAGCGCTTCATCCACCTGAGGTGCGGGCGCTGCCGCTGCTGCTGCTACTGTTCCTGCTCCTGCTGCGCAGGCTGCGGTCCCGCGGCTGCATTTTGGCTGCCTGCTTGGGCTTTGTGCTCCTAGCAGCGGCCTCCTGGCTGGCTGTGTCGTGCTGGCACGCTGTAAGCTGTGTGGGCTTGCTTTAGGTGCCCTCTTTCTGCTGTGCAAACTGCGCCTCATCCTACTGCCGTCGCCTCTGTCCTGCCGCAGCTGCCTGGGCGCGGAGGCGGACGCGCCGTCGCGGCGCCTGCGCACCAAGGCTGCGGGCGAGGAGGTGGTTCGCTCCGAGCTGGGCCCCATCTCCACCATCTTCAAGCCCGCCGTCATGACGGGCACCGAGGACCGCCTGTTCAACATGTGAGCCGAGGCGGGGTGGTGGGAGGATAGGAGTGGATGGCGGATGGCCACCAGATGTGCTGGGTGGCAGGGGGAGGATGGCGGGGGTCTGATGCACCAGCTGCTGCCAGTGTTGCTGGTGAACAAGCTGCCAGCTGTGGCTGCCGTGGCTGCTGGCGCGACCCACACATGCTCAGCTGCCAAATGTGGCCCTCCATATTGCACTGTGCTGAGTGCTGCCCATGCTGCTCGGCAGCCTGCTGCTCCTGCACCTCCCCTCCTCACTGCCTCCAGCCCATCCCTGCTGCCCACAGGTACGCCTCCATGGCCAAGCGCCTGCCCATCTTCCCGCTCATCAACGGCGGCGGCACGCGCATGCAGCCGGTGTGGGTGCGCGACGTGGCAGCCGGTAAGCGCTCGGGGCCTGCCTCTGGATTGGGCGGCCACAAGTTGCATGCAGCATTCACCTGGTGGTGCAGTGTGCACTGCCCCTGAGCTTCAGCATCGCCTCCCACCTGGCATGGTCACAACAGTGCGATCATTGCTGTACCAACGCCCCACGCTCACTCACCTGCCTGCCTGCCCCGCCCTCCGCTCCCCGCAGCCATCATGAACAGCCTGAAGACGTACGACTCGCTGGGCAAGACGTACCACCTGGCCGGCCCTGACGTGATGAGCGTGGCGGAGCAGGTGCCTGCTGGGGCACGGCAGCAGGGGGCCTGGGTGCTGGGGACCCACGGGCTGGCAGTGGGTGGTGCACGGCGCCGCAGCAGCAGGCTTGGCTGGTGTGTGGGAGGTCTGCTGGCGGCCTCACCACTTGGCCGCTGTCCTAGTGCTTGATCCCAGGGCTTGGATGCCCACCCTGCCTGCCAGCAGTGCTCACCTCCCAGCCTTGCCCTCTCCACTCCCCCGCTCCACAGGTTGATTTTACGTTCCAGACGATCCGCGAGAAGAACACGAGCGTGACGATGCCGGAGCAGGTGGCGCTGCCCATGGCGGCGGTGTGGGACCGGCTGGCCGCCAGCACGCCCTTCCGCGGCCCCGTCATGTTCTCCTCCGACTTCATCAACGAAATGAAGGTGGGCTGCAAGGGTGCGGGTAGTGGGGGGCTGCGGGTTGGGGGGATGTGGCGGTGCGGCATCTTGGGTGGGCAGGGCCTGCGGCACATGGCATGCTGCGGAACGGTGGGAGAGGCCACACATGCGTCGCTGGTAGCCGGGTGGCTGCAAGTTGAGTGGGCTCCCTGCGAGCTGCACCTCGCACACCGCTTCATCTGCGCCTGCCCCCCTCCCTCTTGGTGGCAGGGTGACTACGTGCTGCCCAGCGGCGTGCTCGGGTTTGAGCATCTGGACGTGGTGCCGCACAAGGTGGGCTGGGGCTGGGACTGGAGCTGGGTGGATGCTGGGAAACAGACGGCATGTGTTCTGGCTGGTGTGTGGTGTGGAGCTAGCAGTGCGGCAGGCCCCACTTACAGAGAGGGCCCCAGCGCACCCAGGCACAGCCATTTCAACTCCCACCCCGCACCCCCTTACCCCCCACAACCCGCCAGGTCACCGAGGGCCTGCCCATCGAGTACCTGCGCTTCTACCGCTCCGGCGGCTACGACTTTGGCACCCTGGTGCGCCGCCGCTGTGCAGCTGCCATCCAGCACTGCAATGGGCCCACCTGCCGCTGCGATGCGCTCAGCTGTTCAGCCCTTGCGCAGCAGAAGAGCTTGCAGGGCAGCCGCCGACTGCCCCCTCCCCACACCACCTCTCCCTCCTGCAGGCTGAGGAGCAGGGCGAGGCTCCTGTGGGCGGCCCCGGCTTTGGCCACCCCGGCTCCACACGCAGCCCCTCCAGCTGAGCAGCCGCACTGCCGGCGCTGCAGCCGCCGGCTGGCTGACGCCGCCTGGCTGCAGGCACAGCAGCGTCTCTTGCTCCTCCTTTGCGCTCCATGTCTCCCTGTTCCACACTGCCGCACTTTTCTGTTGAGCTGCGCTTCCCTCAGCCCGTCGTGCGGACGGCAGCGCTGTAAATGTTGCAATGCTGCGCCAGGAAGTGGGAGGGGCAGCATGCAGCTGGCATCGTGGCGGTTCTTCACCAACCTGGGCATGAGGGATGACTGGGGCAGGGTTGCACTGGAGTGTGGTGTGGAAAATGCCAGCGCCTCAGCCCAACACCTGCATTGATGCAGATCCTGCGGCCCTTCTGCTAGATTCTGTGTGTGGGCTGTGCGCATGCCGAGCCCCCGGTTCAGTCAAACTTGGCACCAACCTCCCACCACCGCACCGCACACTCAGCTGCATACCCACCTGGTGTGGCAGGTCTTGACATGTTCGGGACACCAGGGCGGTAGATTTACAGCTGTACAGCCTTGGGCATCTTGGGTGAAGTTAGCCAGGCACGCAGATCCGCCGGCGTGCCCCCTGAACCTTTGGCAACTCCCAGACTCCAGCCCCTCTTTTTCCGGCCTCCTTTCTACATTGCAAAGCCTCAGCGCAAGCCGTGGGGCTGGCAGGATCGAGTGCGCTCACAAAGCCCCTCTAGGCTGCTGGTCAGCGGCAAGCAGGCTGCGGCTGGAGGGGAAACTTTGCGCTCGGATCTCCAGCAGCCCTGGGCATGCAGCTGCTCTCCAGGGGGCGGCCCAGCAGGGTGGCGGCCGCCGCGGTCGCCGCCGCCCTGGCTCTGCCTGCGGTCCTCCTCCTACTTGCACAGCAGCAGCACTCGCGCCCTGCTGGCGAGCAAACAGGCGGCCCTGGCAGTGTGTTTGTGCCCGACGTGCCTGGCGCAGAGCTGGCCAGGCACTGGCTGCACGACTATTACCTGGAGCGCCAGCACCGCGGGGCTGCGTCGCGCTGGCCGGCTGCAGCTACCCTGCCCAGCCTGTCCGGCTGCGAAGCTCGCGGGGTTGTTCCTGGTGCAGACAAGCCTGCACCTATGCCACATGCGAGCCGCAAGCAGCAGCTCGGCTGGCCGCCACAGCAGCAGGGCGGGCAGCACAGCAAGCACCTCGTACTGGCAGCTGTGGGCGACAGCTGGGGTCCGGGCGCCGACAAGAACAGGTGAGCGGCTGATGGCCGTGCAGCAGGATGTGAGCACCAGGTGCCTGCTGTTGACCAGCCTTGGTGCATGTTGCTGCCAAGACAGAGCAGTTTGACGGCTGCCATGCACTAGGCAGTGAGACAACTGCCCTTTGCACTATCACACCTCGCTCATCTTTCCCCTGCCAAGCATGGCAGGTGGCTGGACGCCCCTGCGGCAGCCAGCTTTGACCTGGTGGTGGTGTACTATGGCACCAACGCCAACTGGTCCTGCCCAGAGTGCCTGCACACCTTCCGCGGCCGCGGCCCCAAGTGCGATGGGGCTGGGCTGTGGGTTGCAACGGTGCTGTTGCAATGTGCCAGGTGCACACTGGCAAGGATGAAGCTGCTCCAATCAACCCCCTTCTGCCTGCAGGTGGCAGCTGCTGTATAACGCCAGCTTTTCAGCTGATTGGGAGGCGGTGGTGGCGGGACGAGATCCGCGCACCACCTACCTCTGGCTGCCCGACGACGACATCACTGCCAGCTCCTGCGACGTCTCCCGCTTCCTGGCGCTGATGCAGGAGCAGCAGCTGCTCCTAGCACAGGTGGGCGAGGGGAGGGGCGGGGGCGGGGCATTGGCAGAGCCTGGTGCAAGTGAAGCATTACAGTTTATCAAAGTTCGAAAGCTGTTATTGCTGCGCTGCCACAGTGTTTCTGGGCAGCTCAGTGCCCTCTGCTTCCCCCACCCCATCTCCCCGCGTTCGCAAGATGTCGATCTGCCCCGACGACAACATCAGCATCTTGTGGGGACATCTGTTTCAGCAGCCGGGCACCGCCCTGCGCTACACAACCTTGTGAGCTCCACCTAGCGGGTGCATGGGTCTTGCAGGGCAGCTGGCAGGGTGGCTGGGGATGGAGGCGCCCACACTTGCAACACGCAGCATGGGCAGCACGCTGCTGGGTGCTGGCCACCTGACCCTGCCTGCCCCTGCCCTGCCTGCAACCTGCGCAGTGTGGAGATCATGGCCTCCGCCGTTCGCCTGGATTTCTACCAAGCAGGCGCATCACCAACGCAGGGTCGGGCGGCAGCATGGGATGAGGCTGGTCGTGCTGCTTTGACTGATGTCAAAGCCCCTCCCGAGCTTGTCGTTGCAGTGGTTCGGCCAACGCTGACGCGTGCCTTCAGCGGCTGGGGCCTGGATGTGAGCACGCGGGGGATGTGGCGGCTGGAGGGGTGGCTGTGAAGCAACCGGAGGTGCTTCATGCCAGTTGTCTTGATGCTCTTCCTTTCCGCCATGCTAAATTACATTTGCTTCTGTCCACCGCAGACCGTGTGGCCCTACCTGATGCACTACTCGCGGGACGAGATTGCGGTGGTGGACGCTGTGTGCATGGTGAGCCTGGACAAGTCGCTGGCCCAGCTGCCCTGCTCAGTCACTGGCGGCCAGCTTACCATGCCTCAGCTTAAGACAGTGGCTCTGCAAATAGGCAGCCCTCCCTGCTGTTGCCGCGGCGCTGCCCTGCAGGTGCACCAGGGAAGCTCTGGAGAGGGCAAGAAGCGGGGCGAGGACTCGCGCTCCTCAAACTACCTGGCTGCACAGCAGGCGTCGCCCTTCAGGGCAAGCGGCCGTTCCGACTGAGAGCCCATTGTGGTCCTCCCGCCGTTGCGCGCCATGGCGCTGTCATGTGCCGGTGCCAGGATGGCTCCCTTGTGACACAGCCTATTCCTTGCATGTGCAGACACCTTGGCACGAAGACCACCAGGGCATCCGAGTCGACTGGCGCTTCCCCGAGCAGTGCGCCGCCAATTTCTGCCAAGGCGTGCCTCAAGACTGGTGGGGCCGGTGCGTCGCAGGGCGGGTTTGGCAGTTTGCCGGTCTGTTCGGTTGCTAGTGGGCTGTGTCTGTTCCAGTTATGTCACATCATGCCATTAGACACAAGCTGCGTCACACAATACATCTGCTGTTGCCTTGCACTTGCAGAGCCACAATGGAGTGGCACCGTGTGCCTCTGGGAGGCCAGCTGGCGGTGCCTGCTGCTGCACAGGCCGCCAAGCCGGCAGCAGAAGCAGGCCTTGGCCGGCTGCCGATCCTGGCAAGCTTGAAAGCCACAGTGGTGCTGCTACTCGCGGGCGTTGGCCTGGCGGCCTGGGCGCTGCAGCTCCGCCGCGCAGCGCCGCCGACTGCCAAAGGGGCTGCAGCTGCAGAGCATGCAACTGTAGTGTGACCGATTGTGTTGACTTGTTCGTGCCCGACTTACACGCACTTTACACTTTTTGTTGACCCGATTCCATGCTTGACTGAGGCCGTACGAGCGTTTTGGCTACCAAGAATGAACAGCAAGATAGATGCTGCAGCAGCTGGAATGCACCTGCCCGCTGGCAACGGGCGTCAGTAAAGACTCGCCTTGGACGTTGCCCAGGCTCTTATCAGGACTGCACCACCATGCTGCTGCTGTCCAAGGCAGCCCAGGCGTGCCCCTCACTGCTGCGGGCAGGGTCTCCCGCCCTGGCATCGGCAGCAGTGCACAGAGCCAGGAGCCTGCAGACCTCGCCGGCAACCCACAAGGCAAGCCAGTGCAGGGGCAGAGGCAGAGGCAGGCTGCCGGGCACCACCGCCCACCGCTGCCGCCACGCAGTGGCCAGCAAGCTCTGGCAGCCGACTCGATGGGCTGGTTCGTTCCCCTGCCGCAGATTGAGACCCAGACGCAGACGGCTTCAGCTGAGGGCGTGAAACAGCCGTTTGTGGAGGGCGACACGCTGGCCGAGAAGCGCACCATCAAGTGCGGCCGCCGCCATGCTCTCCTGGCCTGCCCTGCGACAGCACCGCTTGCATGCTGCCAAGCAGCCTGGTGGTACATAGAACATCCTGAATGCAGGTGTAGTGGCACTCAATCAGTCAGACTGCTCTCAACCTGCCTCCCGCCGTGCAGGGAGTCGTACGAGGATGTGCTGAAGGAGCGGTCGGGCACAGCCGAGGACGTCAGTGTGGTAGACGAGGCGCAGACCTCACTGGGCAGGTGCGCGGGGCAGCGGCTGGCTCACGATGATACTGGTGCATGGTGCAGGCAGCTGCACATGCGCACATGGAAGGCGCCGCCCGCTGCAGGCTGCACCATGATACAGCAACCAGCCGCTCCTGCCACCACCTGCACTGATGGCCAGGCGCCATGCTGCCGCACCACTGCACCCTGGCCTGCCCTTGTGCTGCCTCCCCAGGATGACCAAGGACCCCCGGGCAGTGGAGCAGCAGTACTCGCAGGCGGCCAGGCAGGACGTGGTCAGCCACGGCGGCTCCGAGCGGTGAGGCCCGTGCTGCAGATGGTCGGACACCTTGTGCTTGCAAGCTTTGCATGCGACCACTGCTTGCCTGCCCAGCACAGCGCACACCCCGCCTGCAGGTTCACAGAGGACGAGGGCATCGCGGACGCAGTCTTCGACCAGACCCGCAGCGACAAGGGGTGCGCACCCTGCTCCCGTTTGGCTTGGTCACTTGACTCTGTTTGACAAGCCGCCTGGTGCTGGGGTGGTGTGCTCGTGCACCGCAGCTGCACGGGAAGCACACACCGTTGCATGGTAGCAAGCAGCAAGTGCCCAATGTTTTTGCCGCAGGTACGACGACAATGCTGACGTGACACAGCCTTGGAATGCCAAGTACTCTAAGAAGCCCAGCGACCCGTGAAGCAGTGGCAGCAGCGGCCGCTGTGTGTGGAGCGCTGTGGTGGCCTGCTGGCTTGCTGTGGTGCCACTGCTGTCTTGCATTGCCAGCCTCGTCTCCATGCCTGCTGTTTGTTGCCCTGTGAAGTGGCATCACAATATAGCTGCAACACAGTCATTTCATCCAGAACAAACTCGGAGAGAGCTTGCGCAGGGGCTTTGTCAGCTTCGGCGGACAGGGCGGGACAGCAGCTCGGGGGCAGCAGCATCCGAGCCCGCCGCCTCTTTGCTGCGCTGCTTGGCTGCCACCCCTGCTCCTGCTGCCGCTGGCTGCTGCCGCTGTTGCTGCTGCTCCAACCCCGCCCGCTGCTGCTGCTGCTGCCTGCTGGGCTGCTTACGCTCGTGCTGCGGTGCTGCAGCAGCGCTCTCGCCGCCACTCTGGCTGGCAGGGAACTGCCCAATCTCTTCGCCTGCAGCCGGCTTCAGCGGCGTGGTCAGCCCAATCGCCAGGTCTGAAACATCACTGGGCAGCCTGCCCCTGCTGGCTGCAATCCACTCCGCCATGGCTTTGCCGCTGAGTGCTGCTGCCTGCATGCTGCCTCCCTCCGACACCCAGTCCCTGCGTCATGGTTGAAGGGCAGGGGTGGGTGTTGGGATGCAGCAGCAGATGGCTGCATTCAGAATCAGGACGCACTGCAAAGTCGCCAAGTGTTTAGGAAGACAGCACGCCAGTTGTTTCCTACCCGCAGACACCGGCACGGCCCACTGGGTCCCAAATGCAGGGCACACGGGGGGAGTTGATGGGCAACGCCGCGCCCCACAGCTGCATGAGACACAAAAAGATGGGTGGGTGAGTGGTCTGCAATTTAGCAGCAGCTGTACAGCAGGAGGGTACGCCATTACAATGCACAAGAGCAGCCAGCCCGCTAGTCATGAGATGCACACAGGGAATGGCAGCTCAAAGAGGATGCATTGCATGCCAGCTAGGCCCCTTGCAACAATCCAGTAAGCCAACCCACTGGGCTGCACCCACCTGCGTCTGGGTGAACACCACCGGCGGCAGCACCCCACGCGGCAGGCCCAGGCTGCGCTCAAATGCCGCCAGCATGTCGCGCGTCACACGCTCCGCCACCTCAGGGGGCACGCTCTCCTGCAGGCAGGCAGACATGCAGGCAGAGCAGGCAGCAGTGAGGGTGGGCTGCTAGCTTGCCACTGTTTCGGTGAGGGCACGCTTGCCCAGCACTGGGCAGGTGGCGGGAGGCAGGCATGCACCCCTCCTGGCTCAGCCTCCTACAAACTGAGCCCTGCCCATCGCTGCCCTCCCTGCTCCCCCTTGCCCACCTGCGGCACCTTGTTGGCCTTGCCAAAGGCCTGGGTGGACACCAGCGTCCAGCACTGCGGGCCACCCCCCAGCCCCAGCTTGGCGCTGTTGTTGCCCGCCCAGGACAGCGTGTCGCTGCCCTCGATGAACGCGCCCTCCATGCCGCCGGGCACCGGCACGGGCGAGGCAAAGGCCGCCATGAGCACCCAGTTGGCCGACAGGCGCAGCCGCTTGAGCTGGCTGTGCACGTCAGGGACGCCCATGGGCGCCGACAGCCGGTTGGCGCACTTGCCTGCGCCGGGCAGAGGTTGCAGGCGGCGGTTTCAGACGGTCAGCGGCAGGACTCAGCTGCAGTACCACAGAACTCAAGCACTGGCAGGACCATGCATCGGCCAGCCACAGCAGCAGCCTGCGCACCGTTGTGGGCAATGACCACGGCATCATAGGTGCCCTGGTCCAGCCCCCGCCCAAACAGCTGCCAGCCGTCGACAGTGTGGCGAGCAGTCGAGACCCACTGCGGCCGCCGCACCTCCACCAGCCCTGCGCACATGGGGAGCGGTTGGGCAGCATGCTCTAAGCGCCATAGCAGCTACGGTCCAGCATTGCTCCAACACCTGCAAGTCTGTTGTGCAGCAGGCACCCAGCCCAGCTGCCCGCTGCAGCACCCCCAACTGCTCACGTTCCAGGTCGCCGCCACGCCGCGCCGCGCCAGCCAGGTACTGTGCCAGCGCTCGCATCCCGCCTGGTGCAATCCAGCGCTCCTGCCCATCGTCAGGTGTGAAAGCGCCGTCCTGCAAGCGGCCCACCGGCCCGTGCCAGCGTGCCACTGCGCCGTCGGCCGCCCAGCGCTGCACCATGGCTGTAAATGCGGGGGCGCTGGCGGTGAAGAACTGCAAGGGAAGCAACACAAAAGGGCAGGGCAGGGGGGGCTGTTGGGAGCCTGCTCAGCTCCTTGCAAAGGGACAGCTGGAGGCAGGCGGCCACAGTGGCAGCCTGTTGCACCCTCCTCCCCACTTCCCAGCTTGCCTGCGCAGCATGGTCGAACACCAGCCCCTGCGGCGCCCCCTTCAGGCTGCCGTCTGCCGAGGAGCGGGTGGCGAGGCGGCCGCCCACGCCGTGCTCGCCTGGGCAGGGGTGAGGACAGTCGGCGGAGTTGAGCAATGCAGCAGTGGGATAGTACCGGGCTGATTCGACAGTCCAGCACGAAAGCTGCCGCTGCAAATTGGTACAGCAAGGCCTGCTGCCCAGCCGCTGCACTCACCCGTGTCAAACACCACGGACCGCAGCCCATACGTCTGCGCCAGCTCGTGCGCGCAGGCCAGGCCGGCCAGACCGCCTCCAATTATGGCAGTGACTGGGTCTTCCGAGAAGGGGGAGGTGAATGACACCTGGCGTTGTGCCGCCGTGCCCGGCTCGCACTCGCCCTGCCGCCGCCGCCCGCCGCTGCTTAGACAGGTGGGGAGGCAATGACTGGCTGATGGAGCAGCATTGAAGCAGGTCGCAATTTGCCAACATCAGAGCAAGAAGACGGCACGGCTGATGCAGCACGTTCAAACTGCATCGGCCCCGCAATGCAAGGCACACCTGCGCTGCCCCGCACCCCGACCGCGACCAGCGCTGCGGCCACCGCCAGGTGCTCCCCTGCCTCCGCGCCCTCCCCGTCCTGCATTTCGCTCTGCAGTCGCCTGGCAGGTGATTGCAGGCCCTGCAGGCCGTGGCTGGCTCCTTGCCCTGCCTCTGGCGGCGGCGCCGCCAGCGGCGCCAGGCCCTGGCGCAGTCGCCATCCAAGCAGCACGTGCAGGCGCCGCTCGCATCGCAGCAACCTGCAATGGGCTGATCTGCTGGCTTGGTTGAGCACATGAGGCGCGCCATCTCCCCATGCTGCCGCAGAGGGCTTCACCCTGCCCTTCGCGGCTCCGCGACAGCTGTGACAACTCATCTTTGTCAATTGTGTTCAAGTGTAGCGCGGGCTGGGCTAGCAAGCCCTTGTGCGCGGCTCGGAGGCCGAGCGCGCTCTTGAAGCTCCCCATGGCGCCCTGCCGCATCCCCGCGCTCCACGGCAGCCCAAGTATCACGAACAGATGGCGGCTTGGGATGCCGCCACTGGTTGTGCCACCGCCGCTGCCGCTACGCCGCCGGCGCGCCCTTGCAGCCCGCCCGCAGGCTCAGCTCGGCCGACATGATGCCGGGGCTGAAGGCGATGCCTCCCTCGACAGCAGCAGCATCGGCAGTAGCGGCAGTAGCGGCAGAGCCGAGGCAACTGGAGGGGCGGGCCAGGCAGCGCGTGACCCACCGTGCACCAGCGGCAGTGGAGGCCTTGGTACCAGCGAGGCCAGCAGCAGCCATGAGGATGGCCGTGGCAGCACCTCAGTGGGCGACAGCAGCCTGGCAGAAGCAGCACAAGGCAGCCAGCTAGCAGCTCTAGGCAGTAGCAGTGCTGCCGCAGGCAGTAGTGGGGCCTTTGCCAGCAGCACAGCGGCCAGTGGGGCAGCAGACGAGGCCGCGCCAGCAGAGCCAGCAGCAGACGGCGGTGCAGCAAGCAGCAGCGGCAGCGGCAGCGAGGGCGGAGGATTCAAGGCCAGCATGCTGTTCCAGGGCGGCGGACTGGACTGGCAGGCGCTGCGCAGCTTGCAGGCTCCTAAGGCCCAGCCGCCAGAGCAGCAGTCACAGCCGCAGGCAGGCGCGGCGGCGGCGGCGCTGGAGCCGCCCGCGGGCCTGCCCAGCGCTGCCCACATCGGCACGCTGTGGGGCCTGCTGGTGCTCAGCCTGGCCTACCTGCACCACTCCACCAGCGGCTTTGCGCTGCCCGCCCTGCTGCCCATCATCTCCGAGGACATGAAGCTGAGCGACACGCAGGGCGCGCTGCTCACCGCGGGGTACACGGTGCGGGGGCGGGGGCCAGCGGCGGTTGGGCTGGAAGAGGGCTGGGATGGACCTGGATGCTTCATTGTGCGGGCTGTATTGCCTACTGCCTGTACGCTGCTGCCATGCACGTGCCAGGTCACTGGCTTTCACATGCTTGCCCCATACCGTCAGCCGCCCCTGTCCTTATTCACGTGCTCTGCAGGTGCTGTATGCCTTGGCCCTGGTGCCTGTGGGCCTGCTGGCTGACCGCACCGACCGCCCACGGCTACTGGCGGGCGGCATTGCGCTGTGGAGCGTGCTGACCATGGCCGCCTCGGAGACGCGCTCGTTTGGGCAGGTGGGCTGGGTGGAGGCAGGGCATGGCTTGGCATTGCATGCCTGCATTGTGGCCAGTGCTGGATCTGTGGTGCACACACAAGCAGGTCTGGCTCACAGGCACTCAGTCCCTCCCTTGGCCGCCCCTCCCCCCGCAGCTGCTGGCGATGCGCGTGGGCTTTGCAGCGGCGCAGGCCACGCAGAACCCCATCTGTTTCTCCCTCATCCCCGAGCTGTTCCCCAAGAACCGCACCACCGCCATGGCTGTGTACAACACCGCCATCTACGCGGGCCGCGCCCTCTCCTTTGCCGCACTCATCCTGGCGGGCCAGCTGGGCGTGCCGCAGGTGTGTGCGTGTGCGGTTGTGTGGGCAGCTGGGTGGGCAAGCAAGCAGGTGTTCAGGGCAGCTAGGTGACGACAACGATAGCCACATGCGTTTCACTTTGAGACGCGGCCTTCCTCGCAGCCTGGCTGACAGCCCCGCCCACCGCTGCCACTGTGCCCGCAGGTGGGCCCCAGCGCGCTGGGCGAGCTGGGCATCTCCACCTACACCCTGGTGCCGCTGGACAAGGTGGACCTCTCCCTCGTGTCGGTGCTGTACACACAGGCAAGCGCAGGGAGGAGGTGCAGGGCGGGCAGCAACGGTCCAGCCAGCCAAAGCAGCGTTGGCATGCACTGCAGGGACTTTGCCCTGTGGCGTAATGCAGGCAATACAGCCCCACGGGCTGGCACACCCGGGTGGGTTGCCAGCCTTGCACCCAGCCACCCGCCTGCTGACACTGCCTTGCCTCCGCACCCTTGCACCAGGGCGACTATGCCGCGGTGACGCCGGTGTACACGTATGCGATGGACGACGATGCGGGGGTGCCCATCGAGTCGGCCTTCTCCGCCTGGCGCCCGCTGCTCTTCTGGCTGGGCCCGCCCGGCCTCGCCATGGCGGCGCTGGCACTTCTCACGGTTGAGGAGCCGCGGCAGCGCGGCCGCTCCGGACGCTTCATGCCGCTGATGACGCTCAGCAAGGACAGCATTGATGAGGAGGACTTGAACACGCCCGTCGGCCAGCTGGGCCAGCCGGCGGGCGGCCCTGACCCAGCGGCAGCAACACCGCGTGAGGCCCAGCCGCTGATGGGGGCGCGTGCAGCAGCTGCGGCAGTGGGCCTGGCCGCCCCACCACCCGCGCCTGCACCAGCTGCTGCTGCTGCCGGCACGGCTGCAGCGGCGCTGCCCCCCGGCTCGCTGGTGTCCGTGCCGGAGCAGGCGGCGCCGGCGTCTGTGGGCGAGAGCCTGACCAAGCTGCGCGGCCTGGTGGCGGACCCCGCGTTCCTGGCGCTGACGCTGTCTGCTGCGCTCAATGACGTGGGCTCCTGGGCGCTGGTCAGCTGGCAGGCCACCTTCTACCAGCGCGTGTACGAGCTGGAGCCGTCCACGTACGCGCCGCTGCTGGCGGTGGTCATCCCCGTGGGCGGCATCATCGGCGGCGTGGGCGCGGGTGCGCTTACAGTGGCTGGGCTGGGCTGGGTGGCTGTCATGACGTGCAGGGCGCTGGCCAGGCAGGGGAGGGAGCTTGGTTTGCTTTATGGAATAAGGGAAGCTGGGGCAGAGCTTGGGAGTGCAGTGTGAGCTTGGGAGGAGTTGGGTGGATGGGTGTCGTGGCAGGTGCGGTTGAGGAGGGCAGAGAGGTGCGTGACACCGTCTTCAGCCAGCCCTGCACCCAGCCGTGTTCGCGCTTTGCCTCACAAAACCAGCACACCCACCCGCCTCCCACCTTCCCGCCCAGGCGTGTTTGGCGACTGGCTGAACCGGCTGGGCATGCGCGGCTGGCTGACTGCCGGCTCCTGCATCGTCGCCGCGCCGCTGATTGCGGTGTCGCTGCTCGTCCCCGACTACAAGCAGTCGTTTGCGGCGCTGCTGGTGGGCTTTGCCTTCAGGTGCGCCCCGCTGGGCTGACATTGGAGTAGGCGGATGGTCAGGAGTGCAGCAGGCATGTTGGGTCAGGCTGCATTTCTGCGTAGCCTGGCTGACTTGTTCACACCGCCACTCAGCACAGCCCCACCCACCCCACCATGCACACCGGTCCTTCTTTCCATTTTCCACAGCGAATGCTGGCGTGCACCCGCGGCTGTGATGGTGCGTGAGGTGTCCCCCCCGGGCCTGGGCTCCACCGCCTCGGCCATGCACCTGTGCATCCGCAACCTGGTGGGAGGGCTGGGCCCCATCGGCGTGGCGCTGCTCTCCAGCAAGGTGAGGCGGAAGGCGGGGAGAGGGAGCTGTGCTTGAGCCTCAGCCACTGAGAGTGCTTGCTGTGAGATGCGGCAGGCGCAAAGTGAGGCACCTTGCCTGCCCGCCTGCACCACACACCCAACCCCAGGCACCACTCACTTGCCCTGTCACCCCACCCACCCCTGGCCCCTCCTGCCAGGTCGGCCTGCAAATGGCCATGCTGCTCATCCCCGCCTGCTACGTGGCCTCGGGCCTGGGCCTGGCGGTGACCGAGGGCGTGATCAAGTCGGAGCGGGAGCGGCGGCACGCCGAGGCAGCGGCGCTGCTGCACCAGGCGCCCACAGAAACGGGCAGCTAGGCGGCGCAGGCGGCCCCACAGTTTTGAACGTACCCCTTGAGCACAGCAACCAACCATTCGACTCTGAGAGAAATCACACAGCGTTTTTGCCCTCGTGTCTGTGTCTGTGTCCCCAAATAATCCCTTGAGCGCCAGGCAAATGAGCCGCATTCATCCGCCTGTGTATTCCTTGCACCCCTCCGTCTGCCGCTGCCTGACCCGCATCGCTAACGGTGTGTGGCACTGCAGTTAGATCCACCCCTGCACAGCTACGCTTCCCTTGTCAGTACCTGTTTGTCTGTAATCGATCTGCAGCGAGCCAGCTGGGGCTCCCAAACGTGATGATGCACGCTGGGTGCCGCTGCCGCTGCATGGCCATGCGTGGCGCCGCCTGGCCTGCATGCATGTCCTGCCGCCCACCCCACCCTCCCAGCACACTTGCAAGCATGTCTAAAGAGGAGGGCCGGCCGGCCAAGCAGCGCAAGCTGCTGGACCAGGCTGCGGGCGGCAACACGCTGTTCGCGCGGCAACTGGGCAGCTCCGACTACCACACACGCGAGGCTGGCCTCTCGGCGCTGCAGGGATGGCTGGCTAGCAAGGACGGCAGCCTGCAGGAGCAGGAGGCGCTCAAGCTGTGGAAGGCGATCTTCTACTGCTTCTGGCACTCTGACAAGTTGCCGGTGCAGGTGAGGGGAAGCTGGGGAGACCGCCAGGGGCCGTGCTCTCGAGCGCATGACATGCAGGAGGGTCGTTAGCTTGCCCGCTCACCGGCCTGCCCTTCCCGGCCCCTGCAGACCGCCCTGGCAGAGCGTCTGAGCGAAATCATGACCAAGCTGCCCGAGGAGGTGCGTGCACCCTGCTGCCGCCGCCGCCAGCCGCCGCCGCCAGCCGCCGCGTGTGCTTTGGCACACTTGCGGTCTGCTGCTGGTAAGGCAGCCTGTCTGCTCCATCATTGCCGTAGGTGGGCTGGCTGTACTACTGCACCTTTGTGCGGACCATGCGGCGCGAGTGGGCGGGCATCGACCACCTGCGACTGGACAAGTTTCTCATGCTCGTCCGCAAGTTCTTTGCCGCGCTGCTGCGCCAGCTGCAGGCGCACGGCTGGTGAGCCTTGGGGAGGTCACAGGGCAGTGCGGGGAGGCAGGCAGCAGCGGCAGGCCTGGTGTCTGATTGAGTGCATGGTTGTGCACAGCTTGCTGGTTTCCACCAACCACCTCGGCTGCCTTCCCACCAACCCATCCATGTGCAGGCAGGAGCAGCGGGTGTCGCGTGCCGCCGACTTCTGGCTGAGCGAGGTGCTGGTGCCCTCCGACACGCTGGTGGCCGCGGGGGTGGCTTACCACCTGGCCGACCTGCTGCTGCCTGAGCTGGGCAAGTGCGTAGCTGAAGGTGGCCCGCGGGCAGCCGCGCCGGACGACGCCACGCTGCGCCGCCTGCTGGAGCCGTTTGGTGCGGCGCTGGCCGCCACCTCCAACCCAGCCATGGTGCACCGCCTCAAGTGCGCGAGGGGGGCAGGCCTGCAGTGCGGGGCGTTGTGGGCCTCTTCCTGCTTGCCTGTGGCTGCTTGCGCTTGGACTGGTGGCAGCAATGTTGGCAGCTGCTGGCCTGGGCTGCACCCTCATGGCACTCCATCACCATGCTTACCGCGCACCGCAGGCAGGGGCTGCTGGAGCCACTGGTGGCCGAGGTGCGGCAGCCCGGCGAGGCAGCGCCCCTGCGCCACCTGGATGTGCCGGCGCTTGCAGCGCACCTGTTTGAACTCGGTAGGTGGCCCTTTGGTTGCCTGGTTAGGCCTTCTGCTGCTGATGTATCAACATTCGTGTTTGTGTGGGCATGCCAGGGGGAACATGCCAGTTCCCTCGCGGCATGCTGGGCTGCGTTGTGGCACATGCACCTGCGGTCACAGTCTGCATCGCTGGTTCGCTTGGCATCCTGGCTGCATCGCCTGGCCCAGGAGGCAACTATCTGCGCGCGCTACCCCAGGCCGCGCGTGCAGCTGAAGCCCTCCTCACAGCAGCCCGCAAGGCTTATCAGCTCGCCGTGCCCCGTGCCAGGGCCGGCGGGTTAAATACCTCTGCAACATCTCTCCCACTGCACCTACTCATTCATCCCTGCACCACTGTGCAACTTGAGCGTCTGCCGCTGTCCTGCCGGCCCCCGGTGCTGCCGCCTCACTGCTTCTGTGCCCACCTGCTGCCCTGCCAGGCGCCAAGCCGGAGACGCGGGCGCGCAGCCGCGAGGTGCTGTACGCCACCAGCGAAGCGCTGGAGCGTGCGGCTGCAAAGCGCCAGCGGCAGCAGGGCCAGCAGCCAGAGCAGGAGCGGCGGCCGCCGCGCAAGCAGCAGCATGCGGCAGCAGAGGTGCAGCAGCAGCAGCAGCAGCAGCCAGACGGTGAGCAGACGCCGGCTGGTGGGAAGCAGGGCAAGAAGCGGCGGCAGCTAGAGGCGGCAAAGGCGGCGGCAGCAGCCACGCCGCAGCAGTCGCGTCCGCAGCAGCAGGCCCAGGCCCCCGCAGCTGGCCAGGCAGAGCAGCCAGCGCCGCCCAGCAGCAGTAAGAAGCAGCGCAAGGCCGCTCAGCTGGGCCCTTCCCCGGCCGCGGCGGCACAGCTGCAGGCAGCGTCACGCCGTCAGCGGCACCAGGCGGCAGCGGAGGAGGATGAAGGCCGGCAGGCGCGGCAGGGTGTGCGGCAGGACATCACGGAGCAGGAGCAGCAGCTGCTGGCGGCGGCGGTGGCGGCGGTGACGGGGGGCGCCACCCCCGGCGCCAGCCCCTCCCAGCACAAGAAGGCGGTGCGGTTCAGCCTGAAGCGCAACCTGGTCAACGTCATTGGGCAGCCGCCCAAGCCGGAGGACGTGCGCACGCCGCCCACCTCCAAGCCCAAGGGCCCCGCGCTCAAGAAGCACAGCGCGTTTGGCGGCCCCGCGTCCGCGCCGGAGCGCCTGCTCACCCGCGCAGGTGGGATTGGGTGCAGCACAATTGGCCTGGTGCTGTCGCACTGGGCACCCTGCCGGCAGATGTTCAGCCCCTTGTGTTCACAGCTGCTGAAATGCTCACGCCTCCTCCACCCCTGGCCACCCTCTATGCTGCAGGCGTGGAGCGGCTCGCGCAGTTCAACTCGTGGCAGCAGCAGCGGCAGGGCGACGCGGCGCCCAACAGCGCGCCACCAGCGGGCGGGGCAGCCAACGGCCTGGGCAGCGGCAAGAAGAAGCAGAAGCAGCGGCGCAACAGCCTGCCGGCGCCCGGCAGCTTCACGCGGCCAAAAGCCAGCCAGTTCTTCTGATTTCTTCTGATTTGTCCGAGACAGTTGTGGTGCCCTGCCGCGCAATTCGTGTGTTGCCAGGTTGAAACTGTTACAATTGACAGAGGGACTGAAATGGTTAACGCTCAGCGCTGCAAATGGCACTACCATACACACTGGGCATGCAATTTACACTGTCTGCCAATGCTGCTGCTCTCAGAAGAGGAAAGGGAAGACGGGTGTGCGGCCGTCGCTGAAGCTCTTGAACTTTTTGCTTGCGGGCCCCACCGCAGCCCGGCACCTGCATGCCGGCAGGGAGGAGGCGGCGCCATGTGGGCAGACGACACAGGACTACGTTTGTTTGCACGTACGCGCTGCACAGGTCCGCATGCACTTACAATGCTGATGCACTTCCATACCTGCGTGCCTGAGCTGGCCAGCAGGCAGCGGGGATGCACCGCCTGCGCACTCACATGGGGCACGTGCGCTCTCGCTCAAACCACTCGGACAGGCAGTCGTTGCAGAAGATGTGGGAGCATGGCAGCTTGGTGGGCTCTCGGTACGCGTCCTGGCAACAGCAGTCGGGGACGCATAGCGGTGGGGTCAAGGCGCCGAGCAAACTTCCCACCAGACCGTCTGAGCTGCGCCTGCCCACATCTGGCGCATGCACCACCGCCCTGGCGAGCGCACTCTCATGCATTTATTCCCCCCAACTGCCCGCAGCCGCTCAAGGGCAGGCGGGGGCACCTGGCAGATGGGGCAGCAGTTGCCCGCCTCCTGCCGCTCCTCTGCGCTGGGGGTGCTGCCGTACGAGCGCTGCGCGCACTGCTGCACCGCCAGCGCCACCAGCGCGGCACGCTCGAAAAAGTGCTGCGCCTTGATCTGCAGGGTGGAGAGGGGGTACCGCGATGGGCGGAGAGGGCAGTACTCAGGACCCAGAAACAGCACAATATGCAGAGAGATTGCCGAGGGCCAGCCCCTTGGACACAAGCCCTCGCTCACCAGTAGGTATGCGCCCGACAGGCCGGTGCGCAGCAGGGCGGGCACTGCTGCCTGGGCGGCATAGAATGAGTACCACAGTGGCGCCGGGGGCAGCATGCGGTACAGCTGCGACACAAACTCAGTGGCGGTGAGCAGGTGGCCGCGCCGCCGCACGTGCACCATGCCGTCTGCAGGCGCCGCCAGCAAAATCGCCACCTGCATGGAATTTGGGGGGTTGGGAGGCGCCAGTGTTGAGTGCGGGCAGCCAGGAGTGCAGGGACCGGCGGAGCCAAACCAGACCAGACCCAGCGGCTGCTCAGCTGCATCTCATGGGCTCCACGGCAGGCGGCTGGCATTCCCCCTCTGCCAATAAGCACGCCGACTTTGCCCCTCACCTTCGCAAGCACCGCCACAAAGCGCAAAGTCGTGTCCCCCACCACAACCGCAAACACGGTGTCGGAGAACTGCACAAGAGGCACAGTCAGTGAGTAGGGAGGATGGTATGGGTGCATGCAGGCAGAGCCGCACCCTCAGCCACCACTAGGCCTCAGCTTCAACATTAACACACCGCCCTTGCCACGGTCACTGCACTGCACCCGCACCTGCGTGGGCCGCGCGCTCCCTCGCAGCAGCAGGTTGCCCCCGATGTCCTGCGCCCGCAGCGCCAGCAGCACCAGTGGCACATGGGCCGCCACAGCTGCCGCCACGCCCAGCAGCGTGTGGGTGCTGCGCTCTGCCTTGAGCGCCACCTGTGCGCGCATCACGCGGTTGACGCGGTGCAGCACCCAGGACAGGTAGGCAAACACGGCTATGCCCTGCGGGGCGCAAGGTGCAGGGCGGGCAGGCGAGGCACACTCGGTGGCAGGGAGTGGCATGCAGGCATGTTCAAGAAGTGCGGCAGCTGTCATGGCAAAGCAGAGGGAGCAAGTCAGCACCCGGCTATGCCATGCGGAGCATGTCAGCACCCAGTATCCTAGCAAAACCCTGCCTGTTGCAGCCCACTCACAACCATGTGGGTCGAGACAAACAGCAGCAGGAGCAGTGCGGCGTCTGCGCAGAAGAGGAGCGGTTTGGAAAGCAAGGCAGGGGTCAGACCGAAGTCGTTGCTTGCCAGCCAGATGCTGAACAGCTTGATTGCTGCGGCTGTGGGCATGCTCACTCCGACTCCTTGGTTATGGTCTGTATCCAGCTTCAAACAGCAGAGACAACTGCACAGCACGCAGCCAGCCACACACGCCCGGTCAGCTCACACGGCAGGCCGCGCTCCAGTGCGATGGCCAGGCTCCTCAAGTCCACTGACGCAGCAGCGTTGGTCAGGCGGTGCTGCTCGGCGGCAGCAGCCACATCCGCTGCTTCGTTGCTCGCCTGAGTTGGGCCATCACTGCCCGTGCCCAAGCCTGCTGACAAACCGCTGTCTGCTGCAGCAAGCCCAGGTGTCGCCGTCTCAGCATAGGTTTGGGAGCTGGGAGGCGGCGAGGGCGCTGCTGCCGCAGCCTGGCCGCTCCTGGCCGGGCTGAGCAGAGCCTCGGCTTCTGGGTGGCCTGCCGCTCCTGGTGCCACTGGCGGCGGCGGCGGCGGGCTGGTGGACACTGTCAGCTGCAGGCGGCCAGCCGAGGGCCCATCCTGCGAGAGCGCGCTGCGTAGGCTGCTGAGTGTGGCTCGCAGCCCTTGGCCGGCCGGCCGAGACATGGCGGCAGGCGAGCGGGCGGCGAGAGCGGCGGGTGCCGCCGCTGGCGACTGCCGGTGTTCTGCTGCCTGGGCGCCTTGTGGACTGCTGCTGAGCGGTCACAGATCCTGCTGGAGGAGGATGGCGGGCGATAAACGAGCAGGGAGTGGAGGGCGTCTGCCAAGTTGAACAGCTTGTGCGGGCACGGGAATGTAGGAATGTGATCGTGAATGGATTGACTCCCGCGGCTCCACGGTAACTTTTAGAGCGACATCGACTGGCATGCGCTTCCGGCGCCTTGCATGGGCAGCGCAGACCGCCCCCAGCCCCGCTCCTGCTACATCAACAGGCTGTTGATACACTTGCTAAGAACCTCAAGGAGCCACAGCCTGCATCGCTTTCGGTCAAGGAAGCGCCGGAGCGCAACACTCGCTGCGCGTCAGCTGGCGGGCCTTCCACCTTTGTTTAGGAATCCGTAGATCCCACTTAGCGTGTACGTTGCGGAGAGGAGCACGATGGCGACCGAGTTTGTCGGCAAGGTGCGGGGCGGCGGCTGCAGCACCCCTTTGCTTGAGATGGCAGCGGTGTAGCGTCGAGCAACTCCATGCCAATGCACTGGATGTGCAGCGCTGCCCACTGCAGCTGCCTCTGCCCCTGCCGCTGCCGCTGCCGCCTGCCGCCGCCGGCTGCTGCTCACTTTGACCTGCAAGTCCTCTTGCCTTCCTTGCCTGCAGGTCATTTCCAACCGTATGCAGAAGTCGGTCCTGGTGGCAGTGGACCGCCTGGTGAAGCACAAGAAGTACGACCGCCTGCTGCGCCGCACCACCAAGCTCATGGTGCGTTGGGCTAGCAACGGTTTGGGGGCACAGCCTGCCACACTTTGGCTGGCCAGCTGCACGCGCTGCATGACTGCTGCTTGCTCCCGGTTTGGTTGCTGCGGCTGCGGTCGATTGCAAGCGTGCAATTGGCCGGCTCCCTCCCTGCCGCCCCCCGCTGTGGTGCAGGCACACGACGAGGCCAACGAGTGCAACGTGGGCGACACGGTGCGGGTGCACATCAGCCGGCCGCTGAGCAAGCGCAAGTCGTGGGTGGTCACGCAGGTGCTGCACCGCGCCCGCGTGTTCGACGCCGACAGCGCAGCAAAGGCGGCAGCAGCAGATGCAGCGGCGCACCACGCCGGCGGCAGCAGCGGCGGGGGCCTGGGCGCCCCCTCCTTTGCAGCCTCTGCCGTGCCGCCAGCACAGTGATGCCCTTGCTGCCTGTTGTGTTTGTTGCTGTGTGCTGCTGTCGCTTCTCCCTGCTTGCCGCTCCCGCTCCCCGCTCCTGCTACCCGTCCTCTACTGATCTCACATCGACTGATATGCAACCAGATGCCTTTGCAAACAACCGTAGGCATGCGATGCAGATACTAAGGGCTAAACGCAGGAATACAGCATACCACAATATGCTTTCGTCGCAGCTGGCTGGCAAGCCTACCCAATGTGCACTGCGGTGCCGCTGCCTCGGGTGCCGGCAGCAGGCGGTCACATGCGAGCGGGAGGGGGGCGGCTCACTGTTGCGCCTCACCCCTCCCCCTGGCTTCACTGGCTGGTGGCCGCCACGTAGCGCTGCTCCACGCGCTGCCAGTCGATCAGGTTGTTGATGAAGCTGGTGCAGGGGGCGGGAGGGAGGAACAGCGTGTGAATCCGGGGACAGTCTCGCATCATGTGTTTCGGGGCAGGGTGCTTGCTGGGTAAACTACGGGCAGGCCGGGCATGCTTGCATTGCAGGGCAGGCCCATTTCCTGGGCTCTGCAGCAGCAAGCTGCACCGCCATCTGCTGCTGCTGCTGCTGCTGCTGCTGTGGCTCACTTGGCGATGAAGTCGGGGCGGCGGTTCTGCACGTCCAGGTAGTAGGCATGCTCCCTGGCTCAAGGGGGGAGGGATGTGAGGGAGCGGGGAGTGCATGAGACTGGAGGGTGGCGGCTGGCGGAGGCAGGCAGGGAGGCAGTTGGGGCCAGCAAGGATCCCACCAGGGCGCCCCTGACAGCAGTCACAGGCCAGCAGACAACCAACCCGGAGAACCCCAGAGAGCCTTCCAGCACCAGCACCCCCACTCGGCTCACCACACATCCATGGTGAGGACGGGGGTGGCGCCGTGCACCCACGGGTTCTCCGCGTTGGGGGTCTTGCTCACCTGGCGGGGCAAGGAGGGGAGGGCAGCAGGGCAGGGCTGGGTGCTTCGGTGATGGCGGCAGCCCGGTCAGCGGACACACTCCTCAGGTGGCAGCGGTGGCAGCAGCAGACGGCCACAAGCGCAGCACATGGCCAACAGCCTCCTCCGCCCCGCCTCCGCACCTCCAGCTTGCCCGCCTTGTTCACGCTCAGCCACGCCCAGCCGCTGCCAAACTGGGTGGCGCCTGCAGCATGCGGAGACGCCGATCGGATGAGAACAGGGCCGGCAGTCAAGGAGCACACGCCACCACGCCAACCAGCAACCAGCAAAGGCAACAATTATACTCATGCCCAGGGCCACTGCCATGCCCCACCAGGTTGCCCTGGCAGCCAGCGCCCGCAGGCGGGCCAACCGCACCCGCAGTCTTAAAGGCCTCCACAAACTTGTCGTAGCCGCCCAGGTCGCGGTCGATGGCCTCCGCCACCTTGCCGCTGGGCTTGCCTGCAGGGCGGGTGGGAGGGGGAAAAGCAGAAGCGGCAGCGTGTCGATTGGGAGGCACACTCCGGCTCCAAGCTCCAAACGCTTGGTGATCAGCATCTGCATGCGCGGGCGCAATAGTTGAGTTGCACTACCAGGACAGCCTGTGGTACCAGCTTACCGCCGCCGTTGGGGCTCATCGACTCCCAGAAGAAGGTGTGGTTGATCACCTGCGGGCAGTGAACACGTGCAGTGCAGCGGCCGTCAGCCAGGGGTGAGCCTGCCAGCTGACAATCCTGCATAAGGCAGGCCGGATTGCAGCTGCGATACAGGCTGGCACAACACCGCCTCGCCCTTGCTCCCCCGCACCTGCGCCGCGTTGTTGAACTCGGGAGTGGGGTTGCCGTTGTTCCAGCTCTGCAGCATCACCTGCACAAGCAAAGCAGCACAGCACGGCTGTCAAAAACTGGAGCCAGCAAGACTGCAGTGGGCATGGGGCCCCGCCAGCCACAGGTCTGCTAATGCTGCAGTGCTGCCTGCAACTCTGCAGCAGCAGGCAGCCTGATGTACGAGGCATTTGCACTGCATTTCGCTGAATGCAATGCAGCACACCCGCCCAGCTGGGATTGGCTGCCCTGCCACAAAGGCCGCACCTCGTGCACCGAGGGCAGCTGCTCCAGCGGCTTGCCCGCGATCTGGCCGTTCAGGTTGTTCAGGTAGGCGGTGTGGTGCTTGCCGTAGTGGAACTCCATCGTCCGCTGCGATGGGGAATAGCATGCAAGCGGGGGTTGCGTCGGCCAACACCGAAATGGCGAGAGGCCAGCCAGCCCGGAAGCGGCGACTCAGCGCCGCTGCCGCTGCTGCTGCAGCCCCTGCCCAGCCGCCAATCCGGCCGCACCTGGCTCATGCCCTTGGCCTCCAGGGCGTCCTGCGCGAACGAGGCAGCGAGGCTGGGGAAGTGAGTGGGTGGAAGACCTGCAGCCGGCTGCGCCCGTGATCGGGCGGCCCCAACGGTACTACGGCGACAATGCAAGCAGATCCAAAGCGCAGGCCGGCCCTTGGAGGCCGGCGCGCTCACGATGGCCCAGGGGAGCGGCGGCAGCGTGAAGGGCATGGCTGCTGGGTCTCTGGGGCTGGTGTGGTGTGGAAGAGTGACGGGAGCTGGCTATCGCGACGACTGGTGCTGCAGGCTCTTGTCAATTGGCGCCGCCCCGCTGGCGGTCGGCAGCGCAGCCGGCGCAACCGTGTGCCAGCAGGAATATTATGCAGGCCTGCTGGATGGTTGCGCTTGGAGACCAACAGCCACAGATCCCGAGCAACGGAAAACGCATGCGAAGTGACCGGGGCTGGCTGGGGCAGTCCATGCAGCAGCCACAGCACGATGCGTCGTGGTCGTGGGTCAATCTGCCGCGTGCTGACCATATGCATAAGCTGTGCACACAGTGAGTTTATGATGCTGACACCAAGCATTTACCAATGCAAGCGGGGCGGAAGGGGATGGCATGTAACCCAGGCTTGCCGCTGCACGGGTGGGGAGGCCACACTGCAGCCGTGGCGGCCAGCGGCTGCTGTTCGCAGCGTTGGTTTCGCAGGGCACCCTGTGGAATTGAGCAGAACGTATGATTGCTGTTGTATGGCGGAGATGTAATGGTCACTGATCAGCTCCAGCAATCGAATGGCCAGCAGTAGGACTGGGCCAAGATGTCGCTCGTGCTCCGCTCTACCGCAGCACAGACGGGCGAGAACAGGGGCCAGGGTTCAGGACCCCAGATCGCACTTTCTACGCCGGCTTCACACTGCATACTGCAATACAACTCGAGTCATCACCAGTACGCAAGGCCCTGAGCTGTAGCGGCGCCCCTGGCCTCGCGCCCTGCCTGCTTCCTCAGCTTGCAGACCTCCAGGCGGTCGTAGCTGCGAGCGGGCGTGTCAAGCAATAGCCGAGGGCCGGCGCTGGCGGCAGGGATGGCCAAGGAGCCTGGCAGCGGCGGCGGCGGCGGAAGCGTTGACGTTGGCGGCGGCGAGCCGCTGCCATACTTGGCGCCTGACGACAGCCAGGAATTCGTCCAGATGGCAGACTGTGAGTGGATTTATCAAAGCTGCAGCTGTGGCTGCAGGTGGCTGTGGATGCACTGTGCATGCTGGCGTTGCAGCAGACGATCCGTCACGCCTAGTACCCCCTGCCTGCCTGCTGCTGCAGTGTTCATTGTTCTGCCCCAAGAAGGCAGCCAGGGCTTGCAGGAGCGGCTGCCCCTGCACTCCCAGGTGCTGTCCCGCAGGTGCGACGCAGCTCTGCGGGGTGGGGCCGTGTTGGTTTTTCCCTGGTGCAGCTGCCGTCCAGCACACCCACTGCCCGCATGACACTGTTGGCTTGACATGCCCTGCCCCTGCGGCTCAACCCTCGTGCAGCTGCGCCGCGGTGGCGCAGATGCTGGCCAGCCTGGCGGATGAGCGCAGCGGCGCGGCGTGCAGCCCCGCCCACCCGCTCGATATTAGCACCTTTTTCGCGGGGTGCAGCCGCCCAGCCACCCTGCTCTTCCTGGCCTGCGCATACAACCCCGACGCAGCGCCTGCGCGGCTGCAGGCGGCGCTGGAAGGCAACAGCGGCGGCCTGCCTGCGCTGACCGGCATGCTTGCGCTGGCACATCGCCTTGACGCCAGCCGCCTGCTGAACGCCGCGCTGGACTGGGCGCACGAGCGGCGGGACGAGGTGTACAGCCAGCACCCTACCCTGTGGCTCAGCACCGCGGCCGCGCTGCAGCTGGATTTGCTGCGGGGGCGGCTGGCGGCCTGGGCAGTATCGCGCCTGCAGGAGGGCCCAGCAGCGGCGGCCACATTGCTGCAGGTGTGTGAGTTTTTGTGTGTTTGTGTGTGTGTGGTTGCAATTGACCACACCTTCTGACTGTGCTGTCTACCGCATGCCCCAACCTGAGCCAATCGGTGGCTGCAACGCATGCTGGATGCATGCAGCTGGCCTCCCTGACATGCTGTGCTGCCCCATGCCCTGCGCGCAGAGGCTTGACTTTGCGGTACTGCCACCCGACACGGCCGCCATGCTGCTGGATGGCCTGGCAGCAGCTGCAGTCGCACCACCCAGTTCAGCAGCATATGCGGGCTGGGACGGCCCTGGCAGCCTGTGCCAGCGTGTCGCCGCACTAGAGACAGAGGCAGCGGCAGCAGAGGCAGCAGAGGCAGCGGCTGCGCAGGCGGGCGAGGGCCTGGATGCGCTGTTTGAGGCGCAGCAGGAGCAGGCGGCGGAGGATTGGGATGCGGGCTGGGACGAGGCGGAGGAGGCGGAGCTGGACCTGGAGGGCGATGACGGTGACTGGGATGACGGCCTGCCCGCTCACCTGTTTGACGCCGCACATCCCGTAGAAGGCCCCTTTGAGGGCCTGCTGCCCGAGCTGCTGGAGGGCGTGCAGCTGGAGGAGGGGGAGGGGCAGCAAGCGGCGGCGGCAGCTGCCGACTGGCCGGACGAGTTTGAAGCCTGGGAGCAGCAGGCGGCAGCGGCGCAGGAGGCGCCGGGAGATGCAGGTGGCTGGGGCGAGGAGTTTGAGGCGTGGGAGCAGCAGCAGGAGCAGCAGGCCGCAGGGCAGGAGGCAGCAGGCGCAGCAGATGAGGCACCGGCATGGGAGCAGCAGCTAGCGGGCGACGGCGGCGGGGATGCGGGCGGCGGTGCAGCAGCCCCAGCCGTTGGCAACGGCAATGCGGCAACATAATTGTCCATGCATGCTTCCTGTATCCCTGCTTGCACGCACATTTGTGCTGTCATTCCGCTGAGCCCGTGCCATGCCTGTCACCACCCTGTTTGTTGGCCAAAATTGCGAGTGGCAAATTCATGTTCACTGCTTCATTCGTTGTTTGTGCAACAATGCAGGCACAGGTGCCAAGTGCTAGCGCTGCTGCCTGTTGGCCAGCCGCGCACTGGGGCCGTGCTGGCTGCTGTCCCGCGACTCGGGCTCCCACTCAGATGCCTCCTCACTCTCGCTGGCATACGCGCCTCCCAGCCCCTCCTCCTCTTCAAGCTCGCCGGCCGACCCACGGGCAATCAGCCGCCTGCTGCCGGTGCTGACGTCGGCCGGCACGCTGCGGGGCAGGCAGGCGGGGTGGGGCAGGGATGGGGCACAGGATGGGTGGGCCCGCACCTGGCTGCGCGGTTGCACAGGGGCAGGCGAAAGCAACCTTGTGTTGCTGTCCATAGCCGCTCTGCTGCCCAAGACGCACCTGAATGTGAAGCTGGCAGAACCAAAGCCGGTGGAAGGCACCGAGGCCAGGGAGTGGGGGTCCAGCGCCGCGGGCAGGATGGTCACCGACCTGCCAGCCGGGGAGGGATGGCGGGCAGGATCAGGCATCAACAGCAGGTTGAGAAGAGTAGGGAAGAAACAGCTTCCAGTGATGGTGCTGTCATGTCAAGCTGTGAACTACCCTGCATGCCACCTGATCCTTCCATGCAGGTTGGCAGCTTCCAACTAAAACAGGGTACACACCACACACAACCCCTTCACTTGCCTGGCCATTGTGTAGCGGGCGTGGCCCCCTGGCCCCTGCCTCCCTGCTGCAATGGGGCGGCTGGCCGGTGGCGGCTCAGCGAATCGCACGCCCGGCCCGCTGCCGGCTGGCCGCCCTGCCGCCTGCTGCTCCTGCTCCTCAGCAGCCTGTGCTGGCAGCAGCGGCTCCTGCAGGGCAGCCTCGGCGTCGGCGCTGCGGCGCCGCCGCCTGCCGTGGGGCTCCGCCGCTGGTAAGCAGCTGCGCAGCAGCTCGTTGTATATTGACGTGCCGCTCAGAAGGACCGCAAAGCCCACCACCTGCAAAAAGCCGGGTGAGTAATGGCGGCTGTTGTAGCTCGACTGCTGCCTGCGGCAGCGTGCCATGCATTGCACCGCAGCGCCTCAGCAGCCCAAGCCCCCAATCGGCACAGCGCACCTGCAGCGCGTGGAACCGCTCCCAGCCCATGCGCAGCGCAAACAGCCAGATGAACAGGGTGCGGCAGGCGTCGATGGTGGCCCGCGCCGCGCCACTCAGGTTCTTGGTCACACTGCACGTGGCGGGCCAAGAACCAAGGCGGGTCACCACAACACACCTTGGTCCACCAGCTGGGTCAGATAACAGCAGGGCCGTCTCATGCCAACGTGCTGCCTGCGGTGCGCGACGGCAGCTGCAGCATGCCACCCACCTGACGCCGAAGAAGTTGAAGAATGCAATGGTGACGACTGTGAGCGCAGTCGTCCACTGCAGCACCACATCTGCCCTGACCTCCTGCAACACGGAGGACCACAACATAGGGGGTGGGCGTGCTAGCTCGCCATGCCAGGCAACAATCGAAGCCAGCAGTCCCCAGTCCGCCGGTCATCCAGCAATCTGAAATATCCGCAGGCGCCGCTCCCCTCACCGCGACAGCAGCCGTGAAGCTGTCCAGGGGCTGCCCGTCGGCGCCTCGGATGTGCTCCAGGGCCGGCAGCGCCAGGGCGCAGAGGGCCAGGCCCCAGAAGCCCTCCATGCCCACCGCCAGAAGCACTGGGGCGCGGTACTTGACCAGGTACTTCTCCTCCACTGCGGCACCACGCACGGCAGGGAGTGCGGAGTGCAAAAAGCGAAACATTGGTGGAGCTGCGCACTGAATCTTGAGCACTGCCTGCTTGGATGGAATTTGGACACCGTCTGAACCCTCCAAGTAGCAAATAACCGCAGCAGTGGCGCACCGATGAATTGCGAGGCCGCCAGCAGCTGCAAAGGAGATGGAGCGAGCAAGGGGAATGCCTATCAGTCGGGTGCGCTTGTCACTGGCATTGAAAACGGCTCCAAGTAGACCCAGCTGCCCTCATTTCCGCGCTTGCACAGGTGCGGCTTGCCAACTGCAGTGCCCAGCACCTTACATCAGCACCGCCCAACCCACCTGCGCCAGCACCACCAGCACGTTGCCCAGCAGAGGGTCGGGTGCGGTGCCCGCTGCCGCGCTGCCATCGCCCCGCCAGCGGCTCGGCCCCGGCTCCAGCAGCAGCAGGCGGCGCAGCCCAGTGGGAACTGCGCTGCTGCCAGGGACGCCACTGCCGCTGCTGCCGCCGCCAGTAAGTGCCAGCTGTGGCGGCGCCTGTGTGCCTGAGCGATCAGCATAGATGACGCTGCTAGCGCCCACGAGGGCCGCACCCGCACAGATCAGCACCTGCAATGGGGAGGTGGTGACACGGCACATGTGCCACTTCCATGCTGTGACACAGCAGGACAGACGGCGGAAACAAAGCATACACAGGCTGGTCCCACCACCCCAAGCCAATTGCGGCCGCGCCCCGGCGCGCATGCCAACGCACCATGCCCAGCCAGTGGTGCGAGTGCAGGCGGCGCTTGAGCAGCAGGATGGTGAGCAGCCCCGCAAATATTACAAGCGTGCCCCTCAGCATCTGGAACACGCTTGCGTATCTGCGGGGCGGCAGGGACAGCAAGCCTGGTCGGGGGCCTCGTATATTGAAGCACGGCGGGCAGGGCAGCAGGCAGCAGGGGAGGAGCACGGCACCCTTGCAATTGCGCTGCCGCAATCCAGGCAGCCTCCCTCGCACAGTGTATAGCAGGTGCCACAGGCAGCCCCAGCCACCAGCCTCACGTGTAGAAGAGGCCCAGGTTGAGCAGCGTGGTGGCCGCCGCATCGCACATGGCGGGCCCGCCGAACACCCAAAAGGCGCGCCGCAGGCGGTGGGCGCGCGCAGCCGCCTCCTCGGCGCCCAGCGGTGGTGCATACCGCGCCTTGTACCAGCGGCGTGCAGCAAAGGGCAGCAGGCACAGCGCCTCACCCAGGAACATGGCCGCCGTCTGAGCGCAGGTGGGTGGCACGGGGGTGACGGAGAGCTGAGCGGGCATGCCGTCGGCCCAAGCAGGGCCGCTGGACTCGCATGCAGCTCGCCGCACCTGGAAAGTGGGGTGCTTGAACCCACGGTTGTCCTGCAGCTTGGTGGCGATGGTGTTGAGCGAGCCTGCGTGACCAGGTGCCGGCAGGAGCAAGCTACATCGCGACGGCAGCGGCAGTGGCGGAGGGCGGCAGCAAGCGTCGGGGCAGGGAGTGGCGCGGCTGCAATTGATGCAAAGTGAGGCGATCGGACACCGGCACAGACATGTACAAGAGCCCTGGGCCGAGCCAGGGCGCGCCGGCGCTTGCACACCGCCCAGGGCAGTGCCGGGCACAGCTCCTGCTCGCCTGTGATCAACATCGCGATGGCCAGGAGCCATACTTTGAGCTTCATGGCGAACGGGGCCCGCCAGGGCTGCCAGCGAGGGTGGTCTCACGCCGCAGAGGCCTCTGCCGCACTGCCTGCTGGCGGCATCGATTCACAGCAGCGATCGGCTCGTGGATTGCAGCAAGCAGGCTCGCCATGGCGCAGGGGCGCCCATGCAACACATGCAAAACGCCAGCAGCCACAGCACTTTCGTTCAAAGGCGAGCGGTGCCAGGCGGGGCTAGCAACGCTTGCACATCGATCTGGCAGCAGCGATCCACACGGAGGGCCTTCCTGCACCCCGTTCGTCTGCCGACCTCTGCAGCCCGCCTCGCCGCCTGCTGCTGCCCTCCATCACTTGCCAGCCTCGCGGCAAATAGCCACGGATGGCCGCAACGGCCGCCAGGGCCCACCGCCCGCTCGTGCCGCCTGCCGCCGGCAGCGCAGACGCCGCAGTGGCCGTGGCACGCGTCAAGCAGCAGTTTGCGGGCGCCCGCGACCAGCAGATTGACCAGCTGACAACAGAGCTGCTGCAGACCAGCAACGATCTGGGCACCGGCTGCCTGGTGTATGGCCCGCCGGCCACCGGCAAGACGACAGTCGTCAGGTGGGCAGGGCGCCCGCTGTTCCTGCGCCCGCTGCACTCCTATTTGCTGCTGACCCTCAATCGGCATGCTCAGCTGCCTCTGCTCCTTCTCTCCTCCTCAGGGCGCTGCTGCGGGCGCTGCGGGTGCGTCATGCGTACGTCAACTGCGCCGAGGGCACGCGGCCACGCGCCCTGCTGGCCTCGGTGCTGCAGCAGCTCAAGGGCGGCAAGCGGATGCGGGACTCTGGCTACGACTGCGGCGTCAAGTGCGACAGCATGCCCGAATTCCGCCTGCAGCTGCCAGGTGAGCGGGAGTGCTTGGGCCCGGGCTGCTGGTCTCGGGTGGCAGCAACCGCAGCATTTAGCTGTCATGCGAGGGAGGCAGAGCTGTCACAGGTGCGCTGCTGGCATGTTTTGTGCCAGGATGGGTGCAGGCATGCTGCAAGGCCGCTTGCATCATGTCGCATGAGCATGGTTATCTCATCACGCGCCTCACATTGCACACTGGCCCTGTCCTCTGTCACTATCGCCTGCAGAGGCGATGGGGCGGCGGGGCGGCCGCGCCTGGCTGGTGCTGGACCACACAGACCGGCTGGCAGGTGGCGACCTGCTGCAGCAGCTGATGCGGGCGCGGGAGGACACGGGAGCAGACCTGGCGCTGCTGCTGATAGGCCAGGCCTCCTGGGCCAGCGGGCGCTACCTGCACGGCACACAACCCGAACTGCCGCCGGGGGAGGTGGCCTTCCACGCCTACCGGCCCGACCAGCTGCAGCGGGTGCGGCGGGTGGGCTGTGGGCCGCTCATCATGGGGCTTCCTTGGCAGCTGGGCCAAAACCAAAGACCAGTGCAGGGTTTGGCATGTCGCTGGCAACGGGCGCTGTGCTTGCTCGGCATGGCAAGGGTTACATGTGGTGCATATGCCAGACTGCCTAAATGTGCCAAGCTGCGAGCTCTCAACACCACCTTCCCCCCACTCATGGGACCGCAGATTTTGGAGCACCGGCGGCGGCTGGCTGCGGGTGATGATGGCGAGCTGCCCGCCTTCCGCCAGTTCCTGGGCGCCTTTGTGCCGGCCTTCTGCCGCGCCTCCAACAACCTGCTGGACCTGCAGGTGCGTGGGGCTGGGGATGGTGCATGGCTGGCAGGCTGCTGGTGTGCCTGTGCTGAACGTACGAGGTGACTTGCGCAAGGGCAGAGGTTCAAAGCACTTGTGGGCCGCAGAGGCGGCGCAGCTCTGCATCGCCTGCTACATCTGCCCAGCACACCTCCCTGTTGCCTGCACCACCCCTGCCGCAGGCAGCAGTGGCCCACCTGTTTCCCCTTTACATGCAGCCGCTGCGGGAGGGGGAGCAGCTGCAGGCAATCAAGCTGTACGCCCGCATCAAGGACCGGGTGCAGGAGTGCCTGCGCAGCCTGGCCCTGCAGCAGGGTGCAGCGGCGCTGGCGGCAGCAGACGGCAGCGGCGAGGGGCTCGCAGGCGGCGCCGCTGCGGACACCGCCGCCGGCCGCCGCGCCTGCTCCTCCGGCCTCTCCTTTGAGCTGCCCTACATCTCCAAGTTCCTGCTGCTGGCCGCCTACATCGCGTCGCGCAACAAGCCCACCGCCGACCGAGCCGTGTTTGACGCCACGTTCCGCAAGCGCGGGCGCAAAGACGCGCAGGCGCACGACCGGCAGGTGGGCATGCACTGCTTTGGGGATTGTTCAGAGCTGCCCGACCATTTCTTGTCATGTGCTGGTGTGCTATGTGCCATTTGACAGGCTTACACTAGCAGCAGCCACACCTTGCAAGCCGGCCTTGCACCGCCCAACCCGCACTCTGTGCCTGCCCCACCCACCCACCCACCCCACACAGGTGGAGGCGGCGGTGGAGGCCAAGCTGCGCGGCCCGCACTCCTTCCCGCTGGAGCGCCTGCTGCACATCTTCTACGCCATTTATGCCGACCACGATGGGGAGGACGATGATGATGAGGAGGAGGGCGGGCAGGAGGAGGTGCGCACTTTCACATAGTTCCCTGATGGCTGTTGGTGTGTGAAGCAGTGGCGCAGTGCTGCTGGCGTGAGTTGAGTGGCTGCTTGGTGCACCCACCCACCATGCTGCAGGAGGCATGCTGTACAGCGTTTTGCTGTCATGGCTGCTACTGTGCTATGTGCTGCATGCTGGGCTGATGACCATGATAACCAGCAGTGCCTCACCTGCTGCTGCCACCTGCAACTCACCCTGCCCCCTCAAAACGCACCTGCTGCCCGCAGACGCGGCGCGTGATGCAGCAGGCGGAGGTGCTGCAGCAGGTGTCCAGCCTGGTGGCGCTGCGGCTGCTGTTGCAGGTGCAAACTCCTGCCTGCCGGGTTGCTTGTGCTGTGCCTTGGTGTGGGGCAGTGGTCAGGATGAATTGTATTGCCCCGTGAGCATCTATTGCCTGCATGGCCTGGGCCGGTCCCTGCATGCTGCACCCATACCTGTCTCTGTGACACTGTCTCCACCCCTGCTCAGGTGTCGGGTGATGCGCTGGAGGGGCAGGCCTACCGCTGCAACCTGGGGGACGATGCGGCGGCGCGGCTGGCGGGCAATGTGCGGCTGCGCCTCACGGACTACCTCAAGCTGGCCTGAGCACAGGGGAGCAGGAGACAGCGGCAGCCTGGCTGGGCCTTGCCAGCCTAGTGGAAATTGGGCACATCTGTTCTGCTCTGTAAGATTCAGGCGCTCCCAAGGGACCAGGTGCCAGCTGGCTTGCCCTGCGTGCCGGACGATTCCCTTTGGACTGAGCAAGTGTGGGTTTTGCAATGCCCTGGAATGCACAGCCTGCCTGTCCCTAAAGTGCCTCCTCAGCTTGGTGAACAGCCTCCAGGCACCGCCTTCCGCCTTGGACACGCTGCACCACCTGCGCCATGCCGTTCAGCATCCAAGGCTTGCAGCAGTGGTGGGGTGGGCGCCCATCAGGCCTGCGACTCGCCGCTGAAGCAGCTGCGGTGGCGATAGCCGGCGCCGCCGCCTCCGCGCTGCCCCGCATCCCACAGCCCGCCAGCTATCACTCGTTTGCTGGCGACCATCGCAGCTTCCTGGGTGTGCCTCATGTCGCAAATGTGCTCAGCAATGCTGCTATGGCAGTCCCGGGGGCTGCCGGCCTTTGGCTGCTGCTTGCCCAGCGCCGCCGCTTGGTGCGCCGCCTCTCCAGCGCCGAGGCGCTGTGCTGGGCCTCCACCTTCATGTGCATGCTGGGCGGTGAGCTGGGGGGAGTGGGGTTGAGAACCGGCAGGCAGTGGCGCAGGCATGTGCAGCCACCAGAAATCCCAAGCAGTCAGTCCTCTCGAAGCCCATCCTCCTGGCCTCCCCTGCCTCCACCCCTCCATCCCCGCCCAGCGGCTGCGGGCAGTGCCTGGTACCACTTGGAGCCCAACAATGCAACGCTGGCTTGGGACCGCCTGGGCATGGTAAGGCAGGGGTTGTGCATGCTGGGCCGCAGGTGGGTCGCTGTGAGTGCCATGCTCTGGCCAGCACCATGTTGTCGCAGAAGTCCTGCCTGACGTACGCTGCCCGAGGGCCGCATGCCAACCCAGCCGCTGCCGGTGCGCTGCAGGCCATGACATTTGTCAGCCTGAATGCGGCAGTTGTGGCAGAGCGCCGCAGCCGCACCGCCGGCCTGCTGGCCTTGCTGCCTCTCCAGCTGGCGGCTGCCGCCAGCGTGGCGGCGTGGCAGGGCAGCGAGGCGGAGGGCAGGGGCGACCTGCGGCCCTATCTGCTGATGCAGGGCCTGGCCGGTGAGCAAGTGGTATTGTTGAGCGCCGCAAGTTGACTGCCATTCGGCTGAGCTGCAGTCATGCGCTCACGCGGCTCAGCTGCGTTGTGCGCTACTGCCTGGAGAGCACGGCGAAGGCGCTGCAAACCCATCCCATCCTGCAGTTGCTGGCTTGGCATACCACACTGTGTTCTACCCCTCGCCACGCGGCTCCACGCTCCGCCTGCTGCGCACCCTGGGCCTGTACGCTTTGGCCCTTGCTGGCGACCGGCTGGACCGCCCCGTGTACTGGCTCACTCTCAGCGCAGTGAGCGGGCACACCCTCAAGCACCTGCTGGCCGGGACAGCGGGCTGGCAGCTGGCGCGCCTTGTGCAGAGCCAGCTGCGTGCTTAGCAGCGTTGGACAGCTTTGTGACGTGCCTTGCCAGGTGATTGTACATGCGGCACTTGTAAAATTGTGGGCGCAGGGGCAAACTGATGAGGCAGCACAATATGCACAAAGCCGGAGCGACTGAGGTGCTAAACATGCCTGCCTGAGAAAGGGTGAAAAGGCTGCAACTCAACACTTACTGAAAGCAGATCTCAGATTCAAGCGGGGTCGCATCCACAGCACGCTTGCATACCCTCACACAATCAAACAAGTGAGCATGGCTCAGGCAGCTGTCCCAACAAGTGCCTCCTGGGGCCGCAGCCAGAACGGCCGGGACATGAGGGCCCAGTACACCAGGCCAGCCGCGAAGAAGCCGACAAACCAGGCGGCAGTGTAGAGCTGCACAAAGATGCGAGGCACAGGCGTGCCCAGCAGGGTGTGCAGCAGGCCCGGCAGGGTGGGCGCCGCGCCGGCAGCCAGCGCCAGCAGAGCCGCTGGATTCCAGCCGCGCCGGTACCAATAGGCTGCGGTGGGGCTGTCGCTGTACAGTGCATCCAGGTCCAGCTGGCGGTGCCGCACACAGTAGTAGTCAAACAGCATGATGCCTGCAGAGGGAGCGGTGGTCAAGGAGACGGGTGTCGGTGGGATGGGGCGACGGGCAAGCCGGAGTGCACTTGCCCCAGTCACGGCGGTTTGCAGCATGGGCAGGTGCATGCTGGCGGCTTGGCCCACCTGCGATGGGCCCCAGCACGACTGAGTAGCCCACCTGGAAGAAGGGCGGGGCAGGGTTGGCAGGCGTGAGCTTTCAAGTATGGAACAGCCCGTCCAGACAAGCTGGCGCGCCGGCAGAATCATGCCAACTGCGTGTCGGTCAGGCCCGCTCCTCCCCACCCCCGCTCACCAGCCAGTTGAAGAAGTTGGAAGTGTTGGCTATGAGCCGCCAGGGCTTGACCAGCAGGCCCAGCACGCTGGTCAGCAGGGCGCCGCCCTCAAAGGTGAAGCGCCCGGGCGCCGCCGCCACAAACGCCTGCGGCAGGGAGAGCAAGGAGATTAGTCAAGCTGTGACAAAGCAGCGTGGTGCAGACACCAATGCAATCTGACACTGCTGATTGTGGTGTTGCCCTGCACAAGGGGCCTCCCCTACACCGCACGTACATCCTCCAACCGGCTCCCTTCTCCTCCGGCGCTCACATTTGCCGGAGCGACACAATTCGCGGCTAGATTGGTAGTGATGGTCGCAAGCACCAGGCCCACAAGAGCCGCCGCAATGCCCCACACGCCCTCGACCCGGCTGAGGAGCGCAATGGGGTCGCTGACTGCGGTGCCAAACAGCACCACAGTGGCTGCACGAAATGTTTAGGGAAGCGGTTTGGTAGGCATGAATGAATTCACAAGATTGTCCAAAACACTTCCAGGCCTGGCATGATTGCGCCCTTGTTCGGGCTCCCAGAATGCACCATTTTTCTCCATTCAGACTTTGGTGTCAAGCAGAGGCAACAGCTAACTTGGGCATGGCAGAGCCGTATCTTCACCAGCAGAGTCGGCAAACAAGCCAGGCCATTGACAAATGCAGCACAACACCACCCAAAGCACGCACCCGAGGTGACGGCAAGGCCAGCAAACGTGAATGCGGCCATGAAGACGGGGAGACCAAAGGCTTGGCCCACCAGCTGCGCGCGCTGGCTCTTGGCATACCTGCTCGAAAGGGTGGAGCAGTGTGCAGCCTGCTTGCAACTGGCAGCACAGCGTGGGCTGATTGTGGCTCATGTAACAGCTCCGCCACCGCCCACCTCCCTGACCGGCCCACATCCGCCACCCACGGACCGAGAGAAGTCGGGTATGTTGAGGGCCAGGGTGGCCCAGTAGCCCAGCTGCGCGCCGAGGGCCGGCCAAAACACCTGATAAAACTGGCCTGCCCGCGGCATGCCGGGGCCAAACTGGGACGGCGTCGAGAGCATGGGGCCAAAGCCACCAGCAGCGTTGACCGCCCAGCCCACCAGCGCGGCGGTCAGGGCGATCAGGATGGGCGCTGAATACTTTTCTAGCAGGCGGATGCCCTCCATGCCTTTCAGCAAGATGGCCACCTGTCCGGGGGATTGGGGGAATGGCCGTGAACGGCACGCTCCGTGGGTGGCATGCACACAGCACCAACCGCAGCAGCACAAGCGTATTGCGTCAACCGCTCCGCCTTTGGTCTGGTACATCGCAGCACCTAAGGCCCACACCGGCTCGCCGCACCTGCAGGGCCCAGAACGCCAGGAAGCACCAGGCCTGCGAGGCGGTGATGCCCAGCCAGCCAACCACGGCGCCGCCGCCCAGGCCGCCGCCCGTCAGCGTCTGCAGCATCTGGTGGATCGCCAGGCCTCCCAGCCAGCTGTTGATGCCAAACCAGCCTGCAGCCACCAGCCCTCGCAGGACTGCGGGCAGGATGGCGCCACGCACGCCAAAGCTGCTGCGCGCCAGCACTGGGAAAGGGCACCTGCGCAGTGCAACAGAGGGGAGCGCCTCTGAAGAATGCACCCAGCATGTGTGCAGGGCACGATCGTCCTGGACAACCCGGCGCTGTTCCAACTGAGGCAGGGGCCTAGGCACGTGGCACCCCTTCCTGCGCCTCACCCGTACTTGACGCCAGCGTGGCCCAGCAGGACCATGGGCAGCAGGACGATGGCATTGCCCACAAACACGCAGGCCACGCCCTGCCATGCGCTCATACCCAGCTCCACCAGGCCGCCCGCAAGGAACCTGGGGCAAGGGGGAGCAAGGGCGGTGTGGGTGAGCCCTTGCAATTGCAGACACCTTCGCTGGCATTGGTTGATGCCCCACTAATGCCAGCACCCGACATGCTAGCTTGCTTTCAATAACTGGACATCAACCTCACCGCTTACCACGACGAAATGCTCACAACCAGGCCGATCCACAGCGATGCCATGTCCCACCCCGACCAGCTGCGCTGCGCCTCCGGCACCGGTGCCAGGTCAGGGCTGTACAGCTGCGCCGAAGGGTTGTTGGGTGGGCGCGCCACAATACCATCATCCAGCCAAGAGGTACTGGTCCTGCCGCTGGATGCTGCAACAACATGCCGCTGCCGGCACGCTGGTATGTTGGTAGGAGCGGCGGCGGCAGCTCGATGTGGCGGGGCTGCTGCACGCAGGCTGGCGGCGGGCGGCAGGGCGTGGCCCAGCTTGGGTCGCCGGCTGAGGCCTGCAGGATGCCGTGCGGCTATCTGCAGGAATTGTGATGACATTTTGGTTGGATGCTGAGCGACTGGTGGCTTGCAGCACGAAGGAACCGCGAGAGGGTTTGAGAGGGGTCTAGCAACGGCTCGTAGCACCGCCAGACTTGCAGGTCGGCTCAGTGGCACAGCGTACAAACGGCCGCCACGCTCGCGGCGCGATCAGCATGGTGCACTGCCTGCCGCCCGCCGCTCATCAGCATGCTGCCGGCATCAGCAAGCCGCCGGCTGCGGCTCGACACTCTTTCCAAGCAAGCCCATCTCTTGCTTCAGTGTGGCGAAACTGTGAGTGTTACAGGGTCCTTCAAAATATTTCTCGCTGTCCCAGTAAATCATGCATTGCACTAGATCCTCAACCGCCCACTGCCGCTGCCACTGCTGCCGCCGCCGGCGGCTCGCCATGCTGCGCCTCCAGAGCCGTGCGCAGGTCGCCCAGGTAGTGCGCCACCGCCTCCAGCTGGACCAGGGGGCTGGACTCGTCGTGGGGGCGCGCCACCTTGCTGCGCTGCAGCACCCGTTGGTACAGGTTGGCAGCGGCGGCCGTCACCTGCCCAAGCTCCAGCGCTCGCGCCGCCGCCGCACGGAGCGTGTACTCCCGCCCCGCCTCCAGTGCCGCTGCCTCTGCTGCTGCCGCCTCCGCCTCCTTCTTCAGCACTCCCAGCCGGTTGTTCAGGTCCAGCACCTCGGCGGACCGCGCCCGCATCAGCGCTGCTGTGGCTGCCCGCACCGCTTCCGCCTCGGCGGTGGCGGCAGCCTGCGCTGCCTGCAGGTCGGCATTTGCGGCGCGCAGTGTGGCGTGGCGGGCCAGCACATCCTCAGTCTCCTGGAAGGAATATCCCGCTTCCACTACGCCCTGCAGGTATGCCTGGTGCCTGGGGGAGGGCACGCAGTGTGGGGCGAGAAGGGCCAAGGTATTGGAATGGTGGGCTGGCAGGGCGGAAGCCGTGCTTTGCTCCTCTCAGGAAGCATGTAGAGTGTGCATGCATCAAGCTGCTAGCCTGAGGCAGCAGTCGGGCAACTAAAGTTCATAATGAATCCTGCATGTCCACAGGCAACCATGCCTGACCCGCGCCTCTGCCTGGACACAAACACACCACGCTGTCCCACCCCAGTGTGCCCACCTGGCCACCTTGGCCAGCTGCGCCTGCATAGCCTCCCTCTGGGCACGGCACGCCTCCGCCTCCCCGTGCAGGCGTGCGATCTCTGCCTCCCGCTCGCCCCGCAGCCGCTCCTCGTCAGCGGCCCGCCGCTGCGCCTTGGCCCGCTTGGCGTCGTTCTCCTGCAAGAAGCGCGTAAAGCGCAGTAGCGACTCCTGCAGCTCCAGGTCCCGCCGCTTCAGCGCCTCCTCGCGCGCCCGGAACGCCACCTCCTGCAGCAGGACAACCAGGGAGGCGGGTCGAGGGAGGGAGGCGGGCGGGCAGCATAGCAGCAGCCAGAGCAGCTTTGGGACAATGCACCTCTGGGGGCGGGGCCATGCCTGGATCCAGGGGACCACATGTGCAATGAGGTTCCCTCATTACGTTCATTGCAAGCTACAAACAGTGGCAGTCTAGTGTTGCACTTCTCCAGCCCCCCGGCCCTTGCCTGTGTGGCATACGCCGTCTTGGCCGCATCCAGCCGCTCGTCCGCCTCAAACTGCTGGCGCCGCTTCTCCAGCAGCCGCGTGGCAGGCGTCACCTCTGGCAGCACCAACGGCGCAGGCTGCTGCTCCCTGGAGGAAGGGACGGCGGCAACAGGGCAGGACAGGATGGCTGCAGGGAGAGCGGCAGGCGGCAGGCGGCGGCGGTGGTGAGAGGGCGGCTGGCGCTGCGCTGCCGGCAAGCTTTGCTGACCTGAGTGGCTGCGCCCGGGCGTCCGGGCCAGGGCTGGCGGCCCGCATTGCGGTGAAGAAGGGCGCGTCCGTCGGCCTTGGTCAACGGGCGCAAGGAAACAGAAGTTTCCGTGATTCAGCGGCGGATTGAGGTCGCTGGTGGCCCAGGAAAGCAGCGCAAGTGCGAATTGGGATTTCCGCCACTGCCACATCGGCGCAGCCACCGCCCAGCCGCTGCCTCTGCTTGTTCCAATTGCACTGTCCGCAGCAGCTCAGCGCAGCCAAGCAGGAAACAATTTACAGGAAGCTTTGGAAACAGCGGGCGGGACATCGCTACAAGAAAACGGCAGAAATCAAGGACGTTGGGCGGGGCAGCAAGGTACAGGGCCACCGGGCGTGCCGCCGGTTGGTGGCAGCAATGCGAAGAAGCAAGAAACCGGGCAAGCAGACTACAGTGTTGGGTGCGCTGATGAAGCTATCTATCCTGCAAAACTGGAGAGGCGGCTCCATGCGCCTCTGCCATCAGCCGTTGGGGCAGTTGTGCATGCGTTCCATGGGTTGCTCAGGCGCAGGTACTGGGTGGGGTCATCACACACTGAGCAACGCATCCATGTCGTCCTCCTCCTCCACCTCCTCTGCCTTGGCAGCGGGCGCGGGCGCCTTGCTGCCCGCCACCTTGGCCGCCGCCTCCTCCTTGGCCTTGCGCCCGTACACATCGATGCTCAGGTCCTGGAGGGAGGGGGGGCGGGGCGGGGCGGGGCGGGGCAGGCGTGTCATGGCAGGGCCTGCGGACGCCACGCTTGGGCAGCAGCTCTGGCATGCAACATGCAAAGCTGCGGAATGCAGGGCTTGACCACGCCATCGGCTGCCATGCCCAGGTCTTGTCCGGAGCTAGCTGCAGCCCCCACTCACTTTGCAGCTCAGCCCCACCAACCTCCTGCGCACCTGCTTGATGTTGTCGTCGTCGTTCACCACGTTCTCCAGGTTGAGCACCCGCTTGTCCACGGTGCTGTAGTTGAAGCTGCTCTTCAGCTGGCCCAGCGGCACAATGTCGCTGCGCGGAGTAGAGGATGGACGTGGAGTAGCAGTGGGCAAGGAGGCGGCAGCCAGCACAGTGCACTGGGCACATCCCATGCTGCCCTTGCCAGCGCGCCACTGCAACGCAGTACGGTAGTGTGCCATGCCCCACGTGGTCCAACTACTGCGGCCCCGCAGCACTCACAGCAGGTTGTCCAGCGCGTGGGGCCGCATCCAGGTGCGGGCGCAGGCGTCGCAGCGTGTCTCGTAGTCCTCGCAAAACATGCCCTGCAGGCAGGGGCGGAGGGCAGCAAGTCGGGGTGAGCTGAGGTACCCAAAACAACAAGCCCTGCTTGGGTGCCAACAGCAAGAGGTAGCCAGCAGGATGTGCTTTCAAGCTCGGCCCGCACCCGGTGGTTCTGCACCCGCCCACCCACCTGCGCAAACTCCTCGGGGAATGCCGACTTGTCGCGCGCCAGCGCCTCGCCCAGCCGCAGGCTGAACACGTGCATGAAGGACGTCTTGGCGCCTGTGGTGGGAGGGTGGGGAGGCCACGGCTCAGCCATCCTGGGTTAGGCAGCTAGTGGTGATGCCAGGATGCTGCGCATGCTTGCAGCCATGTGGGCGAGGTGGACCCCAGGGGCACAAGCAAGGCTTGGCGCGCCGCTCACCGTTGGCCATGCACTCCAGCGAGTTGGCGGTGATGGGCTCGATCACGTACTGGTCCACCAGCTTGCCGTCCTCGTTCTTGGCGTAGCAGTGGGACAGGCCCTGCGAGCGGAGCAAGCGGGCAGGATCCACCGGGGTGGGCCACGGCACAGGCGAGGTGGAGCTTGCAGTGGCCAGCGCTGCAGCTGCCGGCCTCCCCATCAACGCAATGTGCTCACCACCGTGAGGTACGCATCTTGTGGCGTGCTCCACTCTGCGCCGTAGTTGATGCTGGCCGCGACCGCAAGGCGTGGCCGCCGCGCCGCCGCCGCCGCCCGCCGCTGCTGCACACCCTGCAGTCCGGCTGCTGCACGCTGCTGCCGCAGGGATGCTGTGCTGTGCAGGCACGCCCGGGCCTGTGCAGCGGGCTTCTGGGCCGCGACAGGTTGCGCGGCTGCAGCGCAGAGCGAGCGGGCGAGGGTGGCCTGCATCTTCAAGCACGTAGAGGGTACCCGGAACAAGCTGGAAATGCCGGCAGCGCACTGGCAGCCCCCCTATCGGGAGCTGCATGAGATGATGCTTGGCGATGGCGATCAGCAGCGGCACCCTTGCGCCCCGTGAATCGTCCCCCCGTTATCTAGCAGTGCTGCACATTCCAAATTGCACCCCGCCACCCCCTCAGCGCGCACCCGCAATGTCGAGCTGCGCTGCCGTGTCGCAGGTGGCGGCCCTGCGGGGCCCCGCCCGTCCCAGCCGCAGCAGCAGGCGCTCCTGCGCCGCCCGGTGTGCGCAGCAGGACCCCCTGCTGCTCCGGGTGGCCCGCGGTGAAGGTGGGCGCCGGGCGGCCGCCGCAGGCGCCGGCCGCACTGCTGCTGCCCTCACAAGGGCGCCAGCGCATGTGTGAACAGCTCACAGGATGCTGTGTGAACTAATGTACATTGGTCCGCTGAATGCTGTGCCACCCAGTGGCCGCCGCAGCCGCAGCCACGCCGCACATCCGCC
>VFQQ010000357.1_pt1 | contig 98142 bp, 89 predicted proteins | sample 3512341 | NCBI WGS metagenome assembly VFQQ01 (sample SAMN10412373, study PRJNA504923) | tailings metagenome | isolation source: Relicate 2 Philex TSF1 revegetated site | place: Philippines: Tuba, Benguet | collected 2017-08-29 | reverse complement strand
GGCGGGCGGCCGGCAAGCCGTCCCCGGACCGCGTGAGTAACCCCCTCACGCCTGCAGCTCGGGTCCGGCCAGGGGTCCTAGGGCTCGCTTCTCGCCGGGATGCTTATAGCGGCGGCGACGAAGGCCCTCGGACTGGCGCCGGCCCGAGCGTCCCGCTCGAACCTCATCCCTTCGCCGCTAGAGTGCCTGGCCAGCGCCCTCCCCATGCGATGGGATGGCTTGAGTATGGGCCGGGTTTCGAGGACGGGGACAAGTCGCCGTCTATCCCCGCATTTTCGTGCGGAAAGCCCAACGAAATCTGCAGGGGGCCGCGCGGCTGTCCCGTGCGTGGTTCCCTACGGCTTGACGATGATCCCCTGGTCCGGGCGGGCCTCGCCGGCGAGGACGGCCAGATAGGCGTTCTTGGCGGCCTCGGCGCCCTGGCAGGTCTGGATCTTCAGCCAGCGGCCGGTGTCGGCGGCGAACGTCCGCCAGGCCGCGTCGTGGCGCCGATGGAAGCCTTCCGGGCCCCAGTCCTGGCGGCGCTTGGTGATGCGGTCGGGCGCGAAGAAGAAGATCGGATCCGGTCCGGGCATCGGCGCCGACTGGCCGCCGGCGAAGTCCTGCCAGTGGGTCAGGCCGACCAGGCAGCTGTACTTCAGCTCGTCGCCGAACCGTTCGTGGATCCGGCGGATCAGCCCGGCGTCGCCGGCGAAGTCGACCAGCACGGTCGGCGTCTCGACCGGCGCGGCCTCGAAGTCGTCATAGAGCACGACCTGATCGTAGTAGCCGAGCGCCTCGACGAAGGCCTGGTTCCGCGGCGAGGTCAGGCCCACGACCTTCACCTTGCCGGCCGCCTTCAGCCGATGGGCCAGGCCGATCGCGGTGCGGCTGGAGGCGCTGGTCAGGACCACCGACCTGGCGCCGTGGAAGTCGCTCTCCTCCAGGAAGTCCTCGAGCAGGAACGAGGTCGTGAACAGGATGACCGACCGCTCGGCCTCGAAGTCGCCGCCGGCCGGCGCGGATTGATAGAGATTGTAGGTCGGCGGCAGCGGCGCGCGGTGCGGAGCGTCGTCGATGAAGCCGGCCGGCGTCCGCCGCGGTCGGGCGATCAGATGGCTCGACATCGGCCAGTAACCGTAGAAGCGCTCGCCCGGCTGGAAGTCCGGATGGCGCGAGGCCTCGACCACGCCGTAGCCCCAGACCGGGATCCGGCCCCAGCCCTCGGGCGCGGGGAAGAACTGCCAGTAGCCGAGCTGGTCGCCGGCCATGGCGTAGGTGACGTTGTTGGCGGTCAGCGCGAACGATTCGATCCGCAGGCGGACTTCGCCGTCGCCCGGCGCAACGGCCGGAGCCTCGACGACATGGGTCTTGCTCAGCTTGTCCCGGCCGACGATCAGGTCCCAACCCTGGATGGTCATGGCTGTCTCCTTTGCGGTGACTGACGTACAGTGTAAGCGTTAGCCCTGACCCTAAGTCAAACGAACGTTTAAAGACAGATGCCGCGCCTGCTCTCCGAGACCGATGTCGCCGACTTCCGCGAACGCCTGATCACGGCGGCCGAGCACCTGTTCGCCGAGCACGGCCCCGACGGCGTCACCATGCGGCAGCTGGCGGCGGCGCTGGGGGTCAGCCCGATGACGCCCTATCGCTATTTCAAGGACAAGGACGCGATCCTGGCGGCCGTCCGCGCAAGCGGTTTCGCGCGGTTCGCCTCGGCGCTGGAGGCGGCGACGGCGGCCAGCGTCGACGGCGTCGGCCTGACCACCGCCACCGGCCGGGCCTATGTGAAGTTCGCGCTGGAGAACCCCGACGCCTACCGGCTGATGTTCGACTTCGCCCAGCCGAACGAAGCCGACTATCCCGACCTGGTCGAGGCCACGGCCCGTTCGCGCGCCATGCTGATCCGCCATGCCGAGGGGCTGGTGAAGGCCGGCGAGGCCGAGGGCGACCCGGTGATCATCGCCCACATCATCTGGTCGTCGCTGCACGGCCAGCTGGTGCTGCAGATGGCCGGCAAGCTGTCGCCGGACGTGGACCCGTCGGCGCTGCGCCGCGAGGCCTTCGCCACCATGCTGCGCGGATTGAAACCCCGGGCTTGACGGTCGCCGGGGAAGCCGTGCGTCCTTCGATGCGCCCGCTTCGCGGGCTGCTCAGGATGACTGGCTCAGAAGGCCGGATACGCCAGTCGTGGTGAGCAGCGCTCGTCAGAGCGCGTGTCGAACCACGCACGGCGCATCCGCGGGGAGCCTTCGATGTCCGAACCCAAGCCCTTCCAGGTCGACTGGTCCGAGACCGAGGTCCGGCGCGTGCTCGACCAGGTGCGGAGCTATCCTTGGCCGCCTGCGCCGGCCGTGGACGACGGCTGGCTGTACGGGACCGACGCCCGGTTCCTGGAGGAGATCTGCGTCCACTGGGCCGATCAGTACGACTGGCGGGCGGCGCAGGCGGAGCTGAACCGCTTCCCGCAGTTCACCGCCCGGGTCGAGGACTTCGACATCCACTTCGTCCACGTCGTCGGCGAGGCGGGCGGCAAGCGGCCGCTGCTGCTCACCCATGGCTGGCCGGGCAGCCACTACGAGTTCTGGGCCTCGATCGAGGCGCTGGCCTTCCCGAGCCGTCACGGCGGGGATCCGGCCGACGCCTTCGACCTGGTGATCCCGAGCCTGCCGGGGTTCGGCTTCTCGTCGAAGCCGACGCGGCCGATCGGCCAGCGGAGCACGGCGCGGCTGTGGAACGCCCTGATGACCCAGGTGCTGGGATACGAGACCTACCTGGCCCAGGGCGGCGACTGGGGCGCGCTGGTGACCTCCTGGCTGGGCTTCGATCACGGCGCCCACGCCAAGGCGATCCACCTGAACATGATCGGCCTGCGCCCGGCCGGACCGCCGCAGTCGCAGGCGGAGATCGACTGGATCACCCGCACCGGCGCGATGATGCAGATGCTCGGCGCCTACTTCGGCCTGCAGGCGTCGAAGCCTCAGTCGCTGGCCTGGCTCGGCGCCGGCAATCCGGTGGGGCAGGCGGCCTGGATCCTGGAGCGGTTCCACGACTGGTCCGACCTGCGCGAGAAGCCGGTGGTCGGCGTCTATACGCGCGATCAGCTGCTGACCAACGTCATGCTCTACGTGATGACCGGCAGCTTCACGACCGGCGCCTGGTACTATCGCGGCCTGATCGAGGAGGGCGGCGTGGTGCTGCCCGAGGGCCGGCGCTGCGAGACCCCGACCGCCTTCGCCAACTTCCCGGGCGAGGCCCTCTACAGCGCGCCGCCCAGGAGCTGGGCCGATCGCGCCTACAACATCACCCGCTGGACCGAGATGCCCCGCGGCGGCCATTTCGCGGCCATGGAAGAGCCGGACCTGTTCGTCGAGGACGTGCGGGCCTGGGCGCGGAGCTACTGAGCTTCAAATGATCCGCTCATCATGACGGACGTCGGGACCCGGGCTTGCGGCCGACGCCCGAAAGTCGACCGCTGTCCGCGTCGATGAGCGGAGATCCTGTTCAGTCCTCCGCCTGCTTCCGCAGGAAGAACAGCGCGACCAGGCTCAGCACCGCCGCGGCGCTGACGTAGTAGCCGACGTAGGCGACGCCGCCCTTGCCGACCAGCAGCTGGGCCGCCATCGGGGTCAGGCCGCCGCCGATGATGCCGCCGACGTTGAAGGCGATGCTCGAGCCCGTGTACCGCACCCGCGCCGGGAACAGCCCGGGCAGCCAGGCGCCGAGCGGGCCGTAGACGAAGCCCATCATCAGCAGCAGCACCGACAGCAGCACGCCGATCAGCAGCAGCGAGCCCCCGCCCAGCAGCGGCGAGAAGAACAGGCCGATCACCGCGGTCAGGGCGCAGCCCCACATCAGCACCTGGCGCGGGGTCGTGGCGTCCGACCAGTAGCCGGCCCAGATGATGCCCCCGGCCATGAACAGGATCGCGACCAGCTGGACCATGAGGAAGGTCTCGCGGCTGTAGCCCAGGGTGGTGGTGCCGTAGCCGAGCGCGAAGGCGGTGGCGATGTAGTAGATGCAGAAGCAGGCCACGACGCCGAAGGTGCCGCCCAGGGTCTCGCGCCAGTGGTTCTTCAGCACCTCGCCCAGCGGCACCGCCGGCGGCGGGGCCTTCTCCATGGCCGCCTTGAAGTCCGGCGTCTCGGTCAGCCGGCCGCGCACCCACAGGCCGATGCCGACCAGCACGACGCTGACGATGAAGGGAATGCGCCAGCCCCAGGCCCTGAACTGCTCCTCGTCGAGGATCAGCCCGAGGATCAGGAAGAAGCCGTTGGCCGCCAGGAAGCCGACCGGCGCGCCCAGCTGCGGGAACATGCCGAAGCGGGCCTTCCAGCCCGGCGGGGCGTTCTCGACCGCCAGCAGCGCCGCGCCGCTCCACTCGCCGCCCAGGCCGAAGCCCTGGCCGAAGCGCAGGATGCAGAGCAGCAGCGGCGCGACCCAGCCGGCCATCTGATAGGTCGGCAGGAAGCCGATGGCGACGGTCGAGCCGCCCATCAGCATCAGCGAGGCGACCAGGGTCGACTTGCGTCCGATGCGGTCGCCGAAGTGGCCGAAGAAGACCGCCCCGACCGGCCGGGCGATGAAGGCGATGGCGAAGGTGGCGTAGGAGGCCATCAGCTGCGCCGACGGGCTGTCGGACGGGAAGAACAGAGGACCGAACACCAGCGCCGCCGCGGTGGCGTAGATGTAGAAGTCGTAGAACTCCACCGCCGTGCCGACCAGGCTGGCGGTCAGGACGCGTCGCGTCTGCGGCCTGGCGGTCGCCGTCTCGGTCATGCTCTCCCCCGTTTCCTTGTTTTCCTCCGCTTGCGGGCTGGCGGCGGCGCGGTCAAGGAATCTGTCTGATGTTTAACTTGCCCGAAGCGGGCGGCGGCGATTGATCCTGCCCGCGGAGGGCGGCCCCCCGGCTCCCGAAGCACGATGGGAAGTGGCTTGGATCGCCCGCTGAGACTGGACCAGGGGCTGCGACCGGAAGCCTGCAGGCCGATCTTCCGCCAGTTCGGACGCCTGCACCTGCCGGGCGTCCTGGTCCAGGAAGACGCGGTCGCCCTGCACCGCGCCATCGTCGGCGCCGAGGGCTGGCGGCGGACGGTCCATGTCGAGGACGGGCGCGACGCCGAACTGTCCATCGAGGAGATCGAAGAACTGGGACCGGAGCAACGGGCGGCCTTCGAGAAGGGGCTGCACGACATGGCCCGCGACTCGTTCCGCTATGTGTTCGATTCCATCCGCGTCAGCGCCCTGGCGCAGTTCGACCAGCCGGTCGATCCGGCTCTGGTCGCGACCTGGCGGTTCATGAACAGCGAGACCTTCCTGGGCTTCATACGCGAGCTGACCGGCGACGACCGCCCGGCCTATTGCGACATGATGGCGACCCGATACCTGCCGGGCCACTTCCTGACCGCCCACGACGACGAAGCTCCGGGGAAGAACCGCCTCTACGCCTATGTGCTGAACCTGACCGCGCGCTGGCGCGCCGACTGGGGCGGCATCCTGATGTTCCTCGACGACGAGGATCATGTGGCCGAGGGCTATGTGCCGGCGTTCAACGCCCTGAACATCTTCAAGGTGCCCCAGCGCCACGCGGTGTCGTTGGTCGCGCCCTTCGCCGGCGACCAGCGCATCTCCCTGACCGGCTGGATACGGTCCGCGCCGCCCGAGCCGGGCGAGAGCTGAACCCGCTGGCCAAGCCGCCGAACCTGTTGTTACAAATCCGTAAGGTTCTGGGGGGAGCTGGTCGGGGTTCGGGTGCGGAAGATTTCACTCGTCGACGGAGAGAATCTGGCGGCCGCGCTGGCCGAGCGCGGCTGGGCGCGGAGCCGGGTCGAGACCGCAGACCTCGACGACCTTCTGACGATCGCGAAGGCAGGGCGCTGGGCGCGGCTGGAAGGCGATGGGCGCGGCCTCGACGCCGGCGATGAGGGCGACGGCGCGCTCGCCGCTGCGCTGGGGGTCGCTTCCGCCCGTTTCGTGCGCCATCGCGCCGGCGACTTCGGTCTGCCGCCGACCGAGGCGGGGACGAGCTTCCTCCTCGACCTCAACGCCGACTGGCCCTCTCGGCGGGGCGGGCTGCTGCTGTTCCAGGACGGCGACCGGGTCGCCGGCTTTCGGCCGCAGGCGGGGGCGGTCACCCTGTTCGACGGCGCCCGGGCGCCGCTGCTGACGCTGGTCGCGCCGGGCGCGCCCGACCGCTATGCGATCATCGGGCGTCTGGCCTAGGGACGGCCGGGGCGGCTATAGGCCGTCGACCGCTTCTCAGTCCCGGATACCGCCATGGCCCGCTACGACTTCGCCTCCGACAACGTCGCCGGAGCCATGCCCGAGGTGATGGAGGCCCTGGCGGCGGCCAACGCGGGCGCCGCGTCCGGCTACGGGACCGACCATGTCAGCGCCCGCGCCGCCGACCTGATCCGCGCCGCGCTCGACGCCGACGCCGACATCCGTTTCACCGCCTCCGGCACCGCCGCCAACTGCCTGGCGCTGGGGATCCTGGCCCAGCCGCACGAGGCGGTGCTGGCGCATGAGCACGCCCACATCTGCACCGACGAGACCGGCGCGCCGGGCTTCTTCGTCGCTGGCGTCGGGCTGATCCCGCTGCCGGGCGCGAGCGGGCGGATCGACCCGGCGGCGCTGCGGGCGGCGTTGGCCGAACCCGACGTCTCCTATCGTCAGCCTGCGGCGGCGCTGTCGCTGACCAACGCCACCGAGTACGGCACGGTGCAGTCGGCCGAGGCGCTGGCGGCGCTGGTGAAGCCGGTCAAGGCCATGGGCTACGGCGTCCATCTGGACGGCGCGCGGTTGTCCAACGCGGTCGCCGCCGGTTTCGACCTGAAGGCCGTCGCGAAGATGGGCGTCGATATCCTGGTCATGGGCGGGACCAAGGCCGGCTCGACCCCGACCGAGGCGCTGGTGCTGCTGAACAAGGACCTTGGCCGCCGCCTGGACGCGCGGCTGAAGCACGCCGGGCAGCTGGTGTCGAAGGGGCGTTTCCTGTCGGCCCCCTGGATCGGGATGCTGGAGACCGGCGCCTGGTCGACCCGAGCGGCCCACGCCAACGCCATGGCCCGGAAGCTGGCGGCGCTGATGCCGTTCCCGATCGTCCACCCGGTCGAGGCCAACGGAATCTTCGTCGAGATGGACGAGGCGGCCCTGGAGCGACTGCGGGCCAAGGGCTGGTTCGTCTACCGCTTCCTGGACGGCACGGTGCGCTTCATGTGCTCCTGGGCGACCACGCCCGAGATGGTCGAGGAGCTGGGCGCGGCGCTGCGGGAAGTAGCGTAGGTCCTCTCCCCTGGGAGAGGGGGACCACCCGAAGGGGAGGAGAGTTGGGCTTGCCTCACCCTACGTCGCGACCGATAGGTCGTTGGCATGAGCGAGCAATCCCATCCCGAGATCCGCGAGGCCGTGCGCAAGCTGTGCGCCGGCTTCCCCGGCGAGTACTGGCGCGCGCTGGACCGAGACCGGACCTATCCCACCGAGTTCGTGAAGACCCTGACGGAAGCGGGTTTCCTGTCGGTGCTGATCCCGGAGGAGTACGGCGGCTCGGGCCTGGGTCTGTCGGCGGCGACCGCGGTGCTGGAGGAGATCCACCGGTCGGGCTGCAACGGCGGCGCCTGCCACGCCCAGATGTACACCATGGGGACGATCCTGAAGCACGGCTCGGCCGAGCAGAAGGAGCGCTACCTGCCCAGGATCGCCACCGGCGAGATCCGGTTGCAGGCCTTCGGCGTCACCGAGCCGACGGCCGGCACCGACACCACCCGCATCTCGACCTTCGCCAAGCGGGTCGGCGACCATTACGTGGTCAACGGCCAGAAGATCTGGATCAGCCGGGCGGAGCACAGCGATCTGATGGTCCTGCTCTGCCGCACCACGGCGCGCGAGGACGCCAGGCGGCCGGCCGAGGGCATGAGCGTGCTGCTGGTCGACATGCGGGAAGCGGTGGGGAACGGCCTGACCATCCGGCCGATCCGCACCATGCTGAACCACGCCACCACCGAGCTGTTCTTCGACAACCTGGAAGTGCCGGTCGAGAACCTGGTCGGCGAGGAGGGGAAGGGCTTCAAGTACATCCTCGACGGGATGAACGCCGAGCGCATCCTGATCGCCAGCGAGTGCATCGGCGACGGCCGGTTCTTCATCGACAGGTCCAGCGCCTACGCCAGGGAGCGCAGCGTGTTCGGGCGGGCCATCGGCGAGAACCAGGGCGTCCAGTTCCCGATCGCGCGCAACTATGTCCAGCTGTCGGCGGCGGCCCTGGCGGTCGACCACGCGGCGGCGCTGTTCGAGGCCGGCGAGCCCTGCGGCACCGAGGCCAACATGGCCAAGATGCTGGCCAGCGAAGCCAGCTGGGCGGCGGCCGACACCTGCATCCAGACCCACGGCGGCTTCGGTTTCGCCGAGGAGTACGACATCGAGCGCAAGTTCCGCGAGACGCGCCTGTACCAGGTGGCCCCGATCAGCACGAACCTGATCCTCAGCCATGTCGGCACGCATGTGCTCGGGATGCCCAAGAGCTTCTGACCGCCGGCAAAACCGTCACACGCCGCCGCTACCCTCCGAGTTCTGATCAATCGGGGCGACGACGGTGAGCGGGAAGAGCTGCGGCGACTGCGGGCTGTGCTGCAAGCTGCTGGCGATCCAGGCGCTGGGCAAGAAGGACGGCGACTGGTGCGGCCACTTCCGCAAGGGCGGAGGCGGCTGCGGCATCTATGCCGACCGGCCGGACGCCTGCCGGGTGTTCAGCTGCATGTGGCTGCATTCCGAACGGCTGGACGACGCCTGGAAGCCCAACCGGGCGAAGTTCGTGCTCTACACGGACCCGGAAGGGCGGCGGCTGAACGTCGTGGTCGATCCGGCCGACCCCATGGCCTGGAGGCGCGAGCCCTACTACGGGCGGATCAAGGCGATGTCGTCGCGGGCCGACGAGGGCTACCAGCTGATCGTCAGCATCGGCCGTCGGCGGATCGTGGTCTTCCAGCACGACGACATCGACCTGGGCCTGGTCGATCCGGATCATCGCATCGTCTCCGGCTTCGCCGACGTCGAGGGCCGACGGACGCCCTACGCCATGGTGCTGAGCGACCCGGGTTCCGAGGAAGCCGCTCGCCAGATGTGACGGGCGGCCTATAGTCCCCGGCCTGTCCTGGGGAGTCTCCTGTCATGCGTCGCCGCACCTTCCTCGCCGCCCTGCCGGCCGCCGCCTTCGCCGGTTCGGCGTTGGCCCAGAGTCGGCCGACGAACCCCAACCTGAACCGGCCCGACGTCCACGGCGGCGACCGGGTCGACGGCGCGACCTACGCCAGCCGGTCGGCGGCCTGGGGTCTGCACGGCGCGGCGGCGACGGCCCATCCGCTGGCGACCATGGCGGCGATCGACACCCTGAAGAAGGGCGGCAGCGCCATGGATGCGGCGATCGCCGCCAACGCCTGCCTGGGCCTGCTGGAGCCTGTCGCCTGCGGCATCGGCGGCGACTGTTTCGTGATGCTGTGGGACCCGAAGACGAAGAAGGTCATCGGCATCAACGGCTCGGGCCGCTCGCCCCGGGGACTGTCGCTGGCCACCGTGCGGTCGCGGCTGAACGACAAGGGCCTGATCCCCAGCTGGGGCGCGATCAGCGTCAGCGTGCCCGGCGCGGTCCAGGCCTGGTGGGACCTGCACCAGAAGTACGGCAAGCTGCCCTGGAAGGACCTGTTCGGCCCGGCGATCAGCCATGCGGAGGAGGGCGCGCCCGTCGCCCAGACCGTGGCCTACTACCTGGCCAGCTCGCACAAGCGCTTCAACAACCCGGCTACCGGCCTCGAGGAGGTCGCCAACTTCAACAAGCTCTGGGCGCCGGACGGCCGCACGCCGCGCGAGGGCGAGGTGTTCCGCAATCCCGACCTGGCCAAGACCTACCGCCTGATCGCCGAGGGCGGCCGAGACGCCTTCTACGACGGGCCGATCGCCGACGTGATCGAGCGCTACTTCAAGCGCATCGGCGGCTGGATGACCCGCGCCGACCTGAAGGCCCACAGGAGCGAATGGACCACGCCGCTGGTCAGCGGCTATCGCGGCGTCGACGTCTACGGCCTGGCGCCCAACAGCCAGGGCCTGTCCACCCTGCAGCTGCTCAACATCATGGAGCAGTTCGACATCAAGGGGATGGGCTTCCAGTCGGCGGCGGCCATCCACCACAGCGTCGAGGCCAAGCGCCTGGCCTACGAGGACCGCGGCCGCTACTTCGCCGATCCCGACTTCGCCAGGATTCCCACCGACTGGCTGATCTCCAAGGACTACGCCCGCGAGCGGGCCAAGCTGATCAAGCCCGACGCCATCCTGAACCCGGCCTTCCCGGGTCAGGCGCCGTCGCGCGGCGACACCACCTACTTCTGCGCCTCTGACAAGGACGGGATGATGGTCTCGATCATCCAGTCCAACTTCCGCGGCATGGGTTCGGGCCTGATCCCCGACGGGCTGGGCTTCATGCTGCAGGACCGGGGCGAGCTGTTCGCCCTCGCCGACGGCCACCCGAACGTCTACGCCCCCGGCAAGCGGCCGTTCCAGACCATCATCCCCGGCTTCGCGACCAGGGGCGGCGAGCCCTGGCTGGCCTTCGGCGTCATGGGCGGCGACATGCAGCCCCAGGGCCAGGCCCAGATCATCAGCAACATGGTCGACTTCGGCCTGGACCTGCAGGCGGCCGGGGACAGTCCGCGCTGGCACCACGAAGGCGGCATGGAGCCGACCGGCCAGCAGCTGGGCCAGCCGGGCGAGCTGCACCTGGAGACCGGCGTGCCCGAGGCGACCCGCAAGGCCTTGCAGGCGATCGGCTGGAAGCTGGGCCCCAATCCCGGCGGCTACGGCGGCTACCAGGCGATCGAGCGCTGGCCGGGCCGCTATGCCGCCGCCACCGAGATGCGCAAGGACGGCGTGGCGCTGGCGTATTAAGAGAGGTTAATGTGACGACCTCTTCCCGCGCCGCCTAAGGTCGGCGACACACGAGGGGAGTTGTTCAAATGCGCCACCTGTTCCTGACCGCCGCAGCGGTCGCCGTCAGCGTCGCCGCCGTTCCCGCCCTGGCCGCGCCCGCCGCCTCGGGCCAGCCCGAGCTGCTGCCGCGCAGCGCCCTGTTCGGCAACCCGACCAAGGCTGCCGCCCGCATCAGCCCGGACGGCAAATGGCTGTCCTGGATCGCGCCCAAGGACGGGGTCATGAACGTCTGGGTCGCCCCGGCCGCCGACCCGTCGGCCGCCAAGGCGATCACCAGCGAGACCAAGCGCCCGATCCGGCAGTCCTTCTGGAGCCCCGACAGCTCCATGGTGCTGTTCATCAACGACAAGGGCGGGGACGAGAACTTCCTGCTCTACGGGGTCGACGTCGCGACCGGCGCGCAGAAGACTCTGACGCCGTTCGAGAAGACCCGTGTGATCATGGGCGGGACCAGCCGCGACCGGAAGGACACCCTGCTGGTCGGGGTGAACAACCGCGACGCCAAATGGCATGACTACTACGAGCTGAACCTCAAGACCGGCGATCTGAAGCCGGTGTTCCACAACGACGGCTTCTCGGGCGTGCTCGCCGACGAGCAGCTGAAGATCCGCGGGGCCAGCAAGGTCCGCGACGACGGCGGGGTCGACTACTACCGCGTGGTCGACGGCAAGGCCGAGGCGCAGCCCTTCACCAGCGTGTCGTTCGTCGACAACAACACCGGGCCGATGGCCTTCTCGCGCGACGGCAAGACGCTGTACTGGACCGAGACCCGCGGTCGCGACAAGGCCGCCGTGGTCGCCCAGGACTACGCCAGCGGCAAGTTCACCACCATCGCCGAGAGCGACAAGGCCGACGTCGCCGGCGCGCTGTGGAGCCCCAAGACCGACAAGTTCCAGGGCTTCTCGGTGAACTACCTGAAGACCGAGTGGACGCTGACCGATCCGGCGGCCAAGGCCGACATGGACCTGCTGTCCAGCCAGCTGAAGGGCGAGATCGGCGTCACCTCGCGCACCGACGAGGACGACCGCTGGATCGTCGCCGTCGATCCGGTGACCGCCCCGAGCGCCACCTACCTCTTCGACCGCAAGACCAAGGCACTGACCCAGCTGTTCGTCAGCCGGCCGGAGTTGGTCGGCAAGACGCTGGCGCCGATGCAGCCGGTCGAGATCAGGTCGCGCGACGGCAAGACCCTGGTCTCCTACCTGACCCTGCCGGCGGGCAGCGATCCGGACGGCGACGGCAAGCCGGACAAGGCGCTGCCCATGGTGCTGTTCGTCCACGGCGGCCCCTGGGCCCGGGACAGCTACGGCTATCACAGCTGGCACCAGTGGCTGTCGAACCGCGGCTATGCGGTGCTGTCGGTCAACTACCGGGGCTCGACCGGCTTCGGGAAGGCCTTCGTCCGCTCGTCGGACGGCGAGTGGGCCGGCAAGATGCACGACGACCTGATCGACGCCGTCGATTGGGCCGAGAAGGCCGGCGTCGCCGATCCGAAGAAGGTCGCCATCGCCGGCGGCAGCTACGGCGGCTACGCGACCCTGGTCGGGCTGACCTTCACGCCGGACAGGTTCGCCTGCGGCGTCGACATCGTCGGGCCGTCGAACCTGAAGACGCTGTACGACACCTTCCCGCCCTACTGGACCTCGGGCCTCAGCCTGTGGCGCAAGGCCATCGGCGACCCGCGCACGCCGGAGGGCCTGAAGCTGATGCAGGACCGCTCGCCGATCACCCGCGTCGACGCCATCAGGAAGCCGCTGCTGATCGGCCAGGGCGCCAACGACCCGCGCGTCAAGCAGTCGGAGAGCGACCAGATCGTCGCCGCTATGAAGGCCAAGGGCATCCCGGTGACCTATGTGCTGTTCCCCGACGAGGGCCACGGCTTCGCCCGGCCGGTGAACAACATCGCCTTCAACGCGGTCACCGAGACCTTCCTCGAGAAGTGCCTCGGCGGGCGGGCCGAACCGATCGGCGACAGCCTCAAGGGCTCCACCATCCAGGTCCCGCACGGCGCCGAATACGCACCGGGCCTGACGGAGGCGCTGAAGACCACGAAATAGGCGCGGCGGCGGCGCGGCGCCTGGGAGGACAAGACCATGACCGTTCAGGCCCGCGACCTCTGCCCGCTGCTCCAGGTGTTCGACATGCCGGCGTCGCTCGCCTTCTACTGCGACGCCCTCGGCTTCACCTCGGTGGAGGGGACGCCGGACTGGCGGCTCCTTCGTCTGGGCGACGCCTGGCTGATGCTCAACACCGCCTACGAGGCGCACGAGCGTCCGCCGGCGCCCGACCCCGTCCGGGTCGTCGGGCACCGGGACGTCTGCAGCTACATCAGCGTTCCCGGCGGCCTGGACGAGCTCTACGCCGACCTGGTCGCCAAGGACCTGTCGCCGAGCAAGCCTCAGACCCAGGCCTACGGCATGCGCCAGATGTACCTCTCCGACCCGGACGAGTACGGCGTCTGCTTCCAGCACGCGGCGGGCGACGACGCCTGACGCTTCGTCCTATGCTGCCTCCACGAGCGAGGGAGGCGGACATGCGAACCCGGATGGCGGGCCCGGCGCTGCTGCTGATCGATCTGCAGAACGCCATCGACGATCCGCGCTGGGCGGCGGACGGTCCGCGCAACAACCCCGGCGCCGAGGCCAATGTCGCCGCCCTGCTGACCCGCTGGCGGGCGCTGGGCCGGCCGATCGTTCATGTGCGCCACGACTCGACCGAGCCTGACTCGACCTATCGTCCGGGGCGCCCGGGGCATGCCTTCAAGCCGGAGGCCGCGCCCCTGCCTGGCGAGCCTGTCCTGGGTAAGCAGGTCAACAGCGCCTTCATCGGCACGAACCTGGACGAGCATCTGCGGGCGATGGAGGTCTCGACCCTGGTCGTCGCCGGCGTGATCACCAACAACTCGGTCGAGACCACCGTGCGGCATGCGGGAAATCTCGGTTTCGAGGTCTTGCTGGTGCAGGACGCCTGCTTCACCTTCGCTCGACGCGACCACGGCGGGGTCCTGCGCAGCGCGCAGGAGGTCCACGACATGTCGCTGGCGAACATCGGGGGGGAGTACGCCCGGATCGTCGAGACGGCGGATGTCCTGGAGGGGGAGGGGTGATGCTGGGTCTGTTGGTGATGCTGCTGGCGCACGATCCCGCCGGCCACGCTGCTGCGCCGGCCGCGCCCAAGCCGGTCTGCGCGCTCACCGCTGAAGACAGGGCGGCCAACCGAAAACTGTCGTTCCGCGAGTTCGATCAGTTGCCGACTCTGCCGTCCAACGCTCGGTCTCTGGGTAACGCTGGCTGTTATCGCGAGGCCGCGGAGGCGACGGAGGACTACCTCGCCCATGGTCCGCTCGCCGAGCCCGGGCAGCGGGCGATCATGGCCTTCCACATGGCCCAGTACCTGGCTTCAGCGGGGGACGAGCGCGAGGCCGCGCGGATCGTGACGCTGGGCCGCCGCGCCGACCTGCCGCCGACCTATCACATCGACTGGAACAGCTACGTCGACGGCGTGCGCGGGTTCCTCGTCAAGGACCGCCCGGCGCTGGACGGAGCCACCACCCGGCTGCGGGCCCGCAAGACCACGGGCGACGACATGAACGCCGCCGCATTGGAACGGCTGGGCCGCTGCTTCGACCGGCCCTACAAGGCGGTCTGGACCAGCGACGCCTGCGCGCCGCCCAAGTCGGAGCCCCAATGAAGTCCTTCGTCGTCTACGGCCTGGCCGCGCTCGCCGAGATCGGCGGCTGCTTCGCCTTCTGGAGCTGGGCGCGGCTGGGCAAGAGCGTCTGGTGGCTGGCGCCGGGCGTCGTCTCGCTGGTCCTGTTCGCCTGGCTGCTGACCCTGGTCGAGGCCGAGGCGGCGGGCCGGGCCTATGCGGCCTACGGCGGCATCTACATCCTGGCCTCGCTGGGCTGGCTGTGGGCGGTCGAGGGGATGCGGCCCGACCGCTGGGACGTGATCGGCGCGTGCGTCTGCCTGGTCGGCGCGGCTATCATCCTGCTCGGGCCGCGCGCCGCCGCAGGATGATCCGATGACCCACGACGAGTTCGCCGCCATCGTCATGGCCTTTCCCGGAGCCGAGGCGGGGACAAGCTACGGCCTGCCGTCCTGGAAGGTGCGGGGCAAGTTCTTCACCCGGGTCCGATCCGAGGACGACAGCGCCGTCCTGCAGTGCGTCCCGCTCGATGAGCGAGAGATGCTGATGGAGGCCGAGCCGGCGACCTTCCATTTCACCGACCACTACCGCAGCTATCCGATCGTGCTGGCGCGACTGGCGACGCTGGATCCCGGCCAGGCGCGGGCGTTTCTCGAGCGCCGCTGGCGGCAGCTGGCGACCAAGGCCACGGAGAAGGCCTTCGACGGGGGGCGCAGCGCCGTGTCGAAGGACGCAAGGCCTCTCAGAGAACATCGGTAGCCGACACGGCCGAATCCGGCCTAGCCTCTCCTCAACTCACCGGTCGGGAGGAGCGCCGTGAAAGCCTACCGCGTGGTCTTCGCCGTCATCGGCTGGGCGACCCTGGCGGCGCAGTACTGGCTGATGATCCAGGGGCGGGCGCCGGGCGAGATCCCTGGGCTGACGGTCAACTTCTTCAGCTACTTCACCATCCTGACCAACCTGTTGGCGGCGTTGGCTCTGACCCTGCCGGTGATCGCTCCCGACGGGATCGGCCGCTGGTGGAGCCGGCCGGCGGTTCGCGGCGGCGTCGTGCTGTTCATCACCGTGGTGATGGCGGTCTACCATCTGGTGCTGCGCGCCAGCTGGGACCCGCAGGGCCTGCAGAAGGTGGTCGACTACGCCCTGCACTACGGGCTGCCGATCGCCTTCATCCTCGACTGGCTGCTGTTCGTGCGGAAGGGGCGGACGCCGTGGTCGGCGGCCATCGCCTGGCTGGGCTTTCCGGCGGTGTTCGGGATCTGGACCCTGGTCCACGGCGCGCTGAGCGGCTTCTATCCCTATCCGTTCCTGGACGTGGGCAAGCTCGGTTACGCCCTGGTGGTCCGCAACATGCTGGGCATGACCATGGGCTTCCTGGTCCTGGCGGTGCTGCTGGTGGCGCTGGACCGGCTGCTGGGGCGGTTCGGCGGGCCGACGGGCGACAGCGCGCCCGCATCCCCCTGAGCATGGCGAGATGCGGGTCGCGGGCGAAAAACCGCTTCGCACTTTTCCTCAACCCGCTCTAGCTTCCGCCCCGCGTAACGGGAGCTTTGATCTTGGCCTATCGGTCGCTGCGGGACTTCATCGCCAAACTGGAAGCCGACGGGGAGCTGGTGCGGGTCAGCGAGCCCGTGTCGACGGTTCTCGAGATGACCGAGATCTGCACGCGGCTGCTCGCCGATGGCGGCCCGGCGGTGCTGTTCGAGAAGCCGGTCATGCCCGACGGCTCGATCTCGCCGATGCCCTGTCTGGCCAACCTGTTCGGCAACGTGAAGCGCGTCGCTATGGGCGTGACGCTGGGCGGCGAGCCGCGCACCACGGCGGGCGAGCTGCGCGAGGTCGGCGAACTGCTGGCCTTCCTGCGCCAGCCCGAGCCGCCGCGCGGCCTGAAGGGCGCGATGGAGATGCTGCCGCTGGCCCAGACGGTGCTCAGCATGCGGCCCAAGACCGTCAAGAAGGCGCCGGTCCAGGAGGTGGTCCTCAAGGGCGACCAGATCGATCTTTCCAAGCTGCCGGTCCAGACCTGCTGGCCGGGTGAGCCGGCGCCGCTGATCACCTGGCCGCTGGTGGTGACCAAGGGGCCGTCCGACAGCCGCGAGGACGACTTCAACCTCGGCATCTACCGCATGCAGGTGCTGGGCAAGGACCGGGCGATCATGCGCTGGCTGGCCCACCGCGGCGGGGCCCAGCACTACGGCCGCCACAAGAAGGCCGGACGGCGCGACCCGCTGCCGGCCTGCGCCGTGATCGGGGCCGATCCGGGCGTGATCCTGGGCGCGGTGACGCCGGTGCCCGACACGCTGTCGGAGTACCAGTTCGCCGGGCTGCTGCGCGGGAGCAAGGTCGACCTCGTGCCGGCCAAGACCGTGCCGCTGATGGTGCCGGCCCAGGCCGAGATCGTCATCGAGGGCCATGTCCTGCTCGACGAGTTCGCCGACGAGGGGCCCTACGGCGACCACACCGGCTACTACAACAGCGTCGAGCAGTTCCCGGTCTTCCAGGCGACCGCGATCACCATGCGCAGGGACGCCATCTATCACACCACCTTCACCGGCCGGCCGCCGGATGAGCCCTCGGTGCTGGGCGAGGCCCTGAACGAGGTCTTCATCCCGCTGTTCCAACAGCAGTTCCCGGAGGTCGTCGACTTCTGGCTGCCGCCCGAGGGATGCAGCTACCGCATCGCCGTGGTGTCGATGAAGAAGGCCTATCCCGGCCACGCCAAGCGGGTGATGCTGGGCGTCTGGAGCTATCTGCGCCAGTTCATGTACACCAAATGGGTCATCGTCGTGGACGACGACATAGACGCCCGCGACTGGAAGGACGTGATGTGGGCGCTCAGCACCCGGATGGATCCGGCGCGCGACATCACCGTGGTCGAGAACACCCCGATCGACTACCTCGACTTCGCCAGTCCCGAGAGCGGACTGGGCGGCAAGATCGGCCTGGACGCCACCAACAAATGGCCGCCCGAGACCAAGCGCGAATGGGGCGAACAGATCCGCATGGACCAGGACGTGGTCGATCGCGTCTCGGACATGTGGGGCCGGCTGGGCCTGCCCGGCGACGGCAAGCCGATCTGGAAGTAGGCCGATGCTCGACTGGCTCAGGCGTCTGCTGGGAGGGAAGGCCGCGGCCCCGTCGTCGGCCGGTCCGAGTCCCTCCGCCTCGCCGATCCTGACCCTCGAGGAGCTCCGCGCCCTGATCCGGCGCGTCGGATACGCCGAGGCCGAGGCCGAGATCGTCGCGCTCGCCGCCCCGGTCTTTCACATCATCGCGGGGCCGACGGCCCACGGCGCTCCGCTCGGCGGGACGCGGCTCGGCGGCGCGCCGGACCTGCCCGCGGGCTCCACATGGCCGCGCGGGCGGTTCGGCCCGGCCGCGTTCCTGGCGCAGTTCGATCTGGCCGACGTCGGCGCCCGGACCGGCTCGGACCTGGGGCCCGCGGGCGGCCTGCTGTCGCTGTTCGTCGTCGAGATCGACAGCGCCGCCGACCCCGTCGAACTGCTGGCCGTTCTGACGCCCGAAGGCGTCGCGCTGGAGCGGCTGTCGCCGCCGGCGGAGGAGTTCGGCGCCTACATCGGCCTCCTCGAGCCCGTGTCGATCGCGGCCTTTCAGTCCGGGATCGGCCTGTCGCACGGCGCCATCGCCGGACTGGAGCTCGAGGCGCGCTTCCCGGACGGCGACGTCTGGACCTTCCTCAGGGCGCTGTCGGAACGCCCGGCCGGCGCGATCGGCGAATGGCTCGGGCAGGGGTTCGACGGGCAGGGCGACGACCAGCGCCAGGTCGCCCATGCGCGCCGGATCGGCCGGCCCAGCCTCAAGCGCTACGCCTTCATCGAGAGCTGGGCGAAGTGGGAGGACCTGAAGACGATACAGTCGCGCCTCGCCAACGGTTCGATCTATCGGCCCTGGAGTGATGCGGGCGACGACGACGTCCGGTGGCTGCTCGACAACCGCGCCGGCTTCGATGCGGGCGTCGACGCCCTGCGCCTGCTGGTGCGGATCGACTCGAACCGCGACATGGGCCTCTGGATCAACGACGCCGACCCGATCTTCGTCTTCGTCGACGCCGCCGATCTGGCCCGAGGGGACCTGTCCCGTCTTCACGCCACGGTCACTCAGGGCTGATCGCGCGAACGGGTGACGACCCGTCGTTCCGACGGTAGGTTGCGGGGCTCACGGGCAGGGGGGCGACGTGAGTCCGTTCGAGTTCTTCTTCAGCTTCTATGGGCTGCTGCTGGGCTTCTCGGTGGCCGAGCTGGTCGGCGGCTTCGCGCGCGTCGTGCACGAGCGCCGCAGCGTGACGCTGGGCTGGCTGACGCCGCTGCTGGCGATCTTCGTGGCCATCGACATCGCCACCTTCTGGAACCAGGCCTGGGCCTTCTTCCGGGACGCCCCGTACAACTTCGCGCTGCTGGTGCTGGGGCTGGTCGTCGCCAGCGTCTTCTATGTCGCCGCCACGCTGGTGTTTCCGCGGACGCTGAAGGCGGGCGACGTCCTCGACGAGCATTTCTGGCGACACAAGCGGCTGGTCCTGCTCAGCGTGATGCTCGCCAACCTGGCCATGGCCGCCGTGTTCTTCCTGGTCGCCGGACTGAGCGGACAGTTGGCCGAACCGCCGACGGGTCTGATCGTCGGCCTGGTCTTCTTCAGCCTGGTCACGCTGGCGGCGGCGCTCTCCCAACGGCGGCGGGTGGTCCTGGCCCTGTTGGCCGTGCTCGTCCTCTATCAGGGCTATCACATCGGACGGTGGACCGTGGCGCTGTTCCAGGGGCCGGGCTGGCCCGTCACCGAGGCCGCCCGTACGGCGGCCTCCAAGGCCGTGCAGGAGTGACCCCGTGAGCGCCTTCGAGTTCTTCTTCAGCTTCTACGGGTTGCTTCTGGGTCTGTCCGTGGCGGTGGTCGCCACCGGCGCAGCGACGGCGGTCCAGCATCGCCGGAAGATCCGCGTCGGCTGGCTGACGCCCCTCCTGGCGCTGTTCATCGGTCTCGACATCGCCAGCTTCTGGGACTCGGCCTGGACCAACTTCCGGCATCTCCCGTTCAGCTACGGGCTGCTGGTCGTGGGCCTGGTCATCGCGACCGTCTACTTCGTCGCCGCCTCCCTGGTGTTTCCGCACCAGATCGAGGACGGCCTGTCGCTGGACGACCACTTCTGGGCCAACAAAAAGGTCGTCATCCTGCTGCTGGTCGCGGCCAACCTGCTCAGCGTGGCCGTCCTGCTGGCGGTCAATCTCAACCGGGAGGGCGGGTTCGCTCTGGCGACGGCGTACGGCGTCTATGTGGGCCTGTACCTGCTGCTGGTGCTTCCGGCCGCCTTCACGCGCCGGGCCTGGGTGTTCGGCGTGCTCATCGGATTGCACACGGCCGTCTATCTGGTCATCGCGGCGACGTCCGGCCTGAACCCGACGCCGATCGTCTCGGAGGAAGGCAAGGTCGTGAACAAACCCGCTTTCAGCCTGCCCCAGCGATGAACCGTCCGCTGGCGGCCCGGCGCCAATCGTCCTAGGACTCCCCCATGCGCACGCCCCTTGCGGCCGCCGTCGTCGCGGCCCTCCTGATGTCGAGCCCCGCCATGTCCCAGCCCTCCAACGCGATTCCCAACGCCAAGCCGTGGGATCAGCCCTTCCTGCCGCCCGCGCCCGCATGGGACGGCAAGAGCCGCGCGCTGCTGCGGCCGGCGACCGACCCCTGGGCCAGCGCCTTCGAGCAGGATCCGGCGCACGACTTCAGCCCCGACTACGTCGACACCCGCGCCTGGTTCGACAGGCTGGACGCCGCCAGCGACCTGATCCGGATCGAACAGTTCGGCGTCTCGCCGGAGGGGCGGCCGATCTACGCCGTGATCGCCAGCAAGGACGGTCCGACCCTCGATCCGAAGAAGCCGCTGCTGCTGGCCCAGGCCGGCATCCATCCCGGAGAGATCGACGGCAAGGACGCGGGCATGATGCTGCTGCGCGACATCGCCTTCTACGGAAAGTCGGGGCTGCTGGATAAGGTCAACCTGATCCTGATCCCGATCCTGTCGGTCGACGGCCACGAGCGGGCGGGTGCCTATTCGCGGCCGAACCAGCGCGGCCCGCGCATCCAGGGCTGGCGCAACACCGCGACGAACCAGAACCTGAACCGCGACTACATGAAGCTCGACCAGCCCGAGATGCAGGCGGTCCGGGCCTTCACCAACAAGTACCGGCCGGACCTGTACGTCGACATCCACGTCACCGACGGCATCGACTACCAGTACGACGTGACCTTCGGATACAACGGCGAGGACGGCGTCTGGTCGCGCTCGCCGGCCTCGGCCAAATGGCTGGACACGGCGTTCAAGCCGGCGATCTACAAGGCGCTCGAGGCCCAGGGCCACATCCCCGGCGAGCTGGTCTTCGCCATCGACGACCGTGATCCGAAGAAGGGTCTCAGCGACGGCGGCCTGGGCGAGCGGTTCTCCAACGGCTGGGGCTCGGCGGCCCACGTCCCGACCATCCTGATCGAGAACCACAGCCTCAAGCCGCACGAGCAGCGGGTGCTGGGCACCTACGTGTTCCTCGAGGAGGCGCTGAAGCTGCTGGCCGCCAAGGGCGCCGGCCTGCGCACGGCGATCGAGCAGGATCGCGCCCTGCGGCCGGCCGAGATCCTGGCCAACTTCGATCCCGAGACCAAGCCGTCCTCGACCCGCCCCTTCAAGGGCATCGAGTTCGAGCGCTACGACAGCCCCGCGTCCGGCCGGTCGGAGATCCGCTGGCTGGGCAAGGCCGATCCGGCGCTCTGGCAGATGCCGTTCTACGGCTCGGTCTCGACCCTGAGCCTCAAGCGGCCGAAGGCCTACTGGGTGCCCGGCTATCGCAAGGACCTGATCGAGCGGCTGAAGATTCACGGCGTGCAGGTGGAGACCCTGGCCGCGCCCAGGACCGTCCCGGTCGAGATGCTGCGGCTGGAGGATCCGAAGGTCTCGGGCCGGACCAACGAGGGCCACGTGCCGATCACCGTCGACAAAGTGACGACCGAGCAGCGCGACTGGACCTTCCCGATCGGCTCGGTGCGCGTCTCGACCGATCAGCCGCTCGGCGACGTGGCGGTGCTGCTGCTCGAGCCGCAGTCGGGCGAGAGCTTCTTCGCCTGGGGCATGTTCCCGGAGGTGCTGAACCGCGTCGAGTACATCGAGGCCTACGCCGTCGCGCCCCTGGCCGAGAAGATGCTGGCCGCCGATCCGGCGCTGAAGGCCGAGTTCGAGGCCAAGCTCGCCGCCGATCCGGCCTTCGCCGCCGACGGCGACGCGCGCCTGGGCTGGTTCTACGAGCGGACGCCCTTCTACGACCAGCGCTACCGCCTGTATCCGGTCGCCCGCGAGAAATAGTTCTCCGAAAGGGGCGCATTTCTCAAAGTAAGCGTCCTGTTAAGCCTCTTTCTCCTAGACGTGGTTCCGGGTCTGGGAGGGTTCCTCTATGCGCGCGTTCCAAAGGCTTTCCGTCGCCGGCAAGATGCTCACCGCCGGCGGCGCGGTCGTCGGCGTCCTGTTGCTGCTGGCGGCGTTTGCAGTGTCTCAGCATACGCGCGGCGTCGCGCAGAACCTGTCCGGCGACTATGCCGAGGCGCTCGGCGATCAGGCCGCGGCCGATGTCGAGGGCCAGCTGATCGAGGCGGCGGGCGCGGTGCGCGGGATGGCCGCGGCGATCGGCGGCGCTCACCAGTCGGGCCTGCGCGACCGCGCCGCGATCATGACCATGCTGAAGCCGAACGCGAACGCCTCGCCGATCGTGCTGGCCAGCTGGTTCATGGCCACGCCGGACGCCTTCGACGGCCAGGACGCCGCCTTCGTCGGCAACCGGGACATGGGCTCCAACAGCAAGGGCGCCTTCGCGCCCTACTGGGTGAAGTCCGGCGGCAAGCTGATCATGGAGCCGCTCGACAACGCCACCGATTACGAAGAGCCGTATTTCAAGAACGCCTTCCAGAGCGGCAAGATCGCTATCATCGAGCCCTATTCCTACGTCATCGAGGGCAAGCCGGTCCTGATGACGACGATCTCCCAGCCGGTGTTCTCGAACGGCAAGATCATCGGCGTCTCGGGCGTCGACCTGGCGCTGGGCGACGTCTCGACCATGCTGGGCAAGATGAAGCCGTTCGGCACGGGCCAGGTCATGCTGCTGTCGTCCGAGGCCAAGTGGGTCTCGCACCCCGACCCCAAGCTGCGCACCAAGGAGTACGCGGACCCCGGCGCGGCCGAGGTCAAGGCGGCCATCGCCAGCGGCAAGCCGGTGCGGATCGAGGGCGTTCGCAACGCCGACGGCGACAAGGTCGAGCGCCTGATCACCCCGGCCCCGCTGGCCGGCCTGGGCTCGACCTGGGCCCTGGTCACCGACATCCCGACCAAGACGATCAACGGTCCGGCCGATCGCCTGGCCTGGGCGCTGATGATCGGCGGCGTGGTGATCCTGGGTCTGGTGCTGGCGGCCTTGCTGACCGCCACCAACCTGATCGTGCGCCGGCCGCTGTCCCGCATCACCGCCGCCGTCGCGGCGCTGGGCGCCGGTCGCTACGACGAGCCGGTGCGCGGCACGGACTCGCCGGACGAGCTGGGCGGCATCGCCCGCGCCCTGGAAGGCTTCCGCCACGACCTGGCCGAGACCGGCCGCCTGCGCACCGAACAGGAGCGCTCGCGCGACGCCGCCGAGCAGGAGCGCCGCCGCAACGACGAGATCCGCCGCGCCGCCGAAGAGGAGCAGCGCTTCGTCGTCGCCTCGGTCGGCGAAGGTCTGGAGAAGCTGGCCCAGGGCGACCTGACCTTCCGCCTGACCGCCGCCTTCCCCGAGGACTACCGGAAGCTGCGCGACGACTTCAACGGCGCCATCGGCAAGCTTCAGGACGCGATGATGGTGATCGTCGGCAACGCTTCCGGCATCCGCTCGACGACGGGCGAGATCAGCCAGGCCGCCGACGACCTGTCGCGCCGCACCGAGCAGCAGGCCGCCAGCCTGGAAGAGACCGCCGCCGCGCTCGACCAGATCACCGCCACCGTGAAGCAGACCGCCGAAGGCTCCAACCGCGCCCGCGGCGTGGTCGAGGAGGCCCGCAAGGGCGCCGAGCACAGCGGCAAGGTCGTCGGCGAAGCGGTGGAAGCGATGCGGGTCATCGAGGCCTCCTCGCAGCAGATCGCCCAGATCACCGGCGTCATCGACGAGATCGCCTTCCAGACCAACCTGCTGGCCCTGAACGCCGGGGTCGAGGCGGCCCGGGCCGGCGACGCCGGCAAGGGCTTCGCGGTGGTGGCCTCCGAGGTTCGGGCCCTGGCCCAGCGCTCCGCCGAGGCCGCCAAGGAGATCAAGGGCCTGATCTCCGCCAGCTCCGGCCAGGTCGACCAGGGCGTGAAGCTGGTCGCCCAGACCGGCCAGGCGCTGCAGCGCATCGTCGGCGAGGTCGGCCAGATCAGCGAGCTGGTCACCGGCATCGCCGCTTCGGCCCAGGAACAGGCCTCGGGTCTGGCCGAGGTCAACACGGCCATGAACCACATGGACCAGATGACCCAGCAGAACGCGGCCATGGTCGAGGAGTCGACGGCCGCCAGCCATGCCCTGGCCCAGGAGACCGCCGGCCTGTCGGAGCTGGTCAGCCGCTTCCGCATCGGCGAGACGACGGCGACTCGCGCGGCTCCGGCTCCGGCTCCGGCGCCCAGGCCGGCCGCACGGACGCCCGCGCCGGCCCCGGCCCGCGCCCCGGCTCCGGCGGCTCAGCCGGTTCCGGCGCTCAAGACCACCGGCGGCGCGGGCCTTTCGGCGGCCCGCAAGCCCGAGCCGATCGAGGACGACTGGACGGAATTCTGAACCCTGACGGAAGACGGTTGCGCTGGGACGCGAAAAGCGTCCCTATCCGCGCGGAGTCGCTAACCGGAGGGGAACGGACATGGACGGCGTCAATCTAGGCCATGCGGCGTCCCTCTGGGTCGGGCTGCATCTGCTGCTGCTGCTGGTGCTGTCGGCGCTGGTCGTGCGTCAGCGCCAGAAGCACAAGATCCTGCTCGGCGACGAGGGCGTGCCGCAGGTCGCCCAGGCCGTCCGCGCCTTCGGCAACGCCACCGAGTACGTGCCGGCCGGCCTGATCGGCCTGGTCGTCCTCGACCTGGCCGGCGCGGCCGCCCTGCTGGTCCATATCGCCGGCGCGATCCTGTTCGCCGGACGGGTGACCCACGCGGTCGGGCTGTCGACCAGCGGCGGCGCCTCGATCGCCCGCTCGATCGGCATGACCCTGACCTGGCTGGCCTATGTCTTCCTGATCGCCGCCACGCTGTTCACCGCCATCGTCTAAGCGGAGCCTTGCCCCGGACGCGCGGGCTCCCCATAACCGGGGCATGGACGAAAACCAGTTGCACGAGGCGGTCGCCGCCGCCCTCAAGGCCGGCGCCGATGCGGCCGAAGCCGTCTTCGCCGAGCGTCAGTCGCTGGCCATCGGCGTGCGCGAGGGCGCGTTGGAAGAGGTCGAGCGCGAAGAGTCGCGCGATCTGGGCCTGCGGGTCTTCGTCGGCAAACGCCAGGCGACGGTGTCGGGCTCCGATATCTCGGACGAGGGCCGCCGCAAGCTGATCGAACGGGCCGTGGCCATGGCCCGGCTGGCGCCCGAGGATCCCTACGCCGGCCTGGCGCCGAAGGATCGCCTGGCCAAGGGACCGCTCCCAGACCTCGACCTCTACGACGACGCCGAGCCGTCCGCGGAAAGTCTCGAGGATCTGGCCCGCGAGGCCGAGGCTGCCGCCCGCGCGATCGAGGGCGTGACCAACTCCGACGGCGGCTCGGCCGCCTGGTCGACCTCGTCCTGGCGCATGGTCACCAGCGACGGCTTCTACGGGCCGCACCGGGCTTCGGCCTTCTCGCTGTCGGCCTCGGCCGTCGCGGGCGAAGGCAGCGGCATGGAACGGGGCGGGGAGGGGCGTTCGACCCGCCACGGCGCCGACCTGCCGGGCGCGGCCGAGATCGGCGCCGAAGCCGGTCGCCGCGCGGTGCAGCGGCTGAACGCCCGCAAGATCGCCTCGACCACCGCGCCGGTGATCTTCGAGAACCGCCTGGCGACGTCGCTGATCGGGCCGTTGATCGGCGCCATTTCCGGTCCGTCGATCGCACGGGGGACCAGCTTCCTGAAGGACAAGCTCGGGCAGGCTTTGTTCGCGAAGGGCGTGACCGTCACCGACGATCCGCATCGGGTCCGCGGCCTGGGCTCCTCGCCGTTCGACGACGAGGGCGTGGCCAACCGGAAGACGGCGCTGATCGAGGACGGCGTCCTGACCACCTGGCTGCTGAACGTCGCCTCCGCCGCCCAGCTGGGGCTGGAGACCACCGGCCACGCCTCGCGCGGTCTGGCGGGCGCGCCCGGCGTGGCGCCCAACAACCTGACCGTCGAGCCCGGCGACCGCGACCTGGCCGGCCTGATGGCCGACGCCGGCGACGGCCTGCTGATCACCTCGATGTTCGGGCCCTCGCTGAACGGCAACACCGGCGACTGGTCGGTCGGCTGCTCCGGTTTCTGGTTCGAGAAGGGCGAGGTGGCCTATCCGGTCACCGAGATCACCGTCGCGGGCAACCTGATCGACATCTATGGCCGCCTCGTCGTGGGCTCCGACCTGGAGCTGCGCGGGGCCTCCAACAGCCCGTCGCTGCTGGTCGACGGCCTGGCGATCGCCGGCCGATGACGGAAGACCTGGCCCTCATCGAAGCCGTGGCCCGCGAGGCGGGCGCGCTGGCCCAGCGGATGAAGGCCGACGGTCTGCAGGTCTGGTCCAAGGACGGCGGCTCGCCGGTGACCAACGCCGACATCGCCGTCGACAGGCTGCTGCGCGAGACGCTCGGCGCAGCCCGGCCCGACTACGGCTGGCTGTCGGAAGAGACGGCCGACGACCCGGCCCGACTGGAGAAGCGGCGGCTGTTCGTGGTCGACCCGATCGACGGGACGGTGGCCTTCTTCAAGGAGCGGCCCTGGTGGGCGGTGTCGATCGCCGTGGTCGAGGACGGCCTGGCGGTCGCCGGCGTGGTGCATGCGCCCGAGCTGGACGAGACCTACGCGGCCCTGGCCGGGGGCGGGGCGACCCTGAACGGCGCGGCGATCCGGCCCAGCGCCTGCGACGCGGTCGAGGGTTGCCGCATGCTGGGCGACGCCGCCATGTTCCGGCACCCGGCCTGGCGCGAGCCCTGGCCCGAGATGCATATCGAGACCCGTAACTCCATCGCCTACCGGATGTGCCTGGTCGCCGACGGCCGCTTCGACGCCGCGGTGGCGCTGAGCGCCAAGAACGAGTGGGATCTGGCCGCCGCCGACCTGATCTGCGCCGAGGCCGGGGCGGTCACGACCGACCACAAGGGCGAAAAGTTCCACTACAACCGGCCGATTCCGAAGGAACCGAGCGTGATTTGCGCCGCTCCGGGTCTACACCCGTTGATCCTGGCGCGCGTAAGGCATATCGACCTCCCGAATTGACCAACCTGCGGAAGGGCCACCCGCACATGAGCGACAAACAGCTTCTCCATATCGTCATCGGCGGCGAGCTGAAGGACGTCCAGGGCAACGAGTTCCGGGACCTGAAGGAGGTCGACTTCGTCGGCGCCTTCGCCAGCTACGCCGAGGCCTACGCCGCCTGGAAGTCCAAGGCCCAGGCGACCGTCGACAACGCCCACGCCCGCTACTTCATCATCCACGCCCACAAGCTGCTGGATCCGTCGAGCGAGCACTACCAGCACTGATCCGGATCCTCCCCTCTGGGGGGGCGGCTCGCCGAAGGCGAGACGGAGGGGGCCGAACACGCACGCCCCCCGTCGGCCGCGCCGACAGCTCCCCCAGAGAGGAGCATCCGCCCGGAGATCATCGGGACGTCATGAAACGCCGATCAAGGCGTCACAGAACGTCGTTAGGGAGCCGCTTGTCAGGGAGGCTCACCTCATGGTCGAAAGTCTGTTCGGCGCGGGTCTGTTCGTGTTTCTCGGCATCGTCATGACGACGATCTCCGCCATCGACAGGGCCGTCTGACCGTCCGCTACTCGCGGCGCAGCAGCTTGTCGGTGAGCATCGTCCCCCACCAGCTCGCCTGGAAGTCGGCCTTGATCTTCACCGGGTCGTAGGCGTCGCTCTGCACCCAGTCGACGAAGCTGATCCCCTTGGGCTCGGCCTCTTCCAGGTAGCGCTCGAAGACGTAGTCCAGGACGCCGGTCTTGCCCTGCTTCACATGCAGCGTGCGCAGGCCGAGTTCCTTCATGGCCTCGCGGATCGGTACGCCCAGATGGAAGTGCCGGTAGAAGACGCTCATGACGCCGGCCCGGTCCGCGCCGGACTTGCAGTGCATCAGGGCCGGGTACTCGATGGTCTCGAACAGGTCCCGGGCGGCCAGCACCTGCTCCCGCGTGGGCACGGCGCGCGAGGTGATGTCGAAGTTGACCATCGTCAGGCCCAGCCGCTCGCAGGCCTCCTTCTCCAGCGCGTAGAAGCTGGCGTCGAAACCGCCGCGCAGATTGACGATCGTCTTGATGCCCAGCTTCTTCCAGTACTTGAGCTGATACGGCCAGGGCTGGGCGGCCCGCACCATGTCCGGACCGATCCAGTGCGCGTTCGAGAAGCCGATGCGCAGGAACGCGTGGTCGCCCCAGATCGAGCCCCAGTAGGCCTTGAATCGGCCCCAGCCGGTGGAAAGGTCGTGGGTGGACAAGTGGCGCTCCATTGAAGACCGTCCTAAGTAGGGCCGTCAGCGCCGAACGCAAACTCAAAGGCCGATTCTCCCGTCCATGTCCGCGCCCGCCGAACTCTCCAGCCGCGCCCTGATCGCGCGGGTCTGGCGCGAGTACCTGAAGCCGCGTTGGCCGGGGCTCGTGGTCGCGCTGCTGTGCGCGGGCGTGATCGCGGCGCTGAACACCAAGCTGCTGCAGATGATCCGGCCGGCGGTGGACGATCTGGTCACGGCGCGGACGGCCGGCGCCATCGTGGTGATTCCCCTGACCATCGTCGCCCTGGCGGTCGGGCGGGCGCTGTTCCAGATCCTGCAGTCGACGCTGATCAACCGCATCGGCAACCGCGTCGTCGGGGCGGTGCAGGTCCAGCTGTTCGGCCGCCTGATCCGGGCCGACCTGGCGCGCCTGCGCACGACCCATTCCGGCTCCTACATCGCCTCGATGCTCTATGACGCCGGTCTGATCCGCGAGGCGTCGACCAGCGGCGTGGTCAATTACACACGCGAGGTCCTGATCGTCGTGGGCGCGCTGATCACCATGGCCCGCAACGACCTGTGGCTGACCCTGGCGGTGGTGCTGATCGCTCCGGCCGCCAGCGTGCTGATGCAGCGCTTCTCCAAGCGGGCGTCCAAGGCCGCGACCGGCGCCATGGGCGAGACCTCGGCCCTGGCCTCGGCGATCATGGAGGCCCTCGACGGCATCCGTATCGTCAAGATGGAGAACCGCGAGGACTACGAGGAGGCGCGCGTCGCCGCCGTGGTCGAGCGTCGCCAAAAGCACCTGATCAAAGGTTCCAACGCCCGCTCGCGCGCTGCGCCGGTGACCGAGCTGATCAGCATGGTCGTGGTCGCCGCCGTGTTCCTCTACGCCGGCTGGCGGGCCCAGCACGGCGGCATCACCGCCGGGGCCCTGCTGGAGTTCATCCTCGGCCTGATGATGGCCGGCCAATCGCTGCGCCAGCTGGCCAACCTGCAGACGGTCTTCGCCGAGGGCGGCGCGGCGGCTCGGCGGCTGTTCGCGGCGATGGACGTCGAACCCGAGGTGGTCGAGCCCGCCCATCCGCGTCCGTTCCCCACGGCAGGCAAGGCGCATATCCGGCTCGAAGGCGTGGGCTTCAACTACGCCGGCGGCGCGCCGGCCCTGGATGGCGTCTCGCTGGAGGCCAAACAGGGCGAGATGGTCGCGCTGGTCGGCCCGTCCGGCGGCGGCAAGAGCACCGTCCTGTCGCTGATCCCGCGCTTCTACGACGTCAGCGCCGGGGCGGTGACCATCGACGGCGTCGACGTCCGCGAGGTCGCCATCGCCGACCTGCGTGATCGTATCGCCCTGGTCACCCAGGAGCCGTTCCTGTTCGACGACACGGTGCGGGCCAACATCGCCTACGCCAGGCCCGAGGCCGGCGACGCCGAGATCGAGGAGGCCGCGCGCCGCGCCGCCGCCCACGACTTCATCCTGGAGCTGCCCCAGGGCTACGACACCGTGGTCGGCGAGGGCGCCGCGCGGCTGAGCGGCGGGCAGCGTCAACGCATCGCCATCGCCCGGGCCTTCCTGAAGGACGCGCCGATCCTGCTGCTGGACGAGGCGACGAGCGCTCTGGACACCGAGAGCGAGGCGCAGGTCCAGGCGGCGCTCGAGAAGCTGATGGCCGGCCGGACGACCATCCTGATCGCCCATCGCCTGTCGACGGTGAAGGGCGCCGACCGCATCTATGTCATCGACAAGGGCCGGATCGTCGAGAGCGGCGCCCACGCCGCCCTGGCCCGCAAGCGCGGCGGCCTCTACGCCCGCCTGGCGCGCGCCCAGGACCTCGACACCGAGCCGACCGGAGCTGAGTAATTGAAGGCCCTCTACCGTTCCGCCGCCGTCCAGCGCTTCCTGGCCTTCCTGTTCGCGACCTGGCTGCGCGTCTGCTATGCGACGCTGCGCTGGACCCGCGAGGGCCAGGATATGGCCGAGCAGGTCTGGAAGACGCCCGGCGGCGCGATCCTGTGCTTCTGGCACGCCCGCATCCCGCTGGCCCCGCAGAGCTGGCCCCAGGCCCGGGTCGAGGCCGACGGCAGTCGCGCCCGCCAGGACATGAGGGCCCTGATCAGCCGCTCGTCCGACGGCGAGTTCATCGCCCTGACCGTGCAGCAGATCGGCTTCCCGTCGATCCGCGGCTCGTCGAAGAAGACCTCCGATCCGGGCAAGAACAAGCACGGCGAGCAGGCCTTCCGCGACATGATCAAATGGGTGAAGGGCGGCGGCGGCGTCGCCATCACGCCGGACGGCCCGCGCGGCCCGGCCGAGGCGATGCAGCTGGGCACGCCGACGCTGGCCCGCGTCACCGGCGCGCCGGTGATCTTCGTCGGCCTGGCCAGCAAGCCCTGCATCCGCATCGGCAGCTGGGACCGGACGCTGATCCCGTTGCCGTTCTCGAGGGGCGCGATGGTCTGGGACGGCCCCGTCTACGCGGGGCGCGACGACGATCTGGAGGCGCTGACCGTCGAATGGGCGGCCAGGCTGACCGCGGTGACCGAGCGCGCCGAGGCGCTGCTGGACGACCGGGGCGGCCGGTGAGAGTCTAGGTCATGGCGCACGATCATTCCCATCACGATCACGACCATTCGCACGATCATGACCACGCTCACGGCCATGGTCATTCGCATGGCCATGGTCACTCGCATGGATTGGGCGGGCATTCGCATGCGCCGGCGGACTTCGGCCGCGCCTTCGCGATCGGCGCCGGGCTGAACATCGCCTTCGTGGTCGCCGAGGCGACCGCCGGGCTGTGGACCGGCTCGCTGGCCCTGCTGGCGGACGCGGGTCACAACCTCTCCGACGTGCTGAGCCTGCTGCTGGCCTGGGCCGCGGCCGAGATGGCCAAGAAGGCCCCGACGCTGCGCCGGACCTACGGCTATCGCAAGGGCACCATCCTGGCCTCGCTGGCCAACGCCGGGCTGCTGCTGCTGGCGGTCGGCGCGATCGTCTGGGAGGCGGTGCGCCGCTTCGGCTCGCCCGACCCGATCCAGCCGGGACCAGTGATGGTCGTCGCCGCCATCGGCGTGGTCATCAACACCGCCACCGCCCTGATGTTCATGAAGGGGCACCACGACCTCAACGTCCGGGGCGCGTTCCTGCACATGGCGGCCGACGCCGCGGTGTCGCTCGGCGTCGTCCTGGCCGGGCTGCTGATCCTGTTCACCGGCTGGCTGTGGGTCGACCCGGCCGTCAGCCTGCTGATCGCTCTGGTCATCGTCATCGGCACCTGGGGCCTGCTGCGGGACTCCCTGGACCTGGCGCTGGACGCCGCGCCGCGCGGGATCGACCCCGCCAAGGTGAAGGCCTGGCTGGCGAGCCGGCCCGGGGTCACCGAGGTCCACGACCTGCACATCTGGGCGATGAGCACCACCGAGACGGCCCTGACGGCCCACATGATCCGGCCCGACAACGCCAACTGCGACCAGTTCCTGCACGAGGTCGCCGCGGGTCTGCAGAAGACCTTCGGCATCGGCCACCCGACCCTGCAGGTCGAGACCGGCGAAGGCGGCCATCCCTGCCAGCTCGCGCCGTCGCACGTGGTCTGACGCTTGGCGAAGGTCCCGATCCTATACCGGCTGGCGACCACGCTGCTGGAGCCCTTCACGCCGGGAATCCTGCGGCGACGGGCCAAGCGCGGCAAGGAGGATCCGACGCGGCTGACCGAACGGCTGGGCCAGGCCTCCGTCGCGCGGCCGCAGGGGCCGCTGGCCTGGTTCCACGCCGTCAGCGTCGGCGAGAGCCTGTCGGTCCTGCCGCTGATCGAACGCCTGCGCGAGCGGCGGCCGGACGTCGCCGTGCTGGTGACGTCCGGAACGGTGACGTCGGCCGGCCTGCTGGCGCGACGGCTGCCGGCGGGGGCGATCCACCAGTACGCGCCGCTGGACACGCCGGGCGCCGCGAAGCGGTTCCTCGGCCACTGGCGGCCGGAGGTCGTGGTCTTCGTCGAGAGCGAATTCTGGCCCAATCTGATCCTGGGGGCGCGCGCCCAGGGAGCGAAGCTGATCCTGCTGTCGGCGCGGGTGACCGAGAAGACCGCCAAGGGCTGGCGGCGGGCGCCGAAGCTGGCCCGGGATCTGCTGGCGACCTTCGACGCCATCCTGCCGCAGGACCGGGCTACCGCCGAGCGTATCGGTCGCTTCGGCGTCACGGCGGGCGCCCAGGTGAACCTGAAGTTCATCGGCGAACCGCTGGCCTGCGACGAGGCCGAGCTGGCGCGGCTGCGCGCGGCGATCGGCGACCGGCCCGTGATCCTCGCCGCCAGCACTCATCCGGGCGAGGAGGCGGTCGTCGTCGAGGCGTTCCGCAGTCTGCCGGCGCGGACGCCGAAGCCTCTGCTGATCATGGCGCCGCGCCATCCCGAGCGGGGGGCGGAGGTCGCCGGCCTGCTGAAGCCATTCGGCCTGAAGATGGCTCGGCGATCGCAGAACCAGGCCCTGACGCCCGACCTCGACGCCTATGTCGCCGACACACTGGGCGAGATGGGGCTGATGTTCCGGCTGTCGGCGCTGGCGGTGATGGGCGGCAGCTTCGTCGAGGGGATCGGCGGCCACAATCCGCTGGAGCCCGCGCGGCTGGGCGTGCCGCCGCTGACCGGACCTCACGCCTTCAACTTCAGCGACGTCTACGACGAGATGCTGGCGGAGCAGGCGGCGCTGCTGGCGCGCGACGGCGCCGACCTGAGCCGGCTGCTGGAGACGCTGCTGGCCGACCCGGCCCTGGGCCGGAGGATCGGCGCCACCGCCCGCGCCTTCGCCCGCGCTCGTTCCGACACGCTGGACAGGGCCTGGAAAGAACTGGACGGGTTCCTGCCATGAAGCTCTCCACGCCGCGCTGGTGGTACGTGCGCGACCGCGGACCCGGACGGGTCAGGCGGATGCTGCTGACGCCCCTGTCCTGGATCTGGGCCTCCGTCACCGCCAATCGGATCGCCAAGACGGTTCCCGAGGACGCCGGCCTGCCGGTGATCTGCGTCGGCAACCTGACCGCCGGCGGCACGGGCAAGACGCCGGTGGTGCGCGAGCTGCTGCGGCTGCTGACCGAGCGGGGCCTGGCGGCGCATGGGCTGTCGCGCGGCTATGGCGGCCGGCTGAAGGGACCGCTGAAGGTCGACCCGGCGGTCCATACCGCCGCCGACGTCGGCGACGAGCCGCTGATGCTGGCCGTGGGCTATCCGATGTGGATCAGCGCCGACCGGCCGGCGGGGGCCGAGGCGGCCAAGGCGGCCGGCGCCCAGGTCGTGGTCATGGACGACGGCCACCAGAACCCCTCCCTGAAGAAGACCCTGTCGCTGGTCGTGGTCGACGGCGAGACGCGGAACGACGAATGGCCCTTCGGCGACGGCCGGGTGTTTCCCGCCGGGCCGATGCGCGAGCCGCTCGAGGTCGGGCTGGCGCGGGCCGACGCGGTGGTCCTGCTGCTGCCGGCCGACCTGGCGGAGCCCGATCCGCTGCTGCTCGCGCAGTTCGGCGACACGCCGGTGCTGGTTGCGCGGCTGGAGCCCGCCGCTCCGCCGCCGGCGGGGCCGCAAGTCGGTTTCGCCGGCGTGGGCAAGCCCTGGAAGGTCGAGCGGGCGCTGGTCGCCGCGGGCTGCGATCTGAAGGACTTCGCGCCGTTCCCGGATCACGGGGTGTTCGACGAGGCGACGCTGAAGGCCCTGGCCCGCCGGGCGCAGGACTTCGACGCCGGGCTGGTCACCACCGAGAAGGACTGGGTCCGCCTCCCGCCGCAATGGCGCGACCGCATCGCCATGTGGCCGGTCAAGGCGACGTTCGAGGATGAGGCGGCGGCGCTGGCGATGTTGCCCCGTTAGTCCTCTCCCACAGGGAGAGGGAAACCATGCGAAGCATGGTGAAGAGGGCCCAAGGCGGCGGAAGGCGGCCGACTCGTTGGACCCCCTCCACCACTCGGGTGGTCCCCTCCCCTAGAGGGAGGAGCGCCTACTCCTCCTTGAACACCTTGCCGCCCTTCATCACGAAGCGCACGCGGGTGAGTTCGGTGACGTCGGCCAACGGGTCGTTCTTCACCGCGATCAGGTCGGCCTGCTTGCCGGGCGCCAGCGAGCCGATCTCGCCCGACAGGCCGAAGTGCTCGGCGGCGCCGACCGTGGCCGTGCGGATGGCTTCCAGCGGCGTCAGTCCGGCCTTGACCAGCAGCGCGAACTCGCCGGCGTTGTCGCCGTGGGCCGAGACGCCGCTGTCTGTGCCGAACGCGATCTTCACCCCGCCTTCGTGGGCGCGGCGGGCCATGTCCAGCATGCGCGGGCCGGCCTGCAGCGCCTTGTCGCGCTGGGCGGGGGTGAAATAGGTGTTCGGCCGCGCCGCCTCGCGGGCCACGAAGTCGCCGGCCATCAGGGTCGGGACCAGCCAGGCGCCGTTGGCCTTGAACAGCTTCAGCGACTCCGCGTCCAGGTAGGTGCCGTGCTCGATCGAGTCGCCGCCGGCCTTCAGGAAGGCGTTGATCCCGTCGCCGCCGTGGGCATGGGCGGTCACCTTGCGGCCCATCGAATGGGCGGCCTGGACGATGGCCGTCAGCTCGTCCTCGGAGAACTGCTGGGCCAGGCCGGCGGCGGTCTGCGACAGCACGCCGCCGGTGGCGGTGATCTTGATGATGTCGGCGCCGGAGCGGACCTGTTCGCGCACCGCGCGGCGGCAGTCGTCGGCGCCGGAGCAGACCGACTCGGGGCGATAGACGTGGATCAGCTCCTCCGGCACGCCGTTGGCCGGGTCGCCGTGGCCGCCGTGGACCGACACCGCAGAGCCGGAAGCGATGATCCGCGGACCCGGCGCGCGGCCGGTCCGGATCGCCTCGCGCAGGGCGAAGATCGATTCGTTCGGCGCGCCCAGATCGGCCACCGTCGTGAAGCCCGCCCTAAGCGTCTTCAGCGCGTTCGAGGCGCCGTCCAGGGCCAGGTCCGACTTGGTCTTGGTGAACCGCTCCAGCCGCTGGTTGGGATTGCTCTCGCCGGTCAGGTGGACGTGGCTGTCGATCAGGCCGGGCAGCACGAAGCTGTCCTGCAGGTCGACGACCTTGGCGCCCGGCGCCGAGGTGAAGCCGTCCTCGATCCGCAGGACCTTGCCGTCCTGGAGCACCAGGGTCTTGTTGGTCTCGACCTTGCCGCCCGCCGGATCGGCCAGCAGCCGCCCGGCCTGGACGTAGGTCAGTTGCGGCGCGCCGGCCCCCTGACCCTGCTGCGCCATCGCGACGCCGGCGACGACGGCCGCGGCCAGTACGCCGCCGAGGACCGTCTGCTTAACCCCCCAAGCCATTCCCTTACGCTCCTGCTTTCTTGGCGAAGCTCAGCGCCGCGTCGGCCAGGATCGGCACGCGAGCTTCCATGGTTTGCGCATGGGCGCTGGCGGCGGTGCCGTCGCGAACCCGGCCGACGATGCCCTGGCAGATGCCGGCCAGGCGGAAGAGATTATAGGCGAAGTACCAGTCCAGGTCCGGCAGGCCGCTGCGCCCGGTCAGGCCGCAGTACTGCTCCACGGCCTCCTCGATGGTCGGGATGCCCCAGGCCTTCGGGTCGGCGATGCTGCCCAGCGAGGTCCGCTCGCCGCCCGGCATCACCCAGTGCATCAGGAAGTAGCTGAAATCGGCCAGCGGGTTGCCCAGGGTCGACAGCTCCCAGTCCAGCACCGCGGCGACCTTCGGCTCGGTCGGGTGGAGGATCATGTTGTCGAGGCGATAGTCGCCATGGACGATCGAGGTGCGGTCGTCGTCGGTGGGCGTGGTCGCCGGCAGCCATTCCATCAGCCGGTTCATCGAGGCGATGCTGCTGGTCTCCGACGCCTTGTACTGCTTGGTCCAGCGGTCGATCTGGCGGCTGAAGTAGTTGCCCGGCTTGCCGTAGTCCCCCAGGCCGATGGCCTGGTAGTCGGCGTTGTGCAGGCGGGCCAGGGTCTCGATCTGGGCTCGGTAGATCGCCCGGCGATCGGCCGGCTGGGAGTCGGGCAGGGTCAGGTCCCAGAGGATCCGGCCCTCGACGCTGTCCATGACGTAGAAGATCGTGCCGATGACGTCCTCGTCCATGCACAGGGCGTAGGCCTTGGCGACGGGGAAGCCGGTGCGGCCCAGGGCTTCGATGACCCGGTATTCGCGGTCGACGGCGTGGGCCGAGGGCAGCAGCTTGCCCGGCGGCTTGCGCCGCAGGACATAGCGCTGGTTCGGCGTGACCAGCTGATAGGTGGGATTCGACTGCCCGCCCTTGAACTGGCGGATCTCCAGCGGTCCTTGGAAGCCTTCGACGTTGGCCTTGAGCCAGGCCTCCAGCTTGGCCTCGTCCAGGCGATACCGTTCGTCGACCGGCTTGGTGCCGGAGTTGAGCTCCTGGGCGGAGGGCGCGGCGTCGGCCATCAGCGTTTCCCCGTTCGTACGCTTGTTTGAAGCGCGCGAGTTTAGGGGCTGGCGCGGAAGGCGCAAGGATGCCCTGAGGTTACTTCCAGGGGCGCCTGTGTCCGCACCGGGTACAGGTCATGAAGCCGCGCTTGGACTTGCTGTTCGTGAACTCGTGGCCCGAGCCGAACAGGCATTTGAAAAACAGAACTAGATCGAACTTCACGACAGCCTCGAGCCCCGACGTCCCCGTGGGCCCTTTACCGGTGACTCGCGAGGCCCGGCTAGTGGGCCTGACGCCGGATGCCAAATGGGGGCTAGAGCGCCCGCCAGCCGATGTCGTTGCGGTAGAAGCCGCCCGGGAAGTCGATGGCGCCGAGCGCCGCATAGGCGATGTCGCGGGCCTCGTGCAGCGTAGCGCCGAGCGCGCAGACGTTCAGGACACGGCCGCCGCTGGCGCGCAGCGCGCCGGCGTCGTCGCGGCTCGTGCCGGCGTGGAAGACCTCCGCCTCGGCGCCGAAATCCGCCTCGGCGCCCTTGATCTCCGCGCCGGAGACAGGGGCGTCGGGGTAGCCCTCGGCGGCGTAGACCACGCAGATGGCGCTTTCCTCGCGCCACCTGGGGGCCGGCTGCGAGGCCAGGGCTCCTGTCGCCGCCGCCAGCAGATAGGGAACGATGTCGTCGGCCAGCCGCAGCATCAGGACCTGGCATTCAGGATCGCCGAAGCGGGCGTTGAACTCGACCAGCCGCGGGCCGGTCTCCGTCAGCATGAGGCCGGCGTACAGGACGCCGCGATAGGGATTACCCTCGGCCGCCATGCCCTTCACCGCCGGCAGCACGCATTCTTCGAAGGCGCGCTTGGCCAGATCGGGCGTCAGCACCGGGGCGGGGCTGTAGGTGCCCATGCCGCCGGTGTTCGGACCCTCGTCGCCGTCGTAGGCGCGCTTGTGGTCCTGGGCGAAGCCGAACGGGATCGCGGTCTCGCCGTCGCACAGGGCGAAGAAGGAGGCCTCCTCGCCGTGCATGAACTCCTCGATCACCACGCGGGCGCCGGCCGTGCCGAAGCGGCCGCCCAGCATGTCGGAGACGGCGGCGTCGGCCTCTTCGCGAGTTTGAGCGATGACCACGCCCTTGCCGGCGGCCAGGCCGTCGGCCTTGATCACATAGGGGGCGGTCTGCGTGTCCAGGAACCCGCCGGCGTCGTCGACCGTCTCGAACACGCCATAGGCGGCCGTGGGCAGGTCGTGGCGGGCGCAGAAGTCCTTGGTGAAGGCCTTCGAGGTCTCCAGCCGGGCGGCGGCCGCGGTCGGGCCGAAGCAGGGGACGCCCAGGGCCGCCAGGCGATCGGCCAGGCCGACCTCCAGCGAGGACTCCGGTCCCACGACCACCAGGTCTGCGGCGATTTCCTGCGCCAGGGCGACCAGACCGTCCACGTCGGTGACCTTGATCGGTCGCGTCTCGCAGAGGCTCGCGAAGCCCGGATTGCCCGGCGCTGCGACGAGCCGCTTCAGGAGCGGCGACTGGGCGATCTTCCAGGCCAGCGCGTGTTCGCGGCCGCCGGAACCGACGAGCAGGATGTTCATGGCGCGCCTTTGACCCGCGCGGGGCGCGGGGTCAAGCGGCGGTTCAGCCTTCGAGGTCCAGCGAGTAGCCGGCCGAGCGCACGGTGCGGATCGGGTCCATGTCGCTGTCGCGGTTCAGCGCCTTGCGCAGGCGGCCGATGTGGACGTCGACGGTGCGGGCCTCGACGTAGACGTCGCTGCCCCAGACCGCGTCCAGCAGCTGCTCGCGGCTGAACACCCGGCCCGGATACTGCATCAGGTGATCCAGCAGGCGGAACTCGGTCGGTCCGAGGTGGACCTCCTTGCCGTCGCGCTTCACCCGGTGGGCGACGCGGTCGATGACGATGTCGCCGAAGGTGACGCGATCCTCGGCCAGGCCCGGACGGATCCGGCGCATGACCGCGCGGATGCGGGCGGTCAGCTCGGTCATGGCGAAGGGCTTCACGACGTAGTCGTCGGCGCCGGTGTCCAGGCCGCGGACGCGGTCGCTCTCCTCGCCGCGGGCGGTGAGCATCAGAATCGGCAGGTTGCGGCTCTCCGGACGCTGGCGCAGGCGGCGGCAGACCTCGATCCCCGAGACCTTGGGCAGCATCCAGTCGAGCACCACCAGGTCGGGCTGCTGCTCCTGGGTCAGGATCAGCGCCTCCTCGCCGTCGCCGGCGTGGATGACCCGGTAGCCTTCCTTCTCGAGATTGTACTGAAGCAGGGTGGCGAGGGCGTCCTCATCCTCGACCACGAGAACCGTGGGCGTCATTGCGTCAGGGCATCCATCTTGGGCCGTTCGGAGACGATCTCGCGGCCGGTGATCTCATAGTGCACGATTTCGGCGATGTTGGTCGCGTGGTCGCCGATGCGCTCGAGGTTCTTGGCCACGAACAGCAGGTGAGCCCCCGGGGTGATCATCCGCGGGTCGCCCATCATGTAGGTGAGCAGTTCGCGGAACAGGCTCTCGTAGTGTTCGTCCACCTCGGTGTCGCGGGTCCAGACGGCGACGGCGCGGTCGACCTCGGAGGCCGTGTAGGCGTCCAGGACTTCCTTCAGCCGGGCGGCGACCAGCTTGCCCATCCGCTCGATCGAGCGGGTGACCGGGCCGGCCGGATCGGACTCGGCGAGGATCTGGGTGCGCTTGGCGATGTTCTTGGCCAGGTCGCCGCAGCGTTCCAGGTTCATGGCGATCTTCATGGCCGCCATGGCCCGGCGCAGGTCGTTGGCCATCGGCTGGCGCAGGGCGATCAGCCGGATCGCGGAGCGCTCGATGTCGGCCTCCAGCGCGTCCAGCTTCTCGTCGCGGCCGACGATCGCCTGGGCCAGGGGGACGTCGCGACGGGAGAAGGCGCCGATCGCCTCCTGCACCTGGGCCTCGGCGAGCCCGCCCATGCGGACCACCTCGGCGGCCAGCTGGTTCAGCTCTTCCTCGAAGGATTTGACGATATGCTCGTTCATGTCCGGGTCCTCAGCCGGTGCGGCCGGTGATGTAGTCCTGGGTGCGCGGTTCGCGCGGGTTGGTGAAGATCTCTTCGGTCGAGCCGTGCTCGATCAGCTTGCCCATGTGGAAGAAGGCGGTGCGCTGCGAGACGCGGGCGGCCTGGGCCATCGAGTGGGTGACGATGACGATGCAGTACTGCTGGCGCAGTTCGTCGATCAGCTCCTCGATGCGGGCGGTGGCGATCGGGTCCAGGGCCGAGCAGGGCTCGTCCATCAGGATCACTTCCGGCTGCACGGCGATGGCCCGGGCGATGACCAGGCGCTGCTGCTGGCCGCCCGACAGGCCGGTGCCCGGCTGGTGCAGACGGTCGGAGACCTCGCCCCAGAGGCCGGCCTTCTTCAGCGAGGCCTCGACGATGCCTTCCAGCTCGCTCTTGCTGGACGACAGGCCGTGGATGCGCGGGCCGTAGGCGACGTTCTCGAAGATGGTCTTGGGGAAGGGGTTGGGCTTCTGGAAGACCATCCCGACCTTGGCGCGCAGGATAACCGGATCTACGGACTTGTCGTTGACGTCCTCGCCGTCGATCTCGATGCGGCCCTCGACGCGGGCGCCGGGGATGGTGTCGTTCATGCGGTTGATGCACCGCAGGAAGGTCGACTTGCCACAGCCCGACGGGCCGATGAAGGCGGTCACGGCCTTGCCCGGAATGTCGATCGACACCGAGTCGAGGGCCTGCTTCTCGCCGTAGAAGACGTTGACGTCGCGGACCGTGATCTTGGTCGCGTCGACCGGCGCGGTCGTATGCGTATGAGGCGCGGCGGTGCGGATCAGGGGCTGTTGGACGGTCATCGGGTTACCACCTGCGTTCGAAGCGGCGGCGCAGGATCACGGCGGCCGCGTTCATGATGATCATGAAGGCCAGCAGCACGATGATGGCTGCGGCGGTGCGTTCGTGGAAGGCGCGTTCGGACGCGTTCTCCCAGATGAAGACCTGGACCGGCAGCACGCTGGCGCTGCTGGTGAAGCTCTCGGGCAGACCCGGGTTGAAGGCGATCATGCCGATCATCAGCAACGGAGCCGTTTCGCCCAGAGCGTGGGCCAGGGACAGGATGGTGCCGGTCATGACGCCGGGCATCGCCTGCGGCAGGACGTGGTGGAACACCGTCTGCGTCCGCGAGGCGCCGACGCCCAGGGCCGCTTCCCGGATCGAAGGCGGCACGGCCTTCAGCGCCGAGCGGGTGGCGATGATCACCGTGGGCAGGCTCATCAGGGCCAGCACCATGCCGCCGGTCAAGGGCGCGCCGCGGGGGGCGCCCAGCCAGTTGATGAACACCGCCAGGCCGAGCAGGCCGTAGACGATCGAGGGCACGGCCGCGAGGTTGTTGATGTTCACCTCGATCAGGTCGGTCCAGCGGTTCTTCGGCGCGAACTCTTCCAGCCAGACGGCGGCGAGGACGCCCATCGGAACCGCGATCAGGGCGGTGACCAGCAGCATCATGGCCGAGCCGATCACGGCGCCCAGGATGCCGGCCTGCTCAGGCTCGGTGGAGTCGGCGTTCTTGAAGAAGGTCCAGTTGAACCCGGCCTTCACCGAGCCGTCCTTCTGCAGCTTGTCGAGCCAGTTCAGCTGGCGATCGTTGAGCTTGCGGTCGGACTCGGCGGTCGAGCGCTTGATCTCGCCCTTGTAGTAGAGGTCGGCGTCGGCCTTGACCGGACCGGTGATGGTCACGGTCTTGCCGATCAGCGACTTGTCGGCCTTCAGCTTGTTCAGGATCTGGAAGCCGAAGTCGCGGCTGATCAGGTCCATGGCGTCGCCGGAGTTCTCGCCATACTCGTCGTCGGTCTCGCCCAGCTTCTTCAGCAGGGAGAGGGAGACGAGGTAGTCGTAGTTGGCCCCTTCCAGCGCGGTCGGGTCGATCTTCGCCGGGTCCAGATAGACCGGCAGCGAGACGGTGTGTGTCTCGAAGGTCGTATAGCCCTGCAGGACGATCCGGCCGAGCAGGAGCGCCAGGAACGCGAGGGCGATCACGATCGCCATGCGGCCGTAGAGCTTGAACCTGAATTCGGCGGCGTAGCGCTGCTTCAGGCGGGCCTCGGAGAGGCGCGAGGGGGAGGGGGCGTCAGTCATATTGTTCGCGGTACTTCCGCACGATGCCCAGCGCGACGATGTTCAGCGCCAGTGTGACGACGAAGAGGGTGAGGCCGAGACCGAAGGCCGCCAGCGTCTTGGGGCTGTCGAACTCCTGGTCGCCGGTAAGCAGGGTCACGATCTGCACCGTGACGGTGGTGACGGTGTCGAGCGGGTTCACGGTCAGCTTGGCCTGCAGGCCGGCCGCCATGGTCACGATCATGGTCTCGCCGATGGCGCGGGACACGGCCAGCAGCAGAGCGCCGACGACGCCGGGCAGGGCGGCGGGCAGGATCACCTGCTTCACCGTCTCGGACTTGGTGGCGCCCATCGCGTAGCTGCCGTCGCGCAGGGTCTGCGGCACGGCGTTGATGATGTCGTCCGACAGCGAGGAGACGAACGGGATCAGCATGATCCCCATCACCACGCCGGCGGTCAGGGCCATCTGGTTCTGCACCGTGACCAGGTACTGGCCGAGGCCGTCCAGCGGGCCGCCGACGAGCAGGCCGCCGATCCAGTTGAAGAAGGCGCGGAAGGTCGGGCCGACGGTCAGAGCGGCGAAGAAGCCGTAGACCACGGTCGGCACGCCGGCGAGGATCTCGAGCAGCGGCTTGACCACCGCCCGGGTCGCCTTGCCGGCGTACTCCGACAGGTAGATGGCCGAGAACAGGCCGACCGGGGCGGCGACGGCCATGGCGATCAGCATGACCAGGAATGTGCCGGCGAACAGCGGGACCGCGCCGAACGCGCCCTCGGCCGCGACCTGGTCGCTGCGCATGGCGATCTGCGGGTTCCACTGGGTTCCGAACAGGAAGTCGATCGGCGACACCGCCTGGAAGAAGCGGATGCTCTCCCAGACCAGCGACAGCACGATCCCGAGCGTGGTCAGCACCGCCAGGGTCGAGCAGAGGATGAGCACCAGATCGGTCCAGCCCTCGACCCGGTTACGGGCGCGGAAGTCCTTGGCCAGGCGCGGGTAGGCCAGCAGGAAGCCGCACAGCGCCAGGACCCCGGCCAGGGCCACGACGGCGACGAGGCCGATGGTTTCGATGCGCCCAGCCTCGACCGCCTTGGCGTCGAGCGCCGCCTTGGCCGGCCCTTCCCAGGCCACCTCGCTGGGAGCCTTGCCGCGGGCGATGGCGTGGGCGTCGCTCCAGAACACCTGCTGGCGTTCGGCGGGCAGCTCCATCACCGCGGCGGGGGTTTCGGCCCGGAGGGCGGCCTCCTCGATGCGGCCGCCGAAGACGGCGAACATCAGCAGGATCAGGGCCGCGGGCGCGCCGGCCCACAGCGCCACCCAGGTCCCGTGGTAGCCGGGCAGGGAGTGGAGAGAGACGGACGTGCCGCCCGCCAAGGCGACGGCGCGCTTGCGGCCCAACAAATAGACGCCGGCCGAGAAGGCGGCGAGCAGGGCCAGGGCGATCAGGACGGTCATCGCGGTTCCGGGACGGCGTTCGGCAGGAGACGCGCGGACCCTGCCCGCGCAACGCTGCCCCTATGCGACAGTCGCGCGACAGTTTTACGACAGCGCCGGCTCCCCGGCCGGCTGGACCGCCTGGGCGAGCGGAAGCCAGACCGAGAAGGTCGACCCGCGCCCCAGCGCCGTCTCGGCCGCCAGGCCCCCGCGATGGCGGTTGATGATGTGTTTGACGATGGCCAGGCCCAGGCCGGTTCCGGAGCGGTCGCCGCTCTTCTGACCCTCCACGCGATAGAATCGCTCGGTCAGGCGGGGCAGGGCGTCGCGCGGCATGCCGGGGCCCTGATCTATGACCCGGAGCAAGGCGTAGTGTTCGCCCGCCCGGTGTTCGGGACTGAGCAGGGCCATGCTGGCGGTCTCGGCGCTGCGGGCGGGCGGCGGGTCGCCGGCGACGGGCGCGGAGAGCTCGATCCGGATGACGCCGCCTTCCGGCGTATATTTCACGGCGTTGTCGACGAGGTTCTGCACGACCTGCACGATCTGGTCGCGGTCTCCTTCGACGGTCACCGAATCGCGCGGCGGCGAGGTCCAGTCGATGCGGACGCCCTTGGCGCGGATCACGGGGGTCAGGGCGTCGGCGACGTCGGTCACCGCGCAGGCCAGGTCGACGCGTCCCTGGGGCGCGATGTGTTCGTTGAGCTCGATTCGCGAGAGACTCATCAGGTCGTCGATGAGGCGCGACATCCGCTCGGCCTGGGCCTGCATGATGGCCAGGAACTTCTCGCGGGCCTTGGCGTCGTCGCGGGCCGGACCGCGCAGGGTCTCGATGAAGCCGGACAGGGAGGCCAGCGGCGTGCGCAGCTCATGGCTGGCGTTGGCCAGAAAGTCGGCCCGCATCCGCTCGGCGCGGCGCAGGTCGGTCTGGTCGCGCATGACCAGCAGCGCCATCGGCGCGTTCCAGGGAGTCTTGCCCAACGGGCGGGCGACGGCCGTCCAGACCCGCTCCTGGGCGCCGCCGACCTCGAAGGCGGCCTGCCCGGTGACCTCGCCGAACAGGGCCTCGTCGACCAGCTCGACGATCCGCGGGTTGCGGATGACGGTGATCAGCCGGGCGTCCGGGCGATGGGCGCGGAAGGTCTCGCGCGCCGCGGCGTTGGCGAACACCAGCCGATGGCCGGTGACCTCGTAGGGTTCGCCGGCTTCGATCACCATCACCGGATCCGCCAGGTCCTCGAGAATGCCCGTGAAGGGAATGGTGGCGACGGCGGGGGCGGGTTGATCCTTGGGCGCGCCGACCGGGGCCTGTTCCTGCAGCCAGCGTCGCGTCGCGTACCAGGCCGAACCGCCCGCCAACGCCGCGATCAGGCTGGCCGGCAGGAACGGCGCCTGTCCGGTGAAGGTCAGCAGCAGGGGTCCGGTCGCGGCGGCCAGCCCTGCGGTCAGGGGCAGGCGGCGCAACCCTGGAACGACCTCTGGGGACATGGCGGAGGGGCCTCTTTCGCGACGTGGTCCGACTAATGATGCGTTCCAGATATGGCGCCCTTGTTATCCTTGCGATACACGAAGCGGGTTCCCGTGGGGCGTTTGCGTCCGATGACGCAATTTCGCCGCATCGAAAGGGGACGAACGTCGCCGTCAAAGGTCCGGGGTTTTCTGTTCATGTTCCGCAAGCGACTGGTCGCAACCGCCGCCGCTGCACCGATGCTGCTCTTCGCCGGTGCGGCCTTGGCCGAGACGACCATTTCGGACACCCGCACCTCGGGCGTGGCCACCGGCTCGATCGGAACCGGCGGCGCGGCCGACGACATCAAGATCGCCAGCGCCGGCAAGGTGAAGCCGACGGCCTCCGGTCCGGCGGTCACGGTCAACAGCAACAACAAGGTGACCAACGAAGGCGAGATTTCGACTTCGGACGTCAACAACTCGACCGGCATTCAGGTGAACGCCGGCGTCACGACGACGGTGACCAACAAGGGCGTGATCCGTCTCGATGAGACGTACGAGGCCAAGGACACCGACAACGACGGCGATCTCGACGGCAAGTTCGCGACCGGGTCGGGGCGCTACGGCATCCGCGTCATGCCCGGCGGGACGGTCACCGGCGACATCATCAACGACACCGGCGGCGGCATCACCATCGAGGGCAACAACTCGGCGGGCATCAGCGTCGAGAGCAATCTCACCGGCAACCTCATCAACCGCGGCTCGATCAGCGTCACCGGCGACAACGCGCGGGGCGTCCAGGTGCTCGGCGACGTGTCGGGGAATGTCGACCTGCGCGGCGCCATCGGCGTGCTGGGCGAGAACGCCACCGGCGCCGCCATCGACGGCGATGTCGGCGGCAAGCTGATCATCCAAGGCTCCATCGCCTCGACGGGCTACCGGTACACCACGCGCCCGACCGACAAGGCGGTGCGGGACAAGCTCGACGCCGACGACAAGCTGCAGGGCGGCCCGGCCGTTCGCATCGCCGGCAACGTGGGCGGCGGCATTCTCCTCGATCGGCCTCCGGTGGCCGGCATCGACTACGACGGCGACGGCATCCCGAACGACAAGGATGACGACGACGACAACGACGGCAAGAAGGACACCGAGGACAAGGACCTCGACAACGACGGCATCGACGACAGCCTCGAGGCCACCGCGAGCATCGTCCAGAACGGCGGCGCGCCGGCGCTGCTGATCGGTTCGGACAGCCAGTCGATCACCATCAACCCCGTCGGAACGGGCGCCGATCAGCGGGGCCTCGTGATCCGCGGGTCGATCGTCGCCAACGGCGTGTACGACGACGTCGACGCCACCGGCGTCCAGATCGGGACGACGCCGACGTCGGCGTTCACCACCGACATCAAGGGCGGGATTCGCCTCCAGGGTTCGATCACCGCGGCGAGCTTCAACGGCGAAGCCAAGGGCATCTATCTCTCGCAGGGCGCGATCGCCGACCGCATCGACCTCGAAGGAAACCTGCTCGCGGCCGTCACGGCGACGTCCAAGAATCTGGCCGACGAGTCTTCGAAGGGCGCGACCGCCCTCCTTATCGGCAAGGGCGCCGTCTCGAACTCGGTCTACAACTCGGGCATCATCGGCGCGATCGTCAACGGCGAGAAGGGCGACGCCGTCGCCATCCGCGATCAGGAAGGCCATCTCTCCTACGTCCAGAACACCGGCAAGATCACCGCCGTGGTCAACCCCACGGACGACGCCGACGACAAGGACGACGCGGACAACGATCCGAGCAACGAAACGGTGACGGGCAAGGCCATCGCGATCGACGTCGCGGCGGCCAAGCAAGGCGTCCGCGTCCGTCAGTACGGCGTCAACGACGGCGACGACGACCTCGACAACACGACCAAGGACCCGGATGCGGACGGCGACGGCGTCGACGACGCCGACGAGCCGGTCATGGTCGGCAACATCAAGTTCAGCGCCTTCAACGACACCTTCGATCTCGAGAACGGCACCTACAAGGGCGACATCGACTTCGGCGCCGGCAACGACGTCTACAACGTCGGCACGACGACGACGGGCGCCGAGGCCATCGGGGCGATCCGCAACTCGGCCGACGGCCTGACGGTGAACGTCAACAAGGGCAAGCTGACGATCACCAACGCCGAGGTGATCAACGGCACCGCGGTCAACATCGGGTCTGGGGCCTCGGTGATCTTCACGGTCGACCCGACCAGCAACGCCAACACCCGCTTCAACGTCACCTCCGCCAGCATCGCCGACGGCGCCAAGCTGGGCCTCACCGTCACGGACCTGATCTCGGGGCCGCAGACCTACACGGTGATCAAGACCAGCCCGGGCGGTCTGACGGCCGGCAACATCGACCAGTCGCTGCTTGGCAACTCGCCCTACCTGTTCGTGGCCAAGGCGACCGCGAATACGAGCGCCGGCGAGGTGAACATCGAGCTGCGCCGCCGCACGTCGTCGGAAATGAGCCTGACGGTCAATCAGTCGGCGGCCCTGGACGCGGTCTATGCGGCGCTGGGCAAGGACAACAAGGTTCGCGACGCCTTCCTGGGCGCGGAGACCCGCGAGGACTTCCTCAAGCTCTACGACCAGATGCTGCCTGACCAGGGCGAGGGCCTGTTCTCGTCGCTCGACATGCTCACCCGCACCGTGTCGCGCCTGACTGCGACCCGGCCGGACCTGAAGCAACGCTACGGCCCCGACAGCTTCTGGATCCAGGAAGTGAACGTCCAGGTCATGCGTGAGACCGGCGTCACCATCGGTTCCGACACCAAGGCGTTCGGGTTCGTCGGCGGCTACGAAGCCATGGGCGCCGACGGCGGGGCGCTGGGCGCCACGCTGGCGTTCGTCAACGCCGAGGAAAAGGACGACGTCGCGCAGGTCGGCGAGCAGACCAACATCTCGCTGCTCGAGGCCGGCATCTACTGGCGTCGCTCGATCGGCAAGTTCACGATCAACGCGCGCGGCGCCGGCGGCTACGCCTGGCTGAGCGGCGACCGCGTCTTCATCGACCCGAAGACCAATCTGATCGAGCGCGCCAGCGCCGACTGGAACGGCTTCACCGGCGTGGCCAGCCTGAGCGCCTCCTACGAGCAGGAGCTCGGCCGTTTCTACATGCGTCCGACCGTCAGCCTCGACTACCTCTACCTGCGGGAAGGGGAGCGCAAGGAAGGCGGCAAGAGCAACGCCATCAAGCTGGAGGTCGACGAGCGCACCAGCAGCCGCCTGTCGGCCATGGCCGAGCTGGCCTTCGGCGCGACCTTCGGGCGCGACCTGTGGTGGCGTCCGGAAGTGCGCGTCGGCTACCGTCAGCACCTGGCCGGCGAAGTCGGCGACACCGTCTTCCGCTTCGTCGGCGGTCAACCGGTGACCCTGGTGGCGACCGAACCCGGCGACGGCGCCGTCGTCATCGGCCTGTCGCTCAAGGCTGGTACGGCGATGTCCTACGTGGCGCTGGAAGGCGAGTACGAGTCCGCCGACGGCGAGGATCGCTACAATCTGCAGCTGGCCGGCCGCGTAATGTTTTAACCAATACCGGCCACCCCTCAGGAACGCTGAACGCGTACGGAGTTAATCTCTATTGCTCCGATAGGTGTTCAGAGCTTTCTTGAACACCGTTACGTCGCCGGCCCGAAAGGCGACGGACTGAGGGGATACAATGACCGGCTACAAATCCACGCTCCGCGCCGCGCTGCTGGCGGGTGTCGCGACCCTCTGCATCGGCGGAACCGCTCACGCCCAGGAGACCGCCGACGAGCGGATCGCCCGGCTGGAGGCCGCGTTGGCGGAGCTCCAGGGGCAGCTCGCGGACCTGAAGGCTTCGACGGCCGCCAGCGTCCAGCAGGTGCGCTCGACCCAGCAGGCGACCACGGTCAGTCTTGCGAACGGCCGCCCGACCATCGCCAGCGGCGACGGCCAGTTCACCGCCAGCTTCCGCGGCGTGCTCCAGCTGGACGGCGCCTACTACGACCAGGACTCGGCCGGCCCGCTGGCCACAGATTTCCGTCGCGGCTCGTTCGGCGACGCTGTCGAGAACGACCACGCTCGCGACCTGTCCGACGGCGCCAATTTCCGCCGCGTGCGCCTGGGCATCGAGGGCAAGGCCTTCGGGGATTTCGAGTACAACTTCCTCTACGACTTCGGCGGTTCGGGCGTCGAAGAGGGCGGCAAGATCAGCGCCGCCTGGCTGCAGTACAACGGCCTGGGCTGGGCCAAGCTGCGCGTCGGCGCCTTCCCGCCGGTCACCAGCCTGGAAGACGCGGCCTCCAACGCCAGTTCCCTTTTCGCCGAGCGGGCGTCGATCGCGGAGACCGTCCGCGGCCTGGCCGGCGGCGACGGCCGGACCGGCGTGGCGCTGCTGACCGCGGGCGAGCGCTGGACCGCCAGCGCGGCGATCACCGGCAACCTGATCGGCACGTCGACCTATGACGAACAGGTCGGCTTCGTCGGCCGCGCGACCTTCGTGCCCTACAAGCGCGAGAACACGCTCATCCACTGGGGCGTGAATGCCAACCTGATCCTGTCGCCGGCGGCCAACGGCCCGGACGTTCCCGGCGGCGCCCCGACCCCGATCCGCCTGCGCGATCGCCCGGAGCTGCGCGTCGACGGCGTCCGCCTGATCGACACCGGCAACATCGACGCCGACGGCCTGACGGCCCTGGGTCTCGAATTCGGCGCCCAGCACAAGAACCTCTACCTGCAGGCCGAGTATTTCACGATCGAGCTGGAGCGCCGGAGCAGCACGCTGGAGGATCCGCGCTTCTCGGGCTGGTACGTCCAGGGCGGCTGGATCCTGACCGGCCAGTCGCGCCGCTACAACGCCAACGGCGGCTTCGACGGGCCCCGCGTGGAGAAGCCGTTCAACCTGAAGACCGGCGACTGGGGCGTCTGGGAGCTGGGCGTCCGCTACTCCACCATCGACCTGAACTGGGGCGACTACCGCGCCGGAGCCTTGGGCGCCATCCAGGGCGGCGAACAGGACATCCTGTCGATCGGCCTGAACTGGTACCTCAACAACGCCGTGACGCTGCAGGCCGCCTATCGCAACGTCTCGGTCGATCGTCTCTCGCCCGGCGGCGCCGCCTTCGGCGCCGGAACCGCCACGCCGGCGCTTGGCGCCCAGGTCGGCCAGGACCTGAACATCTACTCCTTCCGCACCCAATACGCCTTCTGACGCGTTAGGCGGCCAGGGCCGCCGCGCCTGGAGAAACCAGACATGACGAACGACCTTCACAACCTCTCTCGTCGCGGCGTGCTTGGCGGCGCGGCGCTGGCCGCTCCCGCCGCCCTGGCGGCGGGCGGCGCGGCTCAGGCTCAGGCCAAGCCGCTGACCCTGCTCAACGTCAGCTACGATCCGACCCGCGAGCTCTACAAGGACATCAACGCGGCCTACGCCAAGTACTGGAAGGACAAGACCGGCCAGACGATCAACATCCAGCAGAGCCACGGCGGCTCGGGCAAGCAGGCCCGGTCGGTGATCGACGGCCTGCAGGCGGACGTGGTGACCTTGGCGCTGGCCTACGACATCGACGAGATCGCCCAGAAGGCCAAGCTGCTGCCGGCCAACTGGCAGACGCGCCTGCCGCAGAACTCGACGCCCTACACCTCGACCATCGTGTTCCTGGTCCGCAAGGGGAACCCCTGGAAGATCAAGGACTGGGGCGACCTCATCAAGCCGGGCATCGACGTCATCACGCCCAACCCCAAGACCTCGGGCGGCGCGCGCTGGAACTACCTGGCCGCCTGGGCGTGGGCCCTGAAGCAGCCGGGCGGCAATCCGGCCAAGGCCCAGGCCTTCGTCCAGGAACTGTTCAAGCACGTGCCGGTGCTCGACACGGGGGCCCGCGGCTCGACCACGACCTTCGCCCAGCGCGGCCTCGGCGACGTGCTGCTGGCCTGGGAGAACGAGGCCTATCTGTCCAACGAGGAGTTCGGACCCAAGTTCGACATCGTCTATCCGTCGCTGTCGATCCTGGCCGAGCCGCCGGTGACCCTGGTCGACAAGGTGGTGGACCGCAAGAAGACCCGCACGGTGGCCGAGGGCTATCTGAACTTCCTGTACAGCCCGCTCGCCCAGGACCTGGTCGGCAAGCACCACTACCGCCCGCGCAACCCGCAGGCGGCGGCGAAGTACGCCGCCAAGTTCAAGGACATTCCGCTGGTGACGATCGATGACACCTTCGGCGGCTGGGCCAAGGCCCAGAAGACGCACTTCGCCGACGGCGGCGTCTTCGACAAGATCTACCGGCCGGGCTGAGGCCGCCGGGCGCTAGAACCGGAAGGCGAGGGCGGCGGACACGGTGTCGCCGTTCTCGCCGGGGGTGCCGATCTCGCGATACCAGCGCAGCGACATGGTCGCGGGCTTGCCGGCGATCGTGGCGTCGTAGCCGACCACCGGGCCGGCGGCGCTGCCCCGCCAGCGGGCCTGGCCGAGCATAGGTCCGCGCCCGACGGTCTCGCCGGCCGATCGGGCCGAGTAGCCGACCGCGCCGACCCTGAAATCGCCGAACCGGCGGACGATCGCCGCCTCGGTCTCGAACAGGCCGCCGGTCTGGAAATCGGCGGCGTTCAGGCGGGTTTCCTCGACGAAGGTGACCGCCGCGGAGATGTCCCAGTCCTGGGTCGATCCGCTCCAGGCCACGCCCAGCGGCTTGTGGCTTTCGGGCGCGAGCGCGGGGCGGTCCCAGCTGGCGCCCGGCGCGAGCTGCAGCGGCGGCTTGTTGGCGGCGCTCTTGGGAAAGCTGAACTGAAGCGGGCGGGAGGGCGAGGCGGCGGGGGATGGCGACAGAGTCGTCTGGGCCTGCGCGCCGGTCGCCCCTGCGGCGGCGCACGCGAACAGCACCAGTCCCCTTTGCCACGCGTCCATACGCGTCCAACGCCGGACGCACGACTGTGTTGCATCGAGGGGGAGCGACGGATTGGCGCGGCCGGGGATCATGGCGGCTCCGACGACGGAATCGGGCGGGACCGCCTCGTCGCCGCCGGAGGGATCCAGCCCGGCGCGAAACGGTCCCGCACGTCCACGGTCCCTCGGGCCGACAGGGCCGCCTCGGGGGGAAGGCGGACCGTGGGCGCTTCGACGACGCTACGGTCTCAGATCGCCTCGCCCGACGGTATCGGGTCGATGCCGGAGACCCGCTCCGGTCGAGTCCGCCCCGGTCGCGGCCGACCGATCAGGCCTGGATGAGGTTGTGCTTGATGGCGAAGCGGACGAACTCGGTCGCGGTGCGGACGCCGGCCTTGCGCATCGCCGCGGCGCGGTGGCTTTCGACCGTCTTCACGCTGATGCCGAGGTTCCGGGCGATCTGCTTGTTGCCGCAGCCCTCGGCGATCAGCTGGGCGACTTCCAGCTCGCGGGGCGTGAAGCTTTCCAGACGGGACTTGCGGCGATCGTGCAGGGCGGCGTCGAGCAGGATCTCCGAGACGCAGTCGGAGAAGTAGGGCCGGTGCACCGCCAGGGCGGAGACGGCGTTGACCAGCTGCAGGCCGCTTTCGCTCTTCAGGATGTAGCCCCGCGCGCCGGCGGCGAGGCCGCCGCTGACCGTCTCGTCGTCGTCGTGCATGGTGAACAGAAGGACTTCGGTGCGCGGCAACGCCTGGCGCAGCTGCCGGGTCACGCCGATGCCGTTGAGCATGGGCAGCGAGACGTCCAGCACCGCGATGTCCGGCCGCTCGCGCATCGCCAGCTCCACGGCCTGACGTCCGTCGGAGGCCTCGGCGCAGACCTCCCAGCCCGGCTGGCTTTCCAGGACGTCCCGCACGCCACGGCGTACGACGTCATGATCATCGGCGATCAGTATTCGAAGCATCGTGGCGTCCCTCTGTCGAAGACCGTGTATCCCGCTCGATCCGAATAATCCTCTGCGCGCGGGAGATTGCGGAAACGATAGTTTTTGTTCGCGGGCCTACCTTGCCGGGGCTTTTCGTCTTCTCCGTCTCAAGCCACCATCATGCTCCGGCGAGTCTCGAATGTAGTCGGGAACCTGGTTCATAGTTCCATAGTTTCTCTACCGGACGGGAGACTGATATGGCTGGGGAAACGGCGACCATCGTCTCTTGGTTGCCTACGCGGGATGAATTTGACTACCCGGCGGTCTTCGACGCCCTGGGCTTCCCCTTGGCGTTGCTCGTCGTCCGTGGGGCGGATGTCCGTTTCGTGGACGCCAACCAGACCTTCGTCCGCATGACCCGACTGGCCAAGGCCGAGATCGAGAACCGGCCGTTGTCCAAGGTTCTGCCCGCCGACGTCGCCGACGTGCTTCTGGAAGGAGCGCTCTGCGCCGACCGCGGCGGCGAGACGGTGCGGGTCGAGACGACGCTCGCCGCGGCCGGCGGCGATCCCCAGCGGGTGATCCTGACGCCGCTCCACGAGGTCGCCGAGGGACGTCTGATTCTGCTCGACGCTGAACGGCGGCGGACCTCGCGCCTGCCCGGCGAGCGGGGTCACAGCCTGGCCTTCGACCGGTTGTCCCGCGTCAACGAGGGCCTGATCTACATCTATGACGTGATCAAGGAGCGGTCGCTGTACGTCGCCCGCCAGCTGTCCGAGCTGCTCGGCCGCCGCCGGGGCGAGCATTTCGTGATGCAGGATCTCCGCGAGATGGTGCATCCCGAGGATCGCGCCGCTCTGGAAGGGCATATCCAGGCGCTCAAGGACATGGACGACTGGGCGGTCGAGGTCGCCGCCTTCCGCCTGCCGCGCGACGACGGCGAATGGCGCTGGCTGGAGGTCAGGACGCGGGTCCTCGCCCGGGACCGCAGCGGCCGGGTGCGCCGGATCCTCGGCGTCGCCACCGACATCACCGATCGCAGGACCATGGCCGAGGCGCTGGATGCGGCCGGGCGGGCCCTGCTCGACGCCGCCGAGTCGGAACGCCGCCGGGTCGGGCGCGAACTCCACGACTCCACGGCCCAGCACCTGGTGGCCATCGACCTGGGCCTGGGCGCGCTGCAGCGCCGGCTGCCGACCCTGAGCGACAGCGAGGCGCGTATCTTCGGCGAGTTGCGCGCCTCCCTCGGCGCCGCCCAGCGCGAGATCCGCGCCTTCTCCTACCTGCTGCATCCGCCGCTGCTGAAGCGGCGCGGCCTGATCGACACCCTGCGGCGCTTCGTCGAGGGATTCGGCCGGCGGACGACCATGGACATCGATCTGCGGCTGCCGGGACGGCTGCGTCACCTGCCGGAAGAGGTCGAGGTGGCGCTGTTCCGCGTGACGCAGGAGGCGCTGATGAACGTCTTCCGGCACGCGGACGCCCATCGGGTCCGCGTCGAGCTGATCGCACGGAAGGACGCGGTGATCATCGAGGTCGAGGATGACGGGGTCGGCATCGAGGACGCCACGCCGGGCGTCGGCATCACCGGCATGCGGGCCAGGCTGGCCCAGCTGGGCGGTCGCCTGACCCTGACGCCGCTGCTGGTGGGGACGAAGGTCCGCGCCTTCATCCCCCTGCAGGGCGAGACGCGGTCCTAGACCTTGAGCCGGTAGCCGGTCCGGAAGATCCACCAGATGACGCCCAGGCACAGGGCCAGGAAGCCCGCCGTGGCCGCCAGGCTGACGCCGACGTTGACGTCCGACACGCCGTAGAAGCTCCAGCGGAAGCCGCTGACCAGATAGACCACCGGGTTGAACAGGGTGATCTTCTGCCAGATCGGCGGCAGCATGCTGATCGAATAGAAGCTGCCGCCCAGGAAGGTCAGCGGGGTGACGATCAGCATCGGCACGATCTGCAGCTTCTCGAAACCGTCCGCCCAGACCCCGATGATGAAGCCGAACAGGCTGAAGGTGATCGCCGTCAGCACCAGGAAGCCGAGCATCCAGAACGGATGCTGGATTTCGAAGGGGACGAACAGGCGCGCCGTGGCCAGGATGATGAGGCCGAGCAGCACCGACTTGGTCGCCGCCGCTCCGACGTAGCCGATCACCGTTTCGACCCAGGAGACCGGGGCCGAGAGCAGCTCGTAGATCGTGCCCGACCACTTGGGCATGTAGATGCCGAACGAGGCGTTCGAGATGCTCTCGGTCAGCAGCGACAGCATGATCAGCCCGGGCACGATGAAGGCGCCGTAGCTGACCCCGTCGATCGAGGCCATGCGCGAGCCGATCGCCGACCCGAACACCACGAAATAGAGCGAGGTCGAGATCACCGGCGACAGAACGCTCTGCAGCAGGGTGCGGAACCAGCGGGCCAGTTCGAAGCGGTAGATGGCCTTCACGCCGTACAGGTTCATGACCCCGACCTCACCAGGCTGACGAAGATTTCCTCGAGCGAGCTTTCCTCCGTCCGGAGGTCCTTGAAGTCGACGCCCAGCTCGTTCAGGCGGCGCAGGAGGGCGGCGATGCCGGTGTCCTCGGCCTGGGTGTCGAAGGTGTAGGTCAGCTCGGCGCCGTCGGCGGACAGTTCCAGCGACTCGCCGGCCAGGGCCGTCGGCAGCGCTGCCAGCGGCGTCTGGAGGTGCAGGGTCAGCTGCTTCTTGCCGAGCTTGCGCATGAGGACGTCCTTGTCCTCGACCAGCACGATCTCGCCCTTGTTGATCACCCCGATCCGGTCGGCCATCTCCTCGGCCTCCTCGATGTAGTGGGTGGTCAGGATGATGGTCACCCCGTTGGCCCTCAGGCCCCGGACCATCTCCCACATGTCGCGGCGCAGCTCGACGTCGACGCCGGCGGTCGGCTCGTCGAGGAACAGGATCTTCGGCTCGTGGCTGAGCGCCTTGGCGATCATCACCCGGCGCTTCATGCCGCCGGAGAGGGCCATGATCTTGTTGTCCTTCTTGTCCCACAGGCTGAGGTCGCGAAGGATCTTCTCGATGTAGGCGTCGTTGCGCGGCTTGCCGAACAGGCCGCGGCTGAAGCTGACCGTCGCCCAGACCGTCTCGAAGGCGTCGGTGTTCAGTTCCTGCGGCACCAGTCCGATCGCTCTGCGGGCGGCGCGGTAGTCCCTGATGATGTCGTGGCCGTCGGCTAGGACCGTCCCGACGCTCGGATTGACGATCCCGCAGATGATGCTGATCAGGGTGGTCTTGCCGGCGCCGTTGGGTCCGAGCAGGGCGAAGATCTCGCCGTCCCGGATGTCGAGGTCGACGCCCTTCAGCGCCTGGAATCCTCCGGCATAGGTCTTGGCCAGACCCTTCACGGATATGATGGGTTGCACGCTTTTCCCCAGGCTAGATGCGTCGCGGACGGCGGCGGTCTGTCCGACTCTCCCGACCGTCAGGAGGGTACAGGTGGGGAACAGTTTGCGGCGAAACAAGGGCGTCGCAAGCGCTGATGATACGCGCCTGAAATCGGAAATTCCGATCGCTCCCTGATACGCGCGTTCTCCCGGCTATGGGTAATCACCATGATTGAGGTCCGGCCTCCGGGGGCGCAACCTGCCGACCGAAGAAACACGGACAGCGGCTGGGATGCGGCCTGTTTCAACGACTCCTGCGACGAAGACCGATTGGGTCGACGTTGTAGCGTTCAGGTTTCCTGCGGGAAATCTGGCGGCCTTTGCCGCGCCACCATCCCCGCCGACACCCTCCATTCCATCCACTGAACCGGTGCGCCCATGAAAATCCCCGCCGCCGCCGTCCTGGTCGCGACCGCCGTACTGGCGTCGGGCTGCGGCCAGAAGAAGCCCCAGATGAGCATGGGGCCGGTCGAGGTGGGGGTGGTGACGCTGGCCGCCCAGTCGGTGCCGCTCGAGACCGAGCTGCAGGGCCGCACGGTGGCCTATCAGTCTTCGGAGGTGCGGCCCCAGGTCTCCGGCATCATCAAGTCGCTGCTGTTCAAGGAGGGCGGCGAAGTCCGCGCCGGGCAGCCGCTCTACCAGATCGATCCCGCGCCCTATCAGGCCTCGCTGGCCCAGGCGCGCGCCTCGCTGGCCAACGCCGAGGCGGCGGTCGCCGCCGCCAAGGCCAAGGCCGACCGCTACGCCGGCCTGGTCGGCATGGAGGCCGTGGCCAAACAGGACGCCGACGACGCGACGGCCGCCTACAAGCAGGCGACGGCGAACGTCGCCCTGCAGCGCGCCGCGGTGCAGAACGCCCAGATCAATCTCGGCTACACGCGGGTGAACGCCCCGATCAGCGGCCGGATCGGCAAGTCGAACTTCACCGTCGGGGCGCTGGTCACGGCCAGCCAGGCCGACCCGCTGGCCTCGATCCAGCGGATGGATCCGATCTATGTCGATCTCAGCCAGTCGGCGGCCGATCTGCTGAAGCTCCGCTCGCGGCTGGCCTCCGGCGGGGTGATGCCCAACAGCGCCCCGGTGCGGCTGAAGCTGGAGGACGGCAGCGACTATCCGGCGACGGGCGTGCTGCAGTTCACCGAGGTCACGGTCGATCCGAACACCGGCACCGTGACCCTACGGGCCGCCTTCCCGAACGCGAGCGACGTGCTGCTGCCGGGCATGTTCGTCCGCGCCTTCATCTCCCAGGCCGAAGCCCCCAACGCCATCCTGGCGCCCCAGCAGGGCATAGCCCGCGACCCGAAGGGCGGGGCCACCGCCCTGGTCGTCGGGGCCGGGAACAAGGTCGAGGCGCGCACGGTCGTGGTCGACCGCGTCGTCGGCGACAAATGGCTGGTGGCCAGCGGCCTGAAGGCCGGCGACCGCCTGATCGTCGAGGGCACGGCCAAGGCCAAGCCCGGCGCGACCGTGAAGCCCGTGGCCGCCGGCTCGCCGCCCGCCGCCCCCGCCGGCGCTCCGGCCGGCAAGAAGGGCTGATCCGGCATGTTCGCGCGCTTCTTCATCGAACGGCCGATCTTCGCCTGGGTCGTCGCCATCGTCATCATGCTGGCCGGCATCGTGGCCATCCGCACCCTGCCGGTCGCGCAGTATCCGGACGTCGCCCCGCCCAGCGTCAACATCAGCGCCAACTATCCCGGCGCCTCCGCCCAGGCCCTCGAGAACAGCGTCACCCAGGTGCTGGAGCAGCAGCTGACCGGCTTGGACGGGCTGCTCTATTTCAGCTCCTCGTCCAGTTCCTCGGGCCGCGCCTCGATCACCGCCACCTTCCGGGCCGGGACCGATCCCGACACCGCCCAGGTGCAGGTCCAGAACAAGGTCGCCCAGGCGACCAGCCGCCTGCCGACCGAGGTCCAGCAGCAGGGCGTGACGGTCAGCAAGGCCAACAGCGACTTCCTGATGCTGGTCGCTCTCTACGACGAGAGCGACAAGCGCACCGCCGCCGACATCGCCGACTACATGGTCACCAACCTCCAGGATCCGCTCAGCCGGGTGGAGGGCGTGGGCTCGTACCAGACCTTCGGCTCGCAATACGCGATGCGCATCTGGCTCGATCCGTCGAAGCTGGCCGCGGTCGGGTTGATCCCGTCGGACGTGGCCAACGCGGTGCGGGCGCAGAACACCCAGGTGTCCGCCGGCACCCTGGGCAGCCTGCCGGCGCCGCCCAACCAGCAGCTGGTCGCCACCGTCACCGCCCAGTCGCGCCTGCAGACGCCCGACGAGTTCCGCGAGATCCTGCTCAAGACCCGTCCCGACGGCTCGCAGGTCAAGCTCAAGGACGTCGCCCGCGTCGAGCTGGGCGACGAGAGCTACGGCTTCATCAGCCGTCTGAACGGCCACCCGGCCTCGGGGATGGCCATCCAGCTGGCCCCGGGCGCCAACGCCCTGGCGACGTCGGAGCGCGTGAAGGCCACCGTCGACGCCATGGCCGAGAACATGCCGGCCGGCTACAGGATCGCCTATCCCGTCGACAGCACCGCCTTCATCAAGATCTCCATCGAGGAGGTGGTGAAGACCCTGGTCGAGGCGACCGTCCTCGTCATCCTGGTGATGTTCCTGTTCCTGCAGAACTGGCGCGCGACCCTGATCCCGGCGATCGCCGTGCCCGTCGTGCTGCTCGGCACCTTCGGCGTGCTGGCGCTGTTCGGCTATTCGATCAACACCCTGACCCTGTTCGCCATGGTCCTGGCCATCGGTCTCCTCGTCGACGACGCCATCGTCGTGGTCGAGAACGTCGAGCGGGTGATGTCCGAGGAGGGATTGCCGCCGTTCGAGGCCACCGTGAAATCGATGGGCGAGATCACCAGCGCCCTGTTCGGCATCACCGTGGTGCTGTCGGCGGTATTTCTGCCGATGGCGCTGTTCGGAGGATCGACCGGCGTCATCTACCGGCAGTTCTCGATCACCATCGTCGCGGCCATGGCGCTGTCGGTGCTGGTCGCCCTGACCCTGACGCCGGCCCTCTGCGCCACCCTGCTCAAGCCGATCGAGCACAAGAGCCACGACAAGGGCTTCTTCGGCTGGTTCAATCGCACTTTCGACCGCGGCGTCGGCCTCTACATCGGCAGCCTGACCAAGAACATGGGCAGGCCGATCCGGTTCGTGGTCATCTACGGCGCGCTGGCCGCGGTGCTGGCCCTGCTGTTCATGCGGATGCCGACCGGCTTCCTGCCGACCGAGGACCAGGGCCGGGTGATGGTGCAGGTCACCCTGCCCACCGGCGCCGCCATCTCGCGGGCCAACGAGGCCAATCTGGCCCTGGAGAAGCACTTCCTCCAGGACGAGAAGCACAACACCGACGCCATCTTCACCCTGTCCGGCTTCAGCTTCGCCGGCGCGGGGCAGAACGCCGGCATGGCCTTCATCTCGCTGAAGGACTGGAAGGAGCGGAAGGGCAAGGACAACAGCGCCGACGCCATCGCCGGCCGGGCCATCGGCGCCCTGTCGACCGTTCGCGACGCCAGCATCTTCGCCCTGACGCCGCCGTCGATCTCTGGCCTGGGCCAGTCGAACGGCTTCACCTATGAACTGCTGGCCGCGCCGGGGATGAGCCGCAACGAGCTGCTCGGCGTCCGCAACCAGCTGCTCGGCGCCGCCAACCAGGACTCCGAGCTGCAGGGCGTGCGGCCGAACTCGCTGGAGGACACGCCGCAACTGCACGTCACCCTCGACAACGCCAAGGCCGCGGCCATGGGCCTGTCGCAGGCGGACATCAACAGCACCCTCAGCGCCGCCTGGGGCGGAACCTACATCAACGACTTCATCGACCGCGGCCGGGTGAAGCGCGTCTTCATGCAGGGCGAGGCGGACACCCGCTCCAAGCCCGAGGACCTCGGCCGCTGGTTCGTGCGCGGGTCTTCCGGCGCGATGACGCCCTTCTCGGCCTTCGCCACCACCGACTGGGTGACCGGACCGGACAACCTGACCCGCTTCAACGGTCGGACCTCGTTCGAGATCCAGGGCCAGGCGGCGCCGGGCGGCAGCTCCGGCCAGGCCATGGCGGCGATGGAGCGGCTGACCAAGGAACTGCCCGGCGGCGTCGACTTCGCCTGGAGCAGCCTGTCCTACCAGGAGAAGCTCTCCAGCGGTCAGGCGCCCCTGCTGTACGGCGTCTCGCTGCTGGTCATCTTCCTCTGCCTGGCGGCGCTTTACGAGAGCTGGTCGATCCCCTTCTCGGTGATGCTGGTCATTCCGCTGGGGATCATCGGCGCCGTCGTGGCGGCGACCCTGCGCGGCCTGGAGAACGACATCTACTTCCAGGTCGGCCTGCTGACGACCATGGGGCTGTCGGCCAAGAACGCCATCCTGATCGTGGAGTTCGCCGAGGCCGCCGAGAAACAGGGCAAGGACCCGTTCGACGCGGCGGTGGAGGCGGCGAGGCTGCGGCTGCGGCCGATCCTGATGACCTCGCTGGCCTTCATCGCCGGGGTGATCCCGCTGGCCATCTCGACCGGGGCGGGGGCCAACAGCCGCATCGCCATCGGCACCGGGGTGATCGGCGGCATGCTGACCGCGACGGTTCTGGCCATCTTCTACGTGCCGTTCTTCTTCGTCCTCATCCGCGGCCTGTTCCGCAGCCGCCGCAAGCAAGCCGTCGCCGGGGAGGCCGTCTGATGCGCATCCGACCGCTCATCCTCGCCCTGCCGGCGCTGGTCCTCTCGGCCTGCGTCTCCATGGATCCGCGCTACGAGCGGCCCGAGGGGGCCGTCCCGCCGGCCTTCCCGACCGGGGCGGCCTATGGACCCCAGGCCGACGGCGCGACCTCGGCGACCCAGGTCGCCTGGCGCGACGTGGTCGTCGACGACCGGCTGCGGGCGGTGATCGACAGCGCCCTGGTCAACAACCGCGATCTGCGCGTCGCGGCGGCCAACGTCGCGGCAGCCCAGGCGCAGTACCGCGTCCAGCGCTCGGCGCTGCTGCCGACCGTCGGAGCCAGCATCGACGGTACGATCCGCGGCGGCGACGACGTCGACCAGACCCGCAGCTACGCCGCCGGCCTGGGCGTCACCGCCTGGGAGCTCGACCTGTTCGGCCGCGTCCGCAGCCTGACCCGGGCCGACCAGGAGAGCTACTTCGCCAGCGAGGAGGGCGCGCGGGCCGCCCGCGTCAGCCTGATCAGCCAGACCGCCACCGCCTGGCTGACCCTGGCCGCCGACCGCAGCCTGCTGGCGCTCGCCCAGGAGACCCGCGACAACGCCAAGCGGGCCATGGACCTGACCCAGGGCCGCAAGAACGCCGGCGTCGCCTCGCGCCTGGACGTGCGGGCGATCGAGACCACCTACCGCCGGGCCGAGGCCGACGTGGCCAGCTACACCGCCGCCGTGGCCCAGGATCGCAACGCCCTGGAGCTGCTGGTCGGCGCGCCGGTCGACGACGCGCTGCTGCCGGACGGCCTGCCGCAGGACGCGGGCCCGCTGGCCGAGGTCCAGGCCGGAGTGTCCTCCGCGGTGCTGCTGCAGCGCCCGGACGTGCTTCAGGCCGAGCACCAGCTGAAGTCGACCAACGCCGATGTCGGCGCGGCGCGGGCGGCCTTCTTCCCGACCCTCAGCCTGACCGGCAACGGCGGGGTGGCCAGCAGCGCCCTGTCGTCGCTGTTCGACGGCGCCGGCGCCTGGACCTTCGCGCCGTCCGTGGCGATGACGATCTTCGACACCGGGGCCAAGGGCGCCCGCCTGGGCGCGGCCAAGGCCCAGCGCGACGCCGCCGTGGCGACCTATGAGAAGACGGTCCAGACCGCCTTCCGCGAGGTCTCCGACGCCCTGGCGCGCCGCGGGACCATCGACGCCCAGCTGCAGGCTCAGAGCGACTTCCGCACGGCCGCCGCCGACACCGACCGCCTGGCCCGCGCCCGTTACGACGCCGGCCTGGACGGCTACCTGGCCAGCCTGGAGGCCCAGCGCACCCTCTACGCCGCCGACCAGGCGCTGATCGGCGTCCAGCTGATCCGCTACAACAACCTGGTCACCCTCTACCGAGTCCTGGGCGGCGGCGTGCGCTAGCCGTCCCGTCGGCGGCGGAGCGGCGCGGTCGCACAGCGGAAGGCGCCCTCCAGGTCGGCGTGGGCGGTGAAGCCGACGGGCGCGACCTTGAGCCCGCGGGCCGTCAGCGCCTCGGCCAGGGCCGTGTGCCGACGCTGGACGACGATGGTCTCGGGGTCGAGCATCAGGATATTGCCGCCCATCTGCCGCCGCGTCTCGGCGTCGATGTCGATGAAGTCGTAGCGGTTCAGCGGCTCCGGCAGGGGGTCCTGCAGGGCCGGGCGGTGGATGATCCCGCGCCCCGGTCCGGTCAGGGTCATGCAGCAGTCCAGGTGCAGGATGCTGGCCTCGCGCAGGCGCACCGGCACGACCTGAGCGCGGCTTCCGAGGCGCTGCTGCAGCCACGTCGCCCCGGCCAGGTTGCTCGCGTACCTGCCGATGCCGACGTAGACGTAAGGCCAGTCGACGACGACGTCGCCGCCCTCGAGGCAGGCGTCTTCGTCGGCCAGAGTCGATACGGCGGCGCCTTCCCCCGCGAGCGTGGCGATCCGTGGATGCAGGCCGCGGTTCTCCTTGCGCCGCATGCCGATCTGAAGGCGGCCTTCGATGAGGTCGGAGCCCACGGCCATCAGCGGGTCGCGCGAGAACATCTGGCCCAGGCCCAGGGGTTCGTCGGACGTGGGATGGACGTCGTCCGGCCGCAGGATCTTCACGCCGTGGCGGTCCAGCACCTCGGCGAAGGCGTCGAGCTCGCGAACGTAGCGACGGCGCAGGAAGTCCGGCACGCGCAGACCGCCGGCCAGACCATAGAGCGTCGCCTTGAACAGCCGCTCGCCGAGCGAGCGCCGGCTCTCGGCCTCGATCGGATGCGGGCCGGGGAAATAGACGGACGAGGCGGTCCCCAGGACGGTCTCCTCGAGAGTTCCCCATTCGTCAAATACGCTGATCCGGCTCACGTCGTTTCACTCCTGGTCTGTTGATCGTCGGTCGATCGGGAAACCGGTTCGGGGGCGGGGACAGGCCGCCGGCGGCGCACGCCGATGCGCGCCAGCAGCCGCGCCGCGGCCGGCAGGGAGTCCGAGGCGTAGAGAGCCCAGGCGGCCAGGCCGATCTCGAACAGCCGGTCGCCCAGCGGGCCGGCGGCCATCGGGATCGGCGCAAGGGGATCGGAGGCCTGGCTGACCAGCCGCCAGGTCATCTCCACGAAGATGATCCAGCCGGTCAGCGGCGCGAACGCGCGCGGCGCCAGGAAGGCGGCGTTGAGGAGCTGGTAGATCGCGTCGGCGAACCGCGACAGGACCAGGCAGGTGAACGGGTCGGGGCAGGCGGCGACCACGCCCTTCGGGCCCAGTTTCCAGAGGTTCAGCGTCCCCGCGATCACCAGCGCCGCCGCCAGGCCGAGCCGGAGGGTGCGCTGCAGTCCGGGCGCCCGTCGCTCGACCGCCAGGACGGCGATCCAGGCGACCAGGGTCGACGGCAGGAGCAGGGCGGCGAAGCTCAAGGGCGAGGTTCCTTCGCACGGTTTCTAAATGCGAACGATCATTCGCTCTCGTATTTGACGACGCCGGGGGCGTCAAGCTACTGACGGCGTCTGGAAGGCGCAGGACGCGCCGATGGGAGCCGGTTCGTGAGGACGGCCGATCAAGCCAAGCGGGAAGCCAAGCGGGCCTTCATCCTGGAGGCGGCGCAGGCGCGGTTCGCCGAGAGCGGCTTCCACGCCACCGGCATGGCGGAGATCTGCGCCGCCGTGGAGATGAGCCCGGGGACGCTCTACCGCTACTTCAAGGGTAAGGATGAGATCGTCCGCGCGATCATCGAACGCGACCGGCAGGAGTTCGTGGCCCTGGCGGCAGGCCTCGGCCGTGGCGACGATGTGGTCGCCGAGATCGTCGGCCTGGCCGGCGAAGTCCTGCGCCGCGCCGCGGAGCCGGGCTATGCGCGGCTCGCCGCCGAGATCCTGGCCGAGGCCGGGCGCGATCCCGTGGTCGGCGACCTCTATCGCCGGACCGACGCCGAAATCCTCGACACCCTGGAGAGGGCTTTGGCGGGGGCGGCGCGACGCGGCCGGATCCGCGCCGATATCGATGCCAGGATGGCGGCGCTCTGGCTGACCGCCCTGGCCGACGGCGCCGTCGCCCGTTTCGCCTTCGACCCGGCCGCCGACCCCGAGGCGCTGCGCCCGACCCTGGAGCAGACGATCCGCGGGTTCCTCACGGAGCGCTGAGGCCCGGGCTATTCACCCCGCTGGAAGGTGATGCCCATCTCCTCGACGTCGAGGTCGCGCTCCAGTTCGTGGAGGACCTCGTCCTCGATATGGCCGGCCCTGTGCAGTCGGATCAGTTCCTCGCGGCTCCCGGCGATCGCCGCCAGGAGGATGTCGAAGTGGGGGCGGAGCTTCTCCATGGCGGCCGCCGCGTCCTGGGCGTAGCGCTCGACGTATTCCACTCTCCGCCGATGCTCCTCCAGAAGCATGGGATGGATGAGCTCGCCGTCCTCGCCATAGGCCAGCTTCTCGACGACCTCCATCCGGGCGCGGGCCATCGCGGCCTCGGCGGCCGGCATGTCCATCCGCGCCGGCGGATCGGTGTCGACCGGGCGGACCTTGCGCACCAGCCAGCCCAGGCTGGATCCCTGCGCCACCACCGTCACGAAGACGACCGTGAAGGCGCAGACCAGCATCAGGTCGCGGCCGGGGGTGTCGAGCGGCAGGGTCAGCGGGACCGCCACTGTGACCACGCCCCGCATGCCGGCCCAGCCGAGGATGGTCGACTGCCGCCAGCCCAGCGGCCGGGCCTTCTTCAGGCCGGCGCGATGGACGATCTTCAGGATGGCTTCCGACCCGAAGACCCAGACGAAACGGGCGACGGTCAGGGCGAGGACGACGCCGATCACCGCATAGACCATGGGCGGCGGAATGGCCTCGACGCCGCCGATCCGGTCGATCACCCCGCGCAGGGAGAAGCCGATCAGGATGAACACCAGGGCCTCCAGCACGAAGACCGTGATGCGCCAGACCGAGCCGCCCAGGAGCCGGACGTCCGCGGACAGGATCGTGTGCTGGTTCCAGCCCATGACCAGACCGGCGGCCACCGTCGAGATCACGCCGGAGACGTGTACGGCCTCGCCCGCGAGATAGGCCGCCCAGCTGAGCGCCGTCGTGGCCACGACGATCAGCATCCGGTCGCGCAGGTATCGCACGGCGATTGTCCAGGCGAAGCCCACCGCGACGCCGACCGCGACGCCGCCGATCGCGACGACCCCGAAGCTCGTGACCGCGTCGCCGGCATGGAAGATCCCGCTCAGGGTGGCGGCGACGGCGAACCGGACCAGGATCAGGCCGGTGGCGTCGTTGAGCAGGCTCTCGCCTTCGAGCAGCGCCGTGAGCCGACGGGGCAGGCTGACGCCCTTCAGCACGGCCCGCGCCGAAACCGCGTCCGGCGGCGAGACGATGGCGCCCAGGGCGAAACAGGCGGCCAGGGGCAGCTGCGGCAGGATCCAGTGCACGACCAGCCCGACGACCAGCGTCGTGAACACCACCGCGCCGACCGCCAGCGACAGGATGCCCCCCAGATGCTGCCGGAACCGCCCCAGCGCCGTGTAGTAGGCGCCGTCCATGAGGAGCGGCGGCAGGAACAGCACCAGCGCGAGCTCCGGATCGAGCGAGATGGCCGGCAGTCCCGGCGCGAAGGCCAGGGCGCCGCCGCCGACCAGCAGCGCCGCCGACGGCGGCAGCTTCAGCTTCAGGGCCAGCCAGGAAAGGCCGACCACCAACGCCAGAAGGGCGAGAATGAGCTCGAACGCTTCAACGCCATGCATCAGGTCGGCCCCGTGTGTTTCGCTCCGGGATGGTGCTGGCGCCCGGGGGCGGAAATCAACCAGGGTCGTCTAGCGTGCGGGCGTCAGCGTCAGGATCCGTTCCGTCACCGCCTCCACCGCCGGACGGGAGTAGCTCAGCGGCACGAACTCGCCCTTGGCCCACAGCGGGAAAAGGTCGCGGAAATGCGGACTGGCCGGATCGCCCGACTGGCCGGGGGTGTTGATGGTCACGCTGTTGTCCCAGGCGCCGACGTCCAGGACCATCCGGAACGAGGCGCCGGAGACGACGCGGAAGGTGTCGGGACGCCACCCGGCGGCCAGCGGGGAGAGGCCGGTTCCCGGCAGGGGCGCCGGACCCGCCGAGAGAGTCTCGCGCTCGGCCGGCGACGCGAGCGGGGACAGGACGTGCTCGAAATGCGCCTGGTGGAGCTTGCCCCAGGCCCAGGTCTTGGGATCGGGCCCCAGCCGCCGCGCGACGTCGTCATAGGCCGCGACCAGGCTCTGTCGGAGGATCTCGTCGCGGGCCTGGACCGGCAGGGTCGCGTCGGGGTGCTCCAGCAGATCCATCACGGCGGCCGTGTCGCCGCGCGCCACCGCCTCGCGGGCGGGCTGCGGCGTGGCGCGGGCCACCGTCGCCGGGCCCAGGAAGTTGCCGATCCAGACCTCGTAGAGCGCCGCGCCGGCGCTGTCCGCCTCGGTGCGGTGGTCCCAGCCGCGCAGCAGTTCGAGCGCCGCCGACAGCTTCGGCTCGTCGGACCGGATCGGCGCCAGCAGCGCGATCATCCGACGGGCGGTGATGTTGGTGGAGTCGGTCTGCAGGGCCATGGCGTCGGCCAGGGTCAGCTTGTCCTTCGCGGCCAGGACCTCGCTGATCCGCGCCATGCGCGCGTCGTTGGCCCATTCGAACCCGACCTTGCGCTCCGCGTAGGGATACCCCTGGGGCAGGTTGAACTGGTTGGCCGAGGCGAACCAGCCGCTCTTGGGGTCATGGGCGCTGGGCAGCTCGTCGATGCTCAGGAAGCCGGTCCATTCGTAGCGCCCGTCGCCGGGAACCGGCAGCAGCCCGTCCCAACCCGGCCGTTTCGGAACCTTGCCGGCTGCGACCCAGCCGATCTCGCCTTTGGTGTCGGCATAGACCTGGTTCTCCGACGGCGCGCCCCAGTTGGACAGGGCTTCCTTGAACGCGGGCCAGGTCTTGGCGGTCATGTAGCCCATGGACCCGAAATAGGCCGACGTGCCCGGCTCGCTCCAGACGCTGCGGACGGCGAAGGCGCGGTCCTGGTCGACCTTCACCACCGGCCCGTGGCGGGTGAACTTGAGCTCGACCTTGCGGGGCTGGGCCTCGCCCTTGACCGCGATCTCCTCGACGACCGTCCGCATCGGCTCCCAGCCGTCCTTGTAGCGATAGGCGTCGCCGCGGGTCTCGTACACGTAGAGGTCTTCCTGGTCGGCCGGGAAGATGGTCAGGCCGAAGGCGATCGTTCCGTTGTGGCCGATCGAGACCCCCGGCAGGGCCGGTTCGCCCGCGCCGATCACCGAGAAGCCCGGGGCCTCCATGTGGACGATGTAGCGCAGCGACGGCGCGCCGTGCTCGCGATGCGGGTCGTTGGCCAGGATCGGCCGCCCGGTGGCGGTCCGCGATCCCGCCACGGTCCAGTTGTTGGAGCCGATGGCGTCGGGCGGGATCTCGAGCATGGCGGTCTGGGCCGGCGGTCCGGAGAACTTCACGCCGCTCGTGGCCAGCTGGTAGTCGGCCAGCACGTCGGCCGGGACGGCGCAGGGGTCGAGACCGTCCGGGATCTTGGTCCGCCACTTCGGTTCGATGTCCCGGTAGAGGCGGGCCGCCTCGAGCCCGGCGGCGCAGGCGATCCGGGCCCGTCCCACCTCGTTGGCGACGTTGCGGGTCAGGCCGTGGCTGCGGATCCGGACCACGTCCTCCGCCGTCCAGAGATCGGGCGTCGCGCCGGCGATCCGGAACTCGGTCGGCAGCGGCCGCCGGCCGGCGCGGATCTCGGCGACATAGGCGTTGAGACCGGCGACGAAGGCCTCGGTGTTGTCCTTCGCCCCCGGGCCGTAGGCGTTCCATTCGGCGGCCATGTCGCCCCGGTAGAGGAACAGCCGCGCGGCGCGGTCCTGGGCCGCGTAGGCCGGGCCGAAGTCCCTGGCCAGCAGGCCCAGGCCCCGTTTGCGCCAGAGGTCGACCTGCCACAGCCGGTCGCGCGCCACGTTGTAGCCCTGCAGGAAGAAGGCGTCGCGAACGCTGGCGGCGTAGATGTGGGGGATGCCCCAGCGGTCGATGCGGATCTCGGCCGGCGCGGCCAGGCCGTCGACGCTGTGCGTCTCCCGGCTTGGAGCGGCGAGGGCGGAGGTGGTCGTCAGGGCGGCCACGCCGGCCAGAATGAGGCGGGAAGCCCGCCGCGAAAGCCTTCTCGAGACCTGTCGGCCGTCCGGTTGGAAACTCGGTCGCATGACGCACCCCCACTCGACGCTGAAAAGCGCCATAGTCGCGTCGTCGGACGGAGATCGGAAGCCTGTTTTGCGCCGTGAGCGGAGGGCCTATCGACGGCGGGACCTTCGCTGGCGTCCGCTCGGCGTGAGCGGGGCGAGGGGGACGCCGTTCCCCCGGCGCACGACGAGCCCTAGCCCCGGATGGAACGGCTCCGACGCCTGGTCGGAGGCAATCTGCGCCTTTCGCGCGCACAGTTGGCGCGAAGCGTGCGGACGTGCATGCTATGGATGTGGCGGGCGGGCTGGGGGCGTCATGGACGCGGCGCTGATAAAGGCAATCGTACAATATTCCGGGCTTGCCGGTTTGACAGTTGGCGCTCTGCTTCTGGTGTGCAGGAGCATCGTCGCCAAGAACATCTTTCCTAAACTGACGCGGCGTGAGGCTTTCCTGCTGCTGCGTCTCATCGTCGTAGCAGTCTGGTCGGTCTCCGTGCTTGCTATTGTGCTGAGCTTTCTGCCTCCGAAAGCCAATTCCGCCGCAAGCAGCGGCGTCTCGGTCCCACCGGACGCGGTCGGGACGGCGGCGGCGCCTGCGGCGGGAGGAGAAGCGAAGGCCTCCGCTACCGAAAAGCGGGACGCCAATGCAACGGCCTCTGGCCCCCTGAAGGCCCATGCCGCCCGAACGCCGCCCCGAAGTCGCGAAGCGCCGACGTCGAGCGTCATCCAGACTACCTACGGAGACAATAGCCCGGCCGTCGCCAACGTCGGAGGACATGTCACCATAAATCGAGAGCCGGCCAAGTGAAGAATTGGGCGACGAGGATAGGTTTGGTAGGCGCGATCCTCGCGCCCTGCTTCGCCTATGGTCAAGATATAGACGATCTCCTGGATCCCAATCATAGTCTTCCAGACTATGTGGCCGACACGACGCGAGGCGTTGTAGTCGACAGAAAGACCCTGGAGGAGCAGCGCAGAGTCCTGCTGGAGCAATTCACTAAGGGGCAATGCTCTCCGGCAATCGCCCAGGTCGGCGGAAACGTCACCGTGAATTGCTATCTGTTGAGCGAAGCGGAGAAGGAAGGCGTATTTGTTGTAGATCGGGTCACTAAACTCGTCCCGTCGGACGATAAGGAGAAGAGCGCGTCGCTCGACGTCGTCATGTCGAACATGCGGGCGGCGGATGTCTGGATAAAGCGCGTTACTGTCGTCGGCCTCGGATCCAGCAACGCGCGTTGCAACCCGAACCCCATCGCCACATTCCGGTACAAGGTCAGCATCACCGCCGGACAAGAGGTCACCGCCAAGGTTTCCTCGCCCGAAGAAAAGCTGGCGCTGCCTGTGACCGTAAAGATCGGCGAATTTGAGCACAGCTATTGCGACGGGTATCTATTTCTTTCGTACGATCAATCGATCAAGGTGCCGAAGCGCGAAAAATTGTCCTATGTTCTGACTGTTGACAGTATCCAGTTGGAATTGGTGGATTCCGCCGTCACGGTGGGATTCAATGAAAACATGACCAGCAGAAGGGACATGGACGACAAGCCTATCCCAAGGCTTGGCTTGAGCTTGAGTCAGGTCAGGGACATGGGAGGGGTCGCCCGGTCGCTGACGCCACGTCGTCTGTTCGAGCAGGGAGGGCCAAGCTACCGAGCGCCCCTATGGGGGGCTTGGTTCGTCTTTCTGCAGCTCGACGATGGAACCATCGTGGGTGGGAAGACCGGGTTTGGCGCTTCGCAGAGCGACAAGACGAAGGTCTGGGACGGCGAGGCTGGGGGCGGCCCTCTTTATGGAGAGCTTGAGAAGGTGGGCATCCCGGCTCCGGTGGCCGCCAAGCTTTTCGCTTCCCACTGGATTCAAAGATAGCCTCGGGCTTCAACGCTCCCGCAGCGGAGCGCGGTTGGATGGGGCGGCAAGCTCGAGCGCGGCGCCTGGGTCGGGATTCCGATCTCCGAAGCGCCCGCCCGGCCCATCCAGGGGCCATGCGCGCAGTCGCCCGGCATGACGGAGGCTGTTCGCCTTCGAGATCGCAATGGTGAACGGGAGAACCGGCCTGCTCCGGGCCGAGGGGCTCGGCCGGTCAGGGCCTTGCGGTCTTGGATTAGAATGGCGCGCCCGGAACGATTCGAACGTCCGACCCTCAGATTCGTAGTCTGATGCTCTATCCAGCTGAGCTACGGGCGCGCACTCTACGGGGCCGATTTGGGCTCCGGCGAGGGCGCGGAACCTAGTCGGGCCTTTTGGGAAAGACAACCCGTCTCGAACGCTTTTTTCGTCCTGCGACGAATTTCTCCTGTGGATGACGGAAAGGGCCTAGCGCCGGGCGTGATCGCGCCAGGCCGGGACGCCGCCGGGCAGGGCGGTCGCCTCATAGACGCCGCGAGCGACGGCGCGGGCCAGGCAGTCGGCCGCCAGGGCGCCCAGGCGGGCGACAGTGAGCTCTGGCAGGTCGCCCAGGGGGCGGAGCCCCGTCGACAGCGCGAACACGACGTCCCCGTCGGTGGGGGCGAAAACGGGGCGGACGGCGCGGGCCATGCCGGCCTGGGCCATCATCGTCACGCGCCTGGCCTGGGCGGGCGTCAGGATCGCATCGGTGGCCACGCAGGCGATGGTCGTGTTCTCGCGGGCGGCGGGGTTGATCTTCGACAGGCCCCAGTCGTCGGGGCCGATCGCCAGGTCCGCCGAGCCCAGGCCGCCGAACTCGCCGTCGAGCTCCCAGGGCGCGGCGTAGAAGCTGCGCCCGTCGCCGCCGACCACCGAGCCGAAGCTGTTCACCGCCGCGATCGCGCCGACCGTGTAGCCGTCGACGGTGACGATCGAGGTCGAGCCCAGTCCGCCCTTCAGTCCGCCCGCCTGGGCGCCGTAGCCGGCGCCGGCCGTGCCGAGGGCGACGTCGTGGCCGGCGGTCCCGGCCGCTTCGACGGCCAGCCGGCGATAGGGCGGTTCCAGGCCCCAGTCCTTCGCCCCGCCGTTGGCGAGGTCGTAGAGGATGGCCGCCGGCACGACGGGCGACTTGGGGACGCCCGGCCCGCGGGCCAGGCCGAAGCCGCGCCCCTGGGCGCCCAGCCAGGCCGCCGCGCCGTCGCCGGCCGCCAGGCCGTAGGACGAGCCGCCGGACAGGACCACCGCATCGACCGCGTCGACCAGGTTCTCGGGGTTCAGGGCGTCGGTCTCGCGCGTGCCGGGCCCGCCGCCCAGCACGTCGACGGCGCAGACCGCGCGGTCGTCGGGCAACAGCACGGTGACGCCGGTGCGGACCGCCGCGTCATGGGCCTGCCCGACCTTGAGGCCGGGGACGTCGGTGATCAGGTTGCGGGAACCGGGACGCGCCTTGCTCATGCAGACGACCTGACACGCGCCCCAGAACTTGTCCATGCACGGGGCCTTTCCCTGTCGGGGACGCGCCCTATTCTAACGACAGCCATCGCGGAGCCCCCATGCGTCTGACCGGTCTGTTCCTCGCCCTGTTTCTGGCCGGCTGCGCCCAGGTTCCGCCCGCGCCTGCCGGCCCGCCGCCCGAGGCGACCGCGGAGGCCGCCCATCCGATCATGGTCGCCGCCGCCAATCCCCACGCGGTCGATGCGGGCCTGCGGGTGCTGAAGGAGGGCGGCACGGCCGCGGACGCCGCGGTGGCGGTCCAGGCCGTGCTCAGCCTGGTCGAGCCGCAGAGCTCCGGCGTCGGGGGCGGGGCCTTCATGGTCTACTACGACGCCGCCGCCCGGAAGGTGACCGCCTACGACGGCCGCGAGACCGCGCCGTCCGGCGCCTCGCCGGACATGTTCCTGGGCTCCGACGGCAAGCCGCTGCCCTTCCGCGAGGCCGTGCTGAGCGGGCGGGCGACCGGCGTGCCGGGCGCCGTGGCCATGCTGGCCCTGGCCCAGAAGGAGCACGGCCGCCGACCCTGGTCGACGCTGTTCGGCGACGCCGAACGGCTGGCCGACGACGGCTTCGCGGTCAGTCCGCGCCTCGCCGCCTACATCCAGTCCCCGCGCGTGGTCCAGAACACCGTGCCGGACGCCGCCCGCTACTTCTCCAGGCCCGACGGGACCAAGCTGGTCGCCGGCGACCGGCTGGTGAACAAGGCCTATGCCGAGACCGTCCGCACCCTGGCCCGCGACGGCGCGCAGGCGCTGTATGAGGGGCCGCTGGCCGAGGCCATCGCCGACCGCGTGCGGCAGGCGCCGCTGCCGGGCAGCCTGACGGCGCGGGACATCGCCGCCTATCGCCCTCTGAAGCATGACGCCCTGTGCCGGCCCTTCCGGGTCTACCAGGTCTGTGTCCCGCCGCCGCCGTCCAGCGGCGTGGCCCTGCTGCAGGGACTGATGCTGCTGGAAAGAACGGATATCGCCGACCGCTCGGCGACCGACCCCGTCGCCTGGGTCAAGCTGGCCGAGGCCGAGCGGCTGCTCTACGCCGACCGCGACCGCTACGTCGGCGACCCCAGGTTCGTCGAGGTGCCGGTAAGGGGGCTGCTCGACCCGGCCTATGTCGCCGCACGCGCCAAGCTGATCGGCGACCGCGTCGGACCCGAGCCGGAGGCGGGGACGCCGCCGGGCGCGCCGGCCCGCCGCAAGGACCGCACGCTGGAGCCGGCCGGCACCAGCCACTTCACCATCGTCGATCGCTGGGGCAACGCGGTGTCGATGACCACGACGGTCGAGAACGTGTTCGGCACCGGCCGGATGGTCGGCGGCTTCTTCCTCAACAACCAGCTGACCGACTTCAGCTTCAATCCGAACGACGCCGACGGCGCGCCGGCGGCCAACGCCGTGGCGGCGGGCAAGCGGCCGCGCTCGTCGATGGCCCCGGTGATCGTGCTCGACCGCGAGGGGCGGCTGGTCGCGGCCCTGGGATCGCCCGGCGGCAACGCCATCCTGTCCTACAACCTCAAGGCCATGGTCGGAATCTTCGACTGGGAGATGCCCGTCCAGGCGGCGTTCGATCTGCCCAATCTGGTGGCCAAGGACAGCTGGTTCTCCAGCGAGCCGGACCGCTATCCGCCGGGCGTGGTCGAGGGACTCAAGGGCCTGGGCCTGACCTTCAACAGCACCGCCGGCGAGAACAGCGGCCTGCATGGCTTCGTGCTGCGGCCGGGAGGCGTGCTGGAAGGCGCGGCGGACAGCCGCCGCGAGGGTCAGGCGCGGAGCGAGTAGGGACGCACCCATTCCCCCGTCATCCTCGCGACGCGCGCGAGGACGGCGGATTTTCTGGGGGCGACCGGCCTTCTAGGCCTCGGTCGCCTTCTTCCGTGTCCGCTTGGGTTTGGGCGCCTCGGGGACGCCGGGCAGGGTCAGTTCGAACACCGAGCCTTCCGGTCCGGTCTTCGCCAGCGCCAGGTCGCCGCCATGGGCCTGGGCCAGTTCGCGGGAAATGGCCAGGCCCAGGCCTGTGCCGCCGCGGCGAGCCGAGCCGCTGAACGGCTGGAACAGATGGGCCAGGGCCCGTTCCGGAACGCCGGGGCCGTTGTCCGCCAATCGCAGCACGTTGAGCGCGCCTTCGGCCGTGAGCGAGGCCTGGACCTGCCCCACGCGGCCTTCCTGGCCCTCCATCGCCTCGCGGGCGTTGCGCAGCAGGTTGACCAGGATGCGGTGCAGCTGGTCCGGGTCGGCGTTGACCTGGGCGGTCTTCTCGATCCGCGCGATCAGCCGCACGCCGTTGTCGCTGAGGCCGGCGTCCTCGGCCGCGGCCTCCAGCGCCGCCAGCAGCGGCAGCGGCTGCGCCTGCGGGGCCGCCTCGGCCGTCTTGCCATAGGCCAGCACGTCGGTGGCCAGGGTGACGGCGCGATCCAGAGCCCGCTCCAGGCGCGGCATGGCCTGGGCCACCTTGGGATCGCCGATGGCGGCCAGGCGGTCGGAGGCGATCTGGGCGCTGGTCAGCATGTTGCGCAGGTCGTGATTGATCTTCGCGACCGCTTCGCCGAGCGCCGCCAACCGGGCGCGGGAGTTGAGGGCGGCCAGCAGATCGGCCTGCATGCGGGCCAGCTCGGCCTCGGCGCGGCCGATCTCGTCGCGGCGTCCGGAAGGCGACACGCGCGCGGACGGATCCTCGGGGTCTGCCCGGAAGCGCTCCATCGCCAGCGTGATGCGCTGCATCGGCAGGACGAGGAAGGCGTTGAGCGTCAGATAGACCGCCAGCCCGGCCAGGATGGAGACGAACAGGGTTATGGCCAGCAGCCGGACCAGATAGCCCCACAGCGCGTCCTTGAGCGGCTGTTCGGGCATGACGATGTCGATGAACTCGCCCGAGCGGAACCGCGGCTCGGCGATCACCCGGACCATGCGGTCGTCGCCGCCGAACAGAGTCTGGAACGGCGCGGTCAGCCAGCTGACCGGCTTCTGGTCGCGCAGGTCGACGAGATAGGGCGAGCGCAGGTCGCGCGGGGCGGCCAGGATCAGGCGGCGCATGCCGTCGGTCTGGACCGCCACCGACACCACGCCGGCGTTGGCCAGAAGCTGCTGGCGGACCGGGGCGGTGACCTTCCGGGCAGGGTCGGCCTCGGCGATGGTCGAGGCCAGTTCGGCGGCGCGGATGCGGTCGAGCAGCCACTGCTCCTCGAAGGCCGCCAGGGTCGGCGGCACGACGAACAGCCCGGCCCCGAGCACGAACAGGATGGTCAGGATCAGCAGGCGCGCGGACAGGCCGCCCGGCCAGAGCCAACGCCGCGAGGGCCGGCCCGCCGGTGCGGTCGTCTCCGTCGATGGCGGCGGGACGTCGGCCATGCCCATGCGTTACTTCACGAAAGCCTGATCGGCAACGTGATCAAGGTTTGTCCGCGGAGCGAAAAGGGCAAGGGCGTTCGGCGCCGGAACCGTCCGGATGATGCCGAAAACGGGGAGTGGGGCTCCTCCGTTCACCCGACGCCCACCGCCTCGGCGACGCCGGCGAAGCCTTCGGCCCGCAGGCGCGCCGCCAGCTCGCGCTTGACCCGCACCACCATGCTCGGGCCCTCGTAGACCATGGCCGAGTAGAACTGCACCGCCTGGGCGCCGGCCTTGATCTTGGCCAGGGCGTCGGCGCCGGTGCGGATTCCGCCCGCGCCGATCAGGGTCAGGCGATGGCGGTCGTTGGCTGCGTGGAACCGGCGCAGCATCTCGGTCGACAGGGCCATCAGCGGCGGACCCGACAGGCCGCCGGCCTCGCCCCTGTTGGCCGAACGCAGGTCTTCCGGCCGCGAGACGGTGGTGTTGGAGATGATGATCCCCTGCAGGCCGAAGGCGGCGACGGTCTCGACGATGGTCTCGACCTCGCCGTCTTCCAGGTCGGGCGCGACCTTCAGGAACACCGGCGCTGCGGCCGGGTTCGGCAGGGCGGTTCGGGCTTCGGCCAGGCGGCCCAGCAGCTCCTCCAGCGCGGCCCTGGTCTGCAGAGCGCGCAGGCCGGGCGTGTTGGGCGAGGAGATGTTGACCGTGAAGTAGTCGGCCGAGCCCCAAAGGCGGTTCAGCCCGGCCACATAGTCGCCGATCCGGTCGGTCGCGTCCTTGTTGGCGCCGATGTTGGCGCCGACCACGCCCCTGCGCCGGCGGCCGGCCAGGCGGCCAGCGAAGGCGTCGAGACCCTCGTTGTTGAAGCCCATGCGATTGATCACCGCCCGGTCCTCGTCCAGTCGGAACAGGCGCGGCTTCGGATTGCCGGCCTGGGGCAGCGGCGTGACCGTGCCGCACTCCACGAAGCCGAAGCCGGCGCGCAGCATGGCGTCCGGCGCCTCGGCGTTCTTGTCGAAGCCGGCGGCCAGGCCGATCGGCGAGGGCAGGTCCAGGCCGGCGACGGTGGTCTGCAGCAGCGGGTCTTCGGGGCCGTCGTCGAGGGGACCCAGTCCCGCCTTCAGGCCGGCGATGGCGGCGCGGTGAGCGGTCTCGGCGTCGAGAAGGCGAAGGGCGCGGGCGCCCAGGTCGTGCAGGCTCACGCGGGCAGGTCTCCGAGCAGGGGAACGCCGTCGGCGCCCAGCGTCACGGGCCGGGCCTCGACGGCGAGGTCGGTCGGTAGGGGCGCATAGAGGTGCGGGAAGAGGTCGCCGCCACGCGACGGCTCCCATTTCAGGCCCTCGCCCAGCGCCTCGGCGTCGAAACCGACGATCACCAGGTCGGTCTGGCCCGCGAAATAGCGTCGGCCGGTCTCCTGCGCCTGGGCGGCGGTGGAGAAGTGGATGAAGCCGTCGGCGAGGTCGACCGCGGAACCCTCGAAGACGCCCTCGCCCAGCGCGGCCTCCCACTCGGCGCGGCCGAGCAGCTTGTAGACCCGGGTCATTCGCCGCCGCCTCCGCCATGGTCGGCCGCGTAGAACAGCCCGTCGTAGACCGGGCGCCCGGCTTCGTCGAAGGTGAAGGCCGCCACGGTCGCTGTCGGGAACCGGCTCTCCGCCCGGGCCATCAGGGCCGAGCCGGCGCCGCCCTGGCGCAGCAGGACCAGCGTCAGCTCGTGCAGGCCCGGATTGTGGCCGACGACCATGATGGTGTCGGCTTCGTCCGCGACGGTCTCGACCTCGAAGAGGATCTGGTCGGCGGCGGCGTGGTACAGCGCCTTCGACGCACGGCTTTCCGCCTTGGGGAAGGCCGACGCCAGTTCGCCCCAGGTCTGCTGGGTGCGGGTCGCGGTGGAGACCAGCGCCAGGTCCGGCGTCAGCCCCTCATCCGCCAGGAGACGGCCCATCAGGCCGGCGTCGTTGCGGCCGCGGTCGGTCAGGCGGCGTTCGACGTCGCCGCCGGGGTGGCTGCGCTCGGTCTTGCCGTGCCGCATCAGGATCAGTCGTTTCATCGCGTCCCTATTAGACGGCGCAGGCGTTCCCCGGAAGCGGCGGTTGACAGGCGCCGCGCGGAGCGGTCCTAAGGCCACATGACCACGACGGCGGCGCCCGAAACGATCGCACAGGACGGCGGAACCTGGACCTTCCCGGCCGGCCAGCCGCTGGTGCTGGATTCCGGCGCGAGGATCGAGGGACTCGAACTCGCCTGGCGCAGCTACGGGACGCTGAACGCGGACAGGAGCAACGCCGTCCTCGTCTGCCACGCCCTGACGCTGGATCAGTACGTCGCCGGCGACCATCCGACGACCGGCAAGCCGGGCTGGTGGACGCGCATGATCGGCCCCGGCAAGCCGATCGACCCGGCCAAGCACTTCATCGTCTGCGCCAACGTCGTCGGCGGCTGCATGGGCAGCACCGGGCCGGCTTCGCTCAATCCGGCCACCGGCAAGGCCTGGGGCCTGTCGTTCCCGGTCATCACCATCCGCGACATGGTCCGCGCTCAGGCGATGCTGGTCGACGCCCTGGGCGTCGACACGCTGCTGGCGGTCGTCGGCGGCTCGATGGGCGGCATGCAGGTGCTGCAGTGGGCGGCGACCTATCCCGAACGGCTGTTCAGCGCGGTGGTCGTGGCCTCGGCGGCGCGCCATTCGGCCCAGAACATCGCCTTCCACGAGGTGGGCCGGCAGGCCGTCATGGGCGATCCCGACTGGCGAGGCGGCGACTACGCCCTGCACGGCGCCCGGCCCGAAAAGGGGCTGGCCGTGGCCCGCATGGCCGCCCACATCACCTACCTGTCCGAGGCCGCCCTGCAGCGGAAGTTCGGCCGCGAGCTGCAGCGCGACGGCCTGAGCTGGGGTTTCGACGCCGACTTCCAGGTCGAGAGCTACCTGCGCTACCAGGGCGCCAGCTTCGTCGACCGCTTCGACGCCAACAGCTACCTCTACATCACCCGGGCGATGGACTATTTCGACCTGGCCGCCGAGCACGGCGGGGTGCTGGCCGAGGCTTTCCGCAAGGCGCGGGACGTGCGGTTCTGCGTGATGTCCTTCACCTCCGACTGGCTGTACCCGACCAGCGAGAGCCGCCATATCGTGCGGGCGCTGAACGCCGCCGGCGCGCGGGCCAGCTTCGTCGAGATCGAGAGCGACAAGGGCCATGACGCCTTCCTGCTGGACGAGCCGGTGATGGAGGCCGCCCTGGCCGGGTTCCTGGACGGGGTCGAGCGGGCGAGGGGGCTCAAGTGAACGGCGAGGCGGTGCGCGAGGACTTCCGGGAGATTCTGCGGCTCGTCCGACCGGGCTCGCGGGTGCTGGACGTCGGTTGTGGCGGCGGCGAGCTCCTGGAACTGCTGACCCGGGAAAAGCAGGTCGACGGCCGCGGGGTCGAGATCAGCCCCCAGGGCGTCTCCGCCTGCCTGGCCCGCGGCCTGTCGGTCATGCAAGGGGACGCGGATCGCGACCTCGACCAGTTCCCGACCGGCGCCTTCGACTACGCCATCCTGTCCCAGACGCTGCAGGCCACCCGCAACCCGCGCGACGTGCTGAGCGAGCTGATGCGGATCGCCGATCGCGCCGTGGTCAGCTTCCCGAACTTCGGCCACTGGCGGGTGCGGTGGTCGCTGCTGAGCCGGGGGCGGATGCCCGAGACGCGATCGCTGCCCGAACCCTGGTGGTCCACGCCGAACATCCACCTGTGCACCCTGGCCGACTTCAACGCCCTGGTCGCCGACCTGGGTCTGCGGATCGAGGCCAGCGCCGCCCTGGCTCAGGGCCAGCCGGCCCGCCCCATGGACCCTTCCCGGATGATCGAGAACTGGCGGGCCGAGGCGGCGCTCTTCCTGCTCAGCCGTCGTGACAGCGGCGACGGCGTGGAACCAGATCCGATCCGGGACGATCTCTTCGGCGGATGAAGATCCGTCTCATGACCTACAACGTCCACCGCTGCGTGGGCGTGGATCGAAAACTCGACGTGGAGCGGGTGGCCGAGGTGATCGCCGCCTGCGAGGTCGACGTCGTCGCCCTGCAGGAGCTGGACGTCGGCCGCGCCCGCACGCGCGGCGTGGACCAGGCCCACCGACTGGCCGAGCTGCTGCGCATGCGCTCGCACTTCCATCCGGCGATGAAGGTCGAGGAGGAGCGCTACGGCGACGCCATCCTGACGGCACTGCCGGAGCGGCTGGTGAAGGCCGGCGCGCTGCCGGGCCTGCCGCGCATCCGGGGGCTGGAGCCGCGCGGGGCGCTGTGGGTGGCCGTCGACGTCGGCGGCGTCGAGTTGCAGGTCATCAACACCCACCTCGGTCTGGTGCCCAAGGAGCAGCAGCTGCAGGCCGCCGCCCTGATCGGCCCGGAGTGGATGGGGGCGGAGGCGTTCAAGGGGCCGGCGGTGCTGCTCGGCGACTTCAACGCCACGCCGCTGTCGCGCACCTATCGCATGCTGGCGGGCGCGGTGCGGGACGGACAGATCGGCTATGTCCGGCCGCCGACGGCGACCTTCCCGTCGGGCTTCCCGTTCATGCGGATCGACCATGTCTTCCTGGCCGGCGACCTGAAGGTCACGTCCGTTGAGTCGCCTTTCGACCCCCGCGCGCGGACGGCGTCTGACCATCTGCCCCTGGTGATGGAGCTGGAGCTCCCAGAAGCTTAGCCGTCTCGTCGATCAGCCGGAGCTGCTCCCGGAGGCGGTTCTTGCGGATCCAGGGGCGCCAGGCGTCGCTCGGCGCGGTCGGGTCGCCCAGGCCCCAGCCGCTGACGAAGCGCTCGATCGGACCCAGTTTCCGGTAGTCGACCGGTCGCAGGCGCGGCGGCGTGTGGTCGAGGAGGGCGATGGCGTCGGCCACGGAGTCGGATTGGGCCAGGGCCGCCTCGACCTCCAGCAGGTTGCGATCGACATAGTGGCCGATCAGCAGGTTGCGGAAGGTGGCGATGGTCTCGCGCGTATCCGCGCCGGCCTCGCCCGGCTCAGCCTCGACGGCCATGTCGCACTCGGTGTCCAGCCCCCCGGAGCGGTTGTTCAGGTTGGCCGAGCCGATGCGCAGGAAGACGTCGTCGACGATCGTCACCTTCGAATGGACGATGATCGGCTTGTCGGCGCGGGTGCGGGCGCTGTAGGCGCGGAAACGGCTGTAGAGGTCCGCCTTCTCCAGCTTGTCGATCGCCGCCGATCGGGCGCTGTCCATGGTCATCTGGTCGAAGAAGCTGGGACTGCGGTCCGGGCCGATGGCGATGATCTCCGGTCCGTCCGGCTCGACGAGCCGTCGGCACAGGGCTTCCACGATCGTGGGGGCGGCCAGGTACTGGTTCTCGATGTAGATCAGCTTGCGGGCCGCCAGGATGGCCGCCAGATGCAGGCGCAGGCCCTCCTCGGCGCCCGGGGCGTCCTTCCATTTCGGCTGGGTGAGGGCCAGGCCCACCGTCTGGCCGAGCAGGTCGGGCAACACCCCGCGCGGCCAGGGCGAGTCCTCGGAATAGTCGGGCTCGGGCAGGTCCAGACGCCCGCCGCCCGAACGCTCCCAGCGGTCGATGAACAGCTGGGCGCAGTCCCGGGCGATCGGGCCCTCCATCATCGTCGCCACGTCGTGGCGGGCCGGATATCGGTTCAGGTTGGGCAGCATGCGCCGCGGGTCGGCGTCGTCGTGCTCGCAGGTGTCCCAGCGGTCGGTGCTCAGGTCGCCGCCGCTGACGAAGGCCAGCCGGCCGTCGATGACCAGCACCTTCTGGTGATGGCAGGCGCTCATCGGCAGGCTGGAGTCGAGACGGTACTTGACCTGGGATCCCATGAAGAAGGCCGCGGCGCGCTGCACGGCGAACCCCTGGGAAGCGGAGATCGGCAGCGGCATGTTCCAGCACAGCACCCGCACGTCCAGCGCCGGGTTCAAGGCCGCGATCCGGCGCAGCAGCAGGCCCAGTCGGTCGGCGGTGCGGGGATCGCCGCTGCGCTGGATGCGGTCGGGCTGCATCCGGGTCAGGGCGTCGAAGGTCCAGGCCAGCAGCCAGACCGATCGGCGGGCGTTCAGAATCGCGGCCTTCACCGCCCCGAAGTAGTCGGCGCCGTCCACCAGGAACGACAGGGCGTCCGCCCGGCTGGTCCGCCAGGCCGTCACGCCTTCGCGAAGGATCCGTCCCTGCATGCAGCCCTATCCGTCGTTCCTGGCCTGACCGTACGAGCGATGGAGGGGTTCGGCCACCTCGGAACGGCGACGCCCTAGCCCGCGATGGCGGCGGCGCCGGTCTCGCCGGTGCGGATGCGCAGGGTCTGCTCCAGATCGAGGACGAAGATCTTGCCGTCGCCGATCTTGCCGCTGTTGGCCGTGCGGACGATGGCGTCGATGACCGGCTGCAGCACGTCGTCGGGGACGGCGATCTCCAGCTTCACCTTGGGCAGCAGCTTTATCTCGTACTCGGCGCCGCGATAGACCTCGGTCTTGCCCTTCTGTCGGCCGTAGCCGCGGACCTCGGTCACCGTCAGGCCGGAGGCTCCGGCTTCGGTGACGCCCTCGAGCACCGCGTCGAGGCGGCTGGGCTTGATCACGGCGACGATCATCTTCATGGGCGCGACTCCCACCACGGAGCAATCGTGGTGCGGTGCAACATTAGGGTGAAACCTTCTTCCGGGCCAAGGGGGCGCGGTGATTTCCGATCTCCGAAGCCCTTCCGGCGGGCGCCGGCGGGGTCGGGGCGAGGCCGCCGACGGGGGCGAAGACCCGCGCGCGGGCGCGGACGGCGCGCGGCTTGACGGCGTAGGTCTGCTTCACCGCCTCCATGAGGATCAGGCCCGCAAAGGGCGGCCACAGCCAGGCGCCGGCCTGCTCGAAGCCTTCCGCCCAGCGCGCGGTCCAGGTGAACGGCGGCGCATAGAGGGCGCGGGTCCAGCCCGACGGCTCCAAGTCCGCCTCGCGCAGCACGGCCTCCAGCTGGCGGCGGCTCCAGGGGCGGCCGTGGCCGAAGGGCGTCCCCTCGGCGTTGGACCACAGCCCGTTGCGGGCGGCCACGGCGACGATCACCCGACCGGAGGGCGCCGTCACGCGGCAGACCTCGCGCATCAGCGCCACGGCGTCGTCGGCCTCCTCCAGGGCATGGACGCAGACGACGCGGTCGAACACGGCGTTGGGCAACGGCAGACTGGTCTCGTCGGCGATCACCGCCAGGTTCCGGCCGCCGACGGGCCAGACCTCGACGCCCTGCGACGCGGGCATCACCGCCACGGCCCGCCGGGCCCGCTCGCGGACCGATTCCAGGTAGGGCGTGGCGTAGCCGAGGCCGAGAAACTCCAGCCCGCGCGGATCGCCCCAGGCCTCGGACAGCTTGCGCGCGACCATCTCCCGGGCGGCCCGGCCGCGCGGAGAGGCGTAGAAGGTGCGGAGCTCCAGGACGTCGCGACGCATACAGTCTCCTTACACCCGCTCCGGCTCGTTGCGTCCTTCGCCAAGGCCTTTCGGGCCTGCTCAGGATGACTTAGGTCGGCGTATCGCCATAGACTTAGTCATCCTGAGCAGCCGCGCGAAGCGGGGCGTGTCGAAGGACGCAACGAGGTCGATATGCCCATCACGATTCACCAGTTCCCCTGCCTGTCCGACAACTACGGCTTTCTTGTGCGCGACGAGGCGTCCGGGCGGGTGGCGACGATCGACACGCCCGACGCGGAGGCGATCCTGGCGGAGCTGGCCAAGCTGGGCTGGTCGCTGGATCTGGTCCTGAACACCCACTGGCATCCGGATCACGCCGGCGGCAACGCCAGGCTGAAGACCGAGACGGGCTGCGCCGTCGTGGGCCCGGCCGAGGTCGAGCGCATCGGCGCCGCGCCGGATCGCGTCGTGGTCGAGGGCGACGTCGTCACCCTGGGCGACACGGCCTTCGAGATCATCGACACGGGCGGCCATACGCTGGGACATGTCAGCTACTACGACGCGGTCGACCACGTCGCTTTCGTCGGCGACACCTTGTTCGCGCTCGGTTGCGGCCGGTTGTTCGAAGGCACGCCGCAGCAGATGTGGACCAGTTTGCAGAAGCTGGCGGCGTTGCCGGAGGACGTGGTCGTCTACTGCGCCCATGAATACACCGCCTCGAACGCGCGCTTCGCCCTGTCGGTCGACGCCGATCCGGCGCTGAAGGCGCGGACCGACGCCATCTTCGCCGCCCGCGAGCGCGGCGAATGGACGGTGCCGACCCGCATCGGCCTGGAGAAGGCCACCAACCCCTTCCTGCGCGCGCCGCTGCTGCGTCCGGACATCGCCGACCCGGCCGAAGCCTTCGGCGCGGTCCGGGCGGCCAAGGACGCCTTCAAGGGATGACCGCGGCGGAGATCATCGCGATCCTGGGCCTGGAGCCGCATCCGGAGGGCGGCTGGTACCGCCAGACCTTCCGCGACACGGCCCAGCTGCCGGACGGCCGGGCCGCATCGACGGCGATCTACTTTCTGCTCGAGGCCGGGCAGGAGAGCCGCTGGCACCGCGTGCACGGCTCGGTCGAGGTCTGGTTCTTCCACGCCGGCGCGCCGCTGCTGCTGAGCGTGGAGCTCGAGGAGATCCGGCTGGGCCCGGACCTCGCGGCCGGCGAGCGGCCGCAGGGCCTGGTTCCCGCCGGCGCTTGGCAGAAGGCGCGGACCCTGGGCGACTGGACGCTGGTCAGCTGCACCGTCGCGCCCGGCTTCGAGTTCGCGAACTTCGAAATGGCTCCCGAGGGCTGGTCGCCCTAGCGCGTCGCGGCCACGTGGATGATGCGGTCCGACGACGGCCGGCCGGCCATGCCCTCGTCCGGCGTCACCACGATCAGCAGGACGCCGTTCTTGAGAACCACCGACGGTCGGGCGCCCTCGACGATCACGACCTTGCCGATCTTCTCCAGCTGAACCCGACCCTTGGGCGTCGAGGACAGGCGGACGATGGCCTCGGAAGCGATCACCGAGGCGTCGGCGATCAGCGGCGAGGAGGCCGGCGTGGCGTCGGCCTCGAAGGCGATCACCCGGCCGGAGGCCTTGCTCGCCCGGGCGCTGGACAGGCGCATCAGCTGGTAGAGGGCCAGGGGGCTGACCGGCTTCAGCCGCAGGGCCGGGGCCGCGCCCATCACCTCCGCGGACGAGCCGGACGGCCGCTTGCGGGTGAACAGCGTGAAGCCGCCGAGCTTCGTGGCTCGCAGAATGATCTGGCCCAGGTCGTTCTTGTAGTTGATGTCGCCGCGCGGTCCGACCTCGGGCTGCAGGGCCCAGACCTCGTAGCTGCTCTCGAACTTCAGCAGCGGCTTGCCGCTGCTGCGGTCGAGAATGAAGCCCTCGCCGGTTTCGGAGACGTAGCGGGCCACGGGCGGGGCGGCGGGGCGGCGCTGGTTCTGGTCGGCGCGCTCGCCGAACAGGAAGTCCTTCAGCGATCCCGGCTGGGCGTGCGCCGGCGACGCCGCCAAGGAGAGCAGCGCGAGCGCCGCGGCGAGGATCGCCGCAGCAGCTTCAGGAACCCGGAAACCCGTCCTCGCCATTCCCCCAGCCATGCACGGCGACTGGGGCGATTCTTGGACGGGTTCCAGGCCGCGATCAAGCGTCGCCAAGGCCGTTCTACGACGCCAGATACTGGCCGCCGTTGAGCGTGAAGGTCGCGCCGGTGACGAATCCGGCCCGCTCGCCCGACAGGTAGGAGACCATGTCGGCGATCTCTTCGCCCTTGCCGAGCCGGCCGACCGGGATGCCGGCGATGATGCCCTGGAGCACGTTCTCGGGCACCGCGGCCACCATGTCGGTGTCGATATAGCCCGGGCAGATCACGTTGACGGTGATGCCCTTCTTGGCGTTCTCGAGCGCCAGCGCCTTGGTGAAGCCGATCACGCCGGCCTTGGCCGCGGAGTAGTTGGTCTGGCCGACCTGGCCCTTCTGGCCGTTGATCGAACTGATGTTGACGATCCGGCCCCAGCTCCGCTCGCGCATCCCGTCGATGACCTGGCGGGTCATGTTGAACGCGCTGTCCATGTTGACGCGGATGACCTCGGACCACTGCTCGTACGACATCTTGTGGAAGAAGCCGTCGCGCGTGATGCCGGCGTTGTTGACCAGCACGTCGATCGGGCCGAGTTCGGCGGCGACGGCCTCGGCCGCCCGCTTGCAGTCGTCGAACGAGCCGACGTTTCCCTTCACCACCATGACGCCCAGCTCCCTGGCCGTGGCGTTGGCGGCCTCGTCGTTGCCGGAATAGCCGGCCGCCACCTTCAGGCCGTCGGCCTTCAGGCGCTCGACGATGGCGCGACCGATGCCGCGCGTGCCGCCGGTGACGAATGCAACCCTGCTCATGTCCGCTTCCCTTTTTGGCCTCCGTCCTTCTCCCTCGAGGACGGAAGACGCTCAGGTCACACGGCTTCGACGCACATGGCAACGCCCATGCCGCCGCCGACGCACAGAGTCGCCGCGCCTTTCTTGGCGCCGGACCGTTTCATCTCGTGCAGCAGGGTGGTCAGGATCCGCGCGCCGGAGGCGCCGATCGGGTGGCCGATGGCGATGGCGCCGCCGTTGACGTTGGTCTTCGCCGGGTCGAGGCCCAGCTCCCGGACCACCGACAGCGACTGGGCGGCGAAGGCCTCGTTCGACTCGACCAGGTCCAGGTCGGCGACCGACCAGCCGGCGCGCTCCAAGGCCTTCTTCATGGCCGGGATCGGGCCGGTGCCCATGATTTCCGGCTCGACGCCGGCGTTGGCCCAGGAGGCGATTCGGGCCAGCGGCTTCAGCCCGCGCTTCGCCGCTTCCTCGGCGGTCATCAGCACCAGGGCGGCGGCGCCGTCGTTGATGCCCGAGGCGTTGGCGGCGGTGACGCTGCCGTCCTTGGCGAAGGCGGGACGCAGGCCCGAGATGCTCTCCAGGGTCACGCCGCTCTTGATGTACTCGTCCTGGTCCACGACCGTGTCGCCCTTGCGGCCCTTCACGGTGACCGGCGCGATCTCGTCCTTGAACTTGCCGGCCTTCTGGGCGGCCTCGGCGCGGTTCTGGGAGGTCACGGCGAAGGCGTCCTGGTCCGCCCGCGTGATCTGCCAGCGGCTGGCGATGTTCTCGGCGGTCTGGCCCATGTGATAGCCGTGGAAGGCGTCCCACAGGCCGTCCTTGAGCATGGTGTCGACCAGGCCCAGCTCGCCCATCTTCTTGCCGTCGCGCAGGTGCGCGGCGTGCGGCGACTGGCTCATGCTCTCCTGGCCGCCGGCGACGACGACCTTGGCCGATCCGTCCGCGATCTGCTGGGCTGCGAGCGCGACGGCGCGCAGGCCCGAGCCGCACAGCTGGTTCAGGCTCCAGGCCGGGCTCTCCACCGGGATGCCGGCGTTGACGGCGGCCTGGCGGGCTGGGCCCTGGCCGCTTCCGGCCTGCAGAACCTGGCCCATGATCACCTCGTCGACGTCCGCCGGCGCCACTCCGGCGCGCTCGACCGCCGCCTGGATGGCGATCTTGCCGAGGTCGTGGGCGGGCACGCTGGCGAGCGCGCCGTTGAAGGAGCCGACGGGGGTGCGGGCGGCCGAAACGATGACGATGTCGCTCATGGGTGGTTCTCCGTCGTTCCCTTGGGGCGCAGCCGTGTCAGTCCGGGCGCTCGATTTCGTGACGTTCCGGCACCATGCATAGTCCGGAAGCGTTCGTCATCCGAGATTCTCGCACTGCAACATGGTCGTTGCGGAAGGCCCCACTGGCGCCATGCCTTTGCATCCGCGATAGTGCGGCGCGAAAAAGCGCTGCAAGGCGTTGCTCAGGGAATGGAAATGGCCGATCAGCCCGAAGCCGGCGAGAACGCTGCCGGAGAGAAAAACGGCGAACGCGTCGTCATCAAGAAGTACGCGAACCGGCGTCTCTACAACACCGCGTCCAGCTCCTACGTGACGCTGGAGCATCTGGCGGACATGGTGCGCGAGGGCGTCGACTTCGTCGTCTACGACGCCAAGACGGGCGAGGACATCACCCGTTCCGTCCTGACGCAGATCATCTTCGAGGAAGAGAATCGCGGCGGCGGCCAGAACCTGCTGCCGATCCAGTTCCTCCGTCAGCTGATCCGTTTCTACGGCGATCAGATGCAGGCCTTCGTGCCCAGCTACCTGGAAATGAGCCTCGAGAACTTCGCCAAGCAGCAGGAGCGCTTCCGCAGCCAGTTCGCGGCGATGAACCCCGGCGCCGGCGCGGCCGGCGGCCTGGGGGTGTACGAGGAGCAGATCCGCCAGAACATGGCGCTGTTCGACCGGGCCATGAAGATGTTCTCGCCGTTCCCCTATGCCGGCCAGGGCGGGGCGGCGGAGCCCGCGGCCGCCCCGAAGCCGGCCGAACCGGCCGCGCCGAGCAAGGAAGTCGAGGCTCTGGACGAGCTGAAGAAGCAGATGGCGGCGATGCAGGCCCAGCTCGAGAAGCTCGCCTCCAAGGGATGAATTAACCAGTCGGGGCCTAGCGTTTCCACCATGACTCGTCCGATCGACCCCCTACGCCCCTACGGCGAGCGGCGCCAGACGCGCCGCCGCGCGGAGGATCGCGACGAGGCGACGGCCGGCGAGGACGGCGCGGTCAACCTGCCGGTTCCGATCGAGGCCGAGCCGGAGGAAAAGCCCCGGGCCGAGCCGAAGAAGGCCGACGCCTATTCGGCCTTCGCCGCGCACCTCTACGGCCAGGAGAACCAGCGGCGCGGCCTGCGCGGCGGCAAGCCGGTGCTCGACAGCGCCCGCGCGACCTACCTGGGCACCGAGTTTTCCGGTCCGGCTGATCGTCGCCCGCCCAAGGGCCTGCTCAAGAAGACCGATATCTGAGGCTCAGGTTTCCGGAGAACGCGCGGCGCGGGGACTGTCGCCCGTCCAGCGCTTGAACGCCCGCGAGAAGGCGGCAGGCTCTGAGAATCCGACCAGATAGGCGGTCTCGTTCACCGAGGCGCGCTTGCCGCTCAAGTAGTGCAGCGCCAGTCGCCGCCGCAGGTCGTCCAGCACCCGCTCGAAGGTCGCGCCCTCGGCCTTGAGCTTGCGATACAGCGTCTGCCGGCTGAGGCCCATCCGGCGGGCGACGATGTCCATGTTGGCCTCGCCGGTGTGCAGGATCGGCATCAATAGGCTCTCGACCCGCCCGCGCACGGACTTCGAGGCCTCCAGGTTCGCCATCAGCGCATCCGCATGCGCGCTCAAGACGCCGAAGACGTAGCGCGGCTGCAGCTGCACGCGGTGCGTCGTCAGAGTCGGGTCGAGCCGCATGGCGTTCCAGTCGCTGTCGAACCTGATGGGGCATTGGAAGATGCGGTCGTACGCGGCGCGATGCGCCGGCGCCGGGTGGGTGACGTGCACCTCGAGCACGTGCGGCCTGGGCAGGAAGCGGCGCGGACCGCAGGCCAGGCGGGCGAACGTCGTCTCCGTCATCTCCGGGAAGGCGTTCGGGTTGTCGCGCATGTCGATCATCCAGAACCCGCCGTCGCGCACGTCGAGCCGAAAGCGGGCCTCGGCGCCGAGGTCCACCTCGGCGACCAGCCGGCCGTAGCGATTGAGCTGGGCGAAGGCCTCCATCATCGTCTCGGAGGCGTTGGTCAGCAGGCCGACGATCGACACCTCCGACATGTCGACGGCCTCGGCGAAATGGAGCGGCAGGGCCGGGTCGCCGGTCAGGTCCTTGGCGGCGCGCATCAGAGCGACGTAGCGCGCCATCGGCAGCCGTCCGTCGTGATCGGACAGATCCGCGGCGGCGACGCCCGATCGCTCGCCCAGCGCGCGCGGCTCGGCGCCTCGGGTCACGGCGAAGTCGAAGAAGCCCTTCGCCAGCCCGGCGGAGACCGTCGGCTCAGCCATGCCGCCGGCCCCTGTCGCCTGGGATCATGTCTTTGGCGTCCAGCATCATGGCCCATGTCGCCTGTGGGACGGACTCTAGGCGCCCGGGTTCGGGCCGTCGAGTGAGGAGCCGCCGTTGTCATCCCTGTCGATCCTTCACGCCGTCCTCGGCGGCGCCGGGCTGGTCTCGGGCGCGGCGGCCATCCTGGCGCCCAAGGGACGGTGGCTCCACCGGCGCGCCGGCGCGGTGTTCTTCTTCGTCATGCTGGGGACGGCGGGCAGCGGCGCGGGGTTGGCGGTGCTGAAGGGCGAGGTCAACAACGCCGTCGCCGGAACGATCACGGCCTATCTGCTGCTCACGGGTCTGATGGCGGTGCGACAGCGGGAGGGCCGCGCCGGGTTCTTCGAGCTCGGCGCTTTCCTGTTCTCGGCCGGCGGCGCGGCGACCGCCTTCTACTTCGCGGTCGAGGCCGTGCGCAGCGGCGGCGCCATGCTCGGCGGAGTCCCCTATGTGGTCTTCGCCTCGATCATGAGCCTGGCGGCCCTGCTGGACCTGAGCTTGGTGCTGCGCCAGGGCGTCGCGGGACGTCAGCGCGTCGCCCGGCACCTTTGGCGCATGAGCCTGGGCTTCGCCGCCGCGGTAGGCTCTTTCTTCCCAGGCCAGATCGAGATCTTCCCGGCGGCGGTCCAGAACATCCGCCCGATGATCCTGCTCTTCGTCCCGGTGTTCTCGGTGCTGGGCCTGATGCTGTTCTGGCTGGCGCGAGTTCTGTTCACGAACGCGTTCGGGCCAGCCTCGCCAACTCGCTCTCCAGCGTCGTGACCCGCCGTTCCAGTTCAGCGATGCGGGACAGAGGATCCGCACCCGGCGCGGGGGTGGATATTCCCGCATGCAGCGCCACCTCGGCGCCGGTCACGCCCAGCAGCTCTGCGAAGGCAGCGACTTCCGCCGCCGACAGTTCGCGCTGATCCTTCCAGACCAGGGCCAGGTCGTCCTCGCCGACGCCGCTGACGGCGGCGAGCGCCGCTCGGGTCAGGCCGCGATCCGCCAGCCGCGCGTCGAACCAGTCCTTGTCGAAGAAGAGCGCCATGAGGGGAACTGGCCCGGGTCTTGCTTAACCGTCGGTGAATCCGACCCAGGAGTCCCCGCCCGTGTCCATCGCCATCCGCATCCTCGACATCGCCTTCGTCACGGTGCTCTTCACCGTCCTGACCTAGACGCCTAGGCGTCCGCGCTGCTCGCCAGGTCGATGTCGCGGCGGGCGGCGATGATGGTGACGATGAACCCTGCGAGCACGTCGAGCAGGACCATCAGCGTCATCAGGAAGAAGGTCGAGGTCGCGAAGGCCGGCGCCAGCAGGAACTCGACCAGGCAGACGATGAACAGGATCATCGACAGCGAATGGTTGATGATCGCGATCCGGCGGCTGGTCGTGGACTTCAGCAGCTCGATGAACAGCACGATCAGCGCCAGGGCCAGCAGCAGATCCGACAGGCTGATGGGCCACGGTGATCCCGAGGTCATGGCGATGGTGAACAACGGCTCGCCGAAGCGCGTGGTCGCCTCGGTCGAGGCGAACCCGCCCGCGAGCGTCAGCGCCACGAGGTTGTAGACCAGCACCGGCAGCGCCAGCAGCGGAAACGCAGCGAACATGACGGCGACCCCCAAGTTCCGGATAACCCGGTTCGCAAGGGTTAACGCCTTTCCGGCCTAGGGTGAAGCGGGCGCACGCGGCGAGTGACCTCGTCGGTCAAGCCGCCGACGCGGACAGGAAAGGGGGAGGTCCCGTCGCCGGGACCTCCCCTTCCGTTCGACAGGCGTCAGAAGCGGGCCGTCAGGCCGGCGATGAAGGTGCGGCCGCGACCGGTCAGGGCCGAGTAGGCGCCGAAGCTGGAGGCCGCGTAGCCGTAGACCTTGTCCTCGACGTTCTCGACCGAGAAGAACAGCTCCGCCCGTTCGTTCACCGCGTAGCTGCCGTACAGGTCGACCAGGGTGTAGGCGTCCGTCGGCGTCCAGCCCACGCCGAACTGCGCCACCTGGCCTTCGCCGGTGTAGCGCGCCTGGGCCCCGAGGATCAGCCGGCGGTCGAACAGCCGCGCGCCCACGTCCAGCGTCGCGGTGGTGTCGGGCAGGATCGAGCCCTCGCCGTTGCCCGCGCCCGCGCCGTCGCCGACCGGCTGGTCGGTGTCGGTCTTGGCGAAGGCGAGGTTGGCGTAGGCGAACCCGGCGTCGTAGCCGCCCTCGATCTCGAGCCCCTGCATGACGGTCTCGCCGGGGCGGTTCACCCACATGGCGGTCAGGCCGCGGCCCGGGACGTTGACGAAGTCGTTGACGATGAAGTTGTCGATGCTGTTGCGGAAATAGCCGATCTTGAGCCGCAGGCGGTCGTCGTCGCGGAACAGGCCGCCGCGCCTGAAGTTGGCCCCCAGGTCCCAGCCCTTGTTCGTCTCCGCGTCCAGGTCGAGGTTGTTGGCCACGCCCGAGCCGACGCCGTTGCCGAACGGCGCCAGCGAGAAGAACACCTCGTGCGTCGTCGGCGGCCGGAAGGTGTGGGAATAGGTCGCGTAGAGCTCCAGGTCCTTGGTCGCCTGGAAGACGACGCCGACCTTGGGGAGCCATTCGCCGCCGTCGCGTCCGACCCACTTGTCGCCGCACGGGGGACCGCCGACCGGACCGGGACAATCACCCGCGCCGGCGTTGTAGGGCGGGCGGTAGCCCTTCATTTTCCAGGCGTCGTAGCGAAGGCCTGCGATCAGGCTGTAGCGGCCGAAGTCGAACTCGGCGTCCGAGAACAGGCTGGTCTTGTCCAGTTTGCCGGGATGATTGCCGCCCCGCATGGCCAGGGTCTGGAAGTCCTCGCGCCCCCAGGAGACGCCGTAGGCCAGCCGGACGTCGACGTCTTCGCCGAGGGTGAGGGTCGAGCGGTTGGTCGCGCTCAGGCCGTAGCCCCTGTTGCGGGTTTCTCGGCCAGCGTACGAGCCGCCCGCACCCACGTACTGCAGATGGGTGTCGTTGTAATAGGCGCTGACCGCGAGGTTCAGCCACGGGCCACCCGGCGTGAAGTGGTAGTCCGCCGTCCAGGTCTGGTTGTCGATCGCCCAGGTGTAGTTGGAATTGACGAACTGGTTCTCGTACAGGCGGACGCCGACCGAGAAGTCGTGATCCTGGTTCGGCGACACCGAGATCTTGAGCAGGCCGCCCTGCGGCGCGTTCGACGACTGGCGGCCGGGCTGGACGGGCTGGCCGCCGCCGGCCTTGTAGTCTCCGGTCTCGGTGTAGGCGACGCCGGCGAAGACATCGATCCGACCGTCCCCGCCCCACAGGCCGTCGAAGCGCGCGCCGCCGGAGATCGAGCCTGCGACGTCGGCGCCGTTGTCGCCGAGTTTCAGCCGCACCATCCCGCCGGAGGTCTGGCCGGCGAGCAGAACATCGTCGAGCGACAGGGTCCGGAAGTTGGCCGCGCCGGTCAGCGTCCCGCTGCCGTGGGCGCCGGCGACCGCGCCGCGGGTGATGTCGACCCCGGCCAGGAGCTCCGGCTGGATGTAGAGCAGGGACCCGCCGGAAGCTTCGTGGCCGGCGATGTTCTTGAAGGCCTGGGGCACGCCGTCGATCATCGCATTGACCCGGCCGTAGCCGCTCATGCCGCGGATGTTGACCTCAATGCCCGGCTGGCTCGAGGACTGGCGGGTCGACACGCCGGGCGTGGCGCGCAGGGCGGTCTGCGGGTTGCCGGAGAACCGGGTCTGCAGGTCCTCGCCGCCGATCGTGCTGACCGGGGCGGCCGTCTTGTAGGGCGTCTCGCCCGACGCCCCGGACAGGCCGGCGTCATCAGCGCCGCCTTCGACGCGCACGGGGCCGAGCGCGATCGTCCCGTCCGGCTGCGGAGCCGGCTTCGGCGTCGTCACGCCGTCGGCGGCCTGCGCCAGAACCGGCCGAGCCACGGCCAGCGGTCCGACCGCCGCCGTCGCCATCAAGACCGCGCCCAGCAGGCGGCGCCGCGCGCCGTCCGCGATGTTTCTCGTACTCTTGGTCACGTGACCCCCTGCAGCAAACTGAGGGGGTTCTGATAATGATTCTGATAATTATTATCAATATGATCGATGATCCGGAGTTCCGGGAAGGCGCCGCCGTCTCGATGCAGCGGCGTGATACGCCGGGATCAGGCTTCGTCGACGGCGCCGGGCAGGCGTGAGCGCGACTGCAGCCACATGACGCCGAGCAGGTCGCTGACCGAGGCCTTCAGTCGCCCGAAGTTGGTGTACTTCGACACGCCGGTCTCGCGGTGGCGGTGGTTCACCGGCTCGAAGGCGATGTCGTAGCCCTCGCGCCGCATCAGCGCCGGTAGGTAGCGGTGGATGTGATCGAAGTAGGGCAGACGTAGGAAGGCGTCGCGGCGGAAGGCCTTCAGTCCGCAGCCGGTGTCGCTGGCGCCGTCCTTCAGCAGCCAGTTGCGCACGCCGTTGCCGACCTTCGAGGCATAGCGCTTGGCCGCGCTGTCCTGGCGCTTCACCCGCTCGCCGCCGACCATGGCCAGGGTGTCCGGCGCGGCCTTGAGCCTTTCGGCCAGGCGCGGGGCGTCGGCCGGATCGTTCTGGCCGTCGCCGTCCATGGTCACGATGATCGGCGCGCGAGCGGCGATGATGCCGGTGCGAATCGAGCGGCTCTGGCCCGAGTTCTTGCGGTGCGACAGCACCCGCAGCTGCGGGATCTCGGCCTTCAGGTCGCTCAGGCGCTTGAGCGTGTCGTCGCGGCTGGCGTCGTTGACGAACACCATCTCGTAGTTCCGGTCGCCAAAGGCGCCGGCGATCTCGCGCGCCAGGGCGGGGGCGGCGCCGCCCTCGTCGAACACGGGCACCACGACAGAGAAGTCGGGCGCCGCCGCCGGGGCGGCGGTCTTCGGCGCGGGCTTCGCGGTCGCCTTCGGGGCGGCCTTGGCCGCAGCCTTCGGCGCGCTCGCGGCGGCGGGCTTGGCCGTGGCTTCGGCGGCGGTCTTCTTGGCGGCGGCCTTGCGCGGCGCCGGGGTCTTGGAGGTCATGCCCTCTCATAGCCGAAAAGCGCCGCCACGTAAGGATGTGCTATCAGGTGCGACATGACGCTCGAATCCCGACTGGACGCCTGGAGCCGCGGTTGGCGCGGACCGTTGCTGGCGGCGCTGATCGCCCTGGTCGCCGGATTGCCCGGCGTCTTCGCCGTGCCGCCGCTGGATCGCGACGAGTCGCGCTTCACTCAGGCCACGGCCCAGATGCTGGAGACGGGCGACTACGTCTCGATCAACTATCAGGATCAGCCCCGCGCCAAGAAGCCGGTGGGCATCCATTGGCTGCAGGCTGCGGTGGTCAGCACGGTGTCGGACGTCGCCGACCGCGACATCTGGCCATACCGGATCCCCTCGCTGCTTGGCGCGATGCTGGCGGCGGCGGCCTGCGCCTGGGGCGCGGCGACGCTGTTTGGTCCCCGTGTCGGCCTGCTGGCCGGCGGCATGATGGGCGCGAGCTTCCTGCTTTCCACCGAGGCCTTCATCGCCAAGACCGACGCGGTGCTGGCCGGAACGACGACCCTGGCGCTGGCCGCCCTGGCGCGGATCTACGCCGCGGGCCGCGAAGGCGGGACGCCGGTGACCTGGCGAACCAAGCTGCTGTTCTGGCTGGGCGTGGCCGTGGCCGCGCTGGTGAAGGGACCGGTCGGGCCGCTGGTGGCGCTGCTGACGATCCTGGCGCTGTGGGCCTGGGACCGCCGTATCGGCTGGGTGAAGACGCTGGGCTGGAGCTGGGGGCCGCTGCTGGTTCTGGCCATCGTCGGCCCCTGGGCCTGGGCGATCACCGTGGCCAGCGACGGCGCCTTCTGGGGGGCGGCGATCGGCGGCGACCTGACACCCAAGCTCGCCGGCGGCCACGAGCGCCACGGCGGGATCTTCGGCTACCACCTGCTGCTGGCGCCGATGCTGACCTTCCCTTCCAGCCTGCTGATTCCGGCCGGCCTCGTCCTGGCCTGGAAGAACCGGGCCGAGGCGGGCGTGCGGTTCGCCGTCTGCTGGCTGGTCCCGACCTGGCTGATGTTCGAGCTGCTGCCGACCAAGCTCGTCCACTACACCCTGCCGGCCCACGGCGCGCTGTTCTGGCTGATGGCCGCCTCGCTGCGCGAACCGCTGGGGCGGATCAGCCGCATCGCCGGGGTGGTGCTGCTGTCGTTCGCGAGCCTCGTCTTCGCCGCCATCAGCATCGCCGCCCTGGCCCAGTACGGCGACGGCGCCGACGTCGTCTGGGCGACGATCAGCGCCGGGCTGTTCATCATCACCGCGATCGTCGGCGGGGTGCTGATCTTCCGCAAGGCCGCGGGGACGGCCATCGTCGTCGCCGGCGCGGTCGGCGTCCTGGCTCACGCCGTGTTCTTCGGCCAGCTGGCGCCGCGCCTCGAGCCGTTGTGGCTGTCGGAGCGGGTCTCACTGGCCCTGGTCAGCAGCAACCTGGCGCCGCGCGAGGGCGTCGTGCCGGGGCCGGTGGAGATCGCCGGCTACGCCGAGCCCAGCCTGGTCTTCGCCCTGGGCACCAAGACCGGCCTCGGCGGGCCGGCCGAGGCGGTCACCGCGATCGCCGAGGGACGTCCCGCCGTGGTCGAGGCGCGGGAGACGGCGGAGTTCCTGGCGGCGATGAAGGCGGCCGGCCTGACGCCTCGCCCTGTCAAGACCGTCAAGGGAATTGACTATTCTAATGGCGACGACATGGCTCTGACCCTATATCGGGGAGAGCCTCAGCGGCCGGTCCATCCGGCCGTGCCGGCGATCGCGCCCGTACCGGAGAGTGAGTGACATGAGCCGCTTCATCGAGATCGTCGAGGTCGGCGCCCGGGACGGGTTGCAGAACGAGAAGGTCGTGCTGGAGCCGGTCGACAAGATCGAGCTGGTCCGCCGGCTGGACGCCTGCGGCGCCCGTCGCCAGGAGGTGGTCTCCTTCGTCAACCCCAAGCGCGTGCCCCAGATGGCCGGCGCCGAGGAGATGATGGCCGAGCTGGCCGGCGCGCCGGGCCGGTCGCGCATCGGCCTGGTGCTGAACGAGCGCGGTTGGGACCGCGCGGTGGCTGGCCAATGCGACGAGGCCAACGTCGTGGTCTGCGCCACCGACGGCTTCGGCATCCGCAACCAGGGCGCTTCGTCGGCCGAGCAGATCGCCACCCTGGCCGCCATCGCCGCCAAGCGCCAGGCCGAAGGCGGCCCGCCGATCAGCCTGACCATCTCGGTGGCCTTCGGCTGTCCGTTCGACGGCGAGGTCAGCGAGGATCAGGTCGTGGCCATCGCCAGGGAGGGCGCGGCCCTGGGCCTGGCCGAGATCGCCCTGGCCGACACCATCGGGGTCGCCGATCCCTGGACCGTGCGCAAGCGCGTCGAGGCCGTGCAGAAGGTCATCGGCGACATCCCGCTGCGCATGCATTTCCACGACACCCGCAACACCGGCATCGCCAACGCCTACGCCTCGGTCGAGGCCGGCGTCCGCATTCTGGACGCCTCGGTCGGCGGTCTGGGCGGCTGTCCCTTCGCCCCGGCGGCGACGGGCAACATCGGCACCGAGGACCTGGTCTACATGCTGGAGCGCGCGGGCTTCGAGACCGGTCTCGATCTCGGCAAGCTGATCGAGACCGCCTACTGGATCGGCGGCAAGATCGACAAGGCCCCGGTCTCGGGCCTCAGCAAGGCGGGGCCGTTCCCGAAGCCGGCCGAGTAGGCGCGTTGCGTCCTTCGAGACGCTCGGCCTCAGTAGGGATCCGCCGCTTCCAGGACTTCCTGGCCCATCAGGACGCAGCCTTCCATCTGGGCGTAGAGGAAGCGCATCCGGTACTCGCCCTTGTAGATGTAGCCCCAGACCTCGAGCACATCGAACTTCCCCTTGCCGCGCAGCGATTTCACCGGCGGCAGGACCTTCACCGGCCCGCTGACCTGCAGCTCGTGGTCGGTCTCGCCGAAGTGGAAGGACAGCAGGGCCTTGCCCCTCTGGATCGCGTCGGCGGCGCAGGCGTGAACGGCGGGCGGCGGCGAGGCCTGGTCCATGGTCGTCTCCGAGGCGAAGGGGTCAGGCCACCAGCTGCTCGGCCTGGCGCAGGTCGACCGACACCAGCTGGCTGACGCCGCGCTCGGCCATGGTCACGCCGAACAGACGATCCATGCGGCTCATGGTGACGGGGTTGTGGGTGATGGCGATGAACCGCGTCTGGGTGCGCTTGCGCATCTCATCCAGCATCGAGCAGTAGCGGTCGACGTTGGCGTCATCGAGCGGCGCGTCGACTTCGTCCAGCACGCAGATCGGCGCCGGGTTGGCCAGGAAGACGCCGAAGATCAGCGCCGAGGCCGTCAGGGCCTGCTCGCCGCCCGACATCAGGCTCATGGTCGACAGGCGCTTGCCGGGCGGGCAGGCGAAGATCTCCAGCCCGGCTTCCAGCGGGTCGTCGGACTCGATCAGCCGCAGCTCCGCCTGGCCGCCGCCGAACAGCGCCTGGAAGAGGGTCTGGAAGTGGCCGTTGATGATCTCGAACGCGGCCAGCAGCCGTTCGCGGCCCTCGGCGTTCAGTTCCTCGATCCCCTCGCGCAGCTTGGCGATGGCGCTGGTCAGGTCGACCCGTTCCGAACGCATGGTCTGCAGGCGGTCGGTCTGTTCGGTGGTCTCCTCCTCGGCGCGGAGGTTGACCAGGCCGATGGCGTCGCGCTCGCGCTCCAGGTTGAACAGGTGGGCCTCGACCCCGCCGGCGGTGGCCGGGATGGCGTAGGCCTCGTCCTGCAGCGAGCGGCCCAGCTCCTCGGGCTCCATCTTGGCGCTGTCGCGGATGTTGCCGGCGATCTCGCCGAAGCGTTCGCGGGCGGCGTCCAGGCGGGCGACCAAGCCGGCGCGGTGTTCGCGGGCGGCGGCGGCGGCGGTCTCGGCGGCGCGGGCCGTGCGGTCGGCTTCGAGACGGGCGGTTTCGGCCTGCTGAAGGGCGTCGGTCGACTTGGCGCGCCGGGCCTCGGCCAGGGCGTACTCATCGAGCAGCTTGGCGGTGCGTTCGGCCAGGATCGTCGGCGCGTCGCGGGCGGCCAGCATGCCCTTGTCGGCGGCGGTCTTGCCCTCGGCCAGGCCTTCGATCCGCTTCTTCGCGGCGTTCGAGCGGCGGTTCCAGTCGTCGCGGTCGCGGCGCAGGCCCTCGACCCGGCGCATGCGGCCGTCGCGTTCGCGGGTCTCGATGTCCACGGCCGCGCGGGCGGCGGCGGCGGCCTCGCGGGCCTCGCCGGCGGCGACGCGGGCCTTGTCCAGCATCGGCGAGAGGTTCTCGCCCGAGCCGTCCTCGCTGGCGTCGGCGCGGGCGGCGGACAGGGCGGTTTCGGCCTCGGCGCGTTCGGCTTCGAAACGGGCGATGGTCTCGTCCAGCGACTGGGCGCGGGCGTCGCGACGGGCGGCCTCGTGCGCCATCCGTTCGACAGCCTCGCGGGCCGTCTGCAGGGTGCGTTCGGCTTCCAGCGGCGCGCGGCGGCGCTCCTTCAGGGCCTCCTCGGCGGCTCGGAAGCGGACCTGGGCGTCCTTCAGCGTCG
>VFQQ010000356.1_pt1 | contig 98189 bp, 80 predicted proteins | sample 3512341 | NCBI WGS metagenome assembly VFQQ01 (sample SAMN10412373, study PRJNA504923) | tailings metagenome | isolation source: Relicate 2 Philex TSF1 revegetated site | place: Philippines: Tuba, Benguet | collected 2017-08-29 | reverse complement strand
GGTGCCGGTGCCCTGGATGGTCAGGTCGGTGTTGACGAAGAGGTTGGAGATGAAGCCGGAGGCGTTGGGGTTGACGGTGATGGTGCCGTTGTTGGTGAAGGAGTCGGTGAGCGTCAGGCTGGCGCTATTGCGGACCTGGAGGGGTCCGTTGAGGGTGGGGGTGCCGAAGACCGCGCTCTGGCCGTTGTCGACGGCCAGAACGCCCGAGCCGGTGATGTTGATGGGGCCGGAGGCGACGAGGGCACTGTTCTGCAGCAGGGCGACGGAGCCGTCACCGATGGCGATCTGGCTGCCGGCACCACCGGTGATCTGGGTCTGGTTGAAGACGAGGAGTCCGCCGTCGATGGCGGAGAGGGTGCCGTTGTTGGTGACGGCGCGGTTACCGTTGAAGCCGAGGGGGAGCGCGTTGCGGTCGGCGATGACGGCGCCGTTGTTGACGACACGGATGTCGTTGAAGAGGCCGTGCCCGCGGACGGTCTGCCCGGCGCCGATGGTGAGCAGGGGGTTGTCCACGCCGCGGACGAATCGTGCGGTGGCGTTGTTGCCGCCGTTGGCGTTGAAGACGACGGTGCCGGTGCCCTGGATGGTCAGGTCGGTGTTGACGAAGAGGTTGGAGATGAAGCCGGAGGCGCTGGGGTTGACGGTGATGGTGCCGTTGTTGGTGAAGGAGTTGTTCAGCAGGAGGCTGGCGTTGGAGTTGATGCTGAACGAACCGCTGTTCGTCGGGCCGGGCTGCTCTGCAGAGCCGAAGGACGACGCATGAGAGTCCGCAACACCGATGTCGCCGGTCGCGTCGGTATTCAGATCGCCGCCGACGATACTGGCGCTGCTTTGAAGACGGACACGACCTGAGCCCAGCGCGGTAATGCGCCCGCCGGACGGCTGAGTGATCTGGGAGTTGGAGAACAACAGCAGGCCGGCCGAGGCCTTCATCTCGCCCGGGTTGGTCAGGGCGCGAGCCCCGGTGAACTGCAGGGTGCGGTTCGGAACGTTGGCGTCCACCGTGCCGTTGTTGAACACACGGATGTCACTGAGTGATCCCGTTCCTTCGATCACGTGGTTGAGGGTCGTGGTGAGCAGCGGGTCCCCTACGCCGCGGACGAATCGGGCCGTTTCCGGGCTGCCCGCGTTGGCGTTGAGCACGATCCGCCCGTCACCGCTGAAGATCTGGTCGGTGTTCAGCGCGATCTGTGATACGAACCCCGATGCACTGGCATTCACGATGATGGTTCCCGCGTTCCCGATTCCGGACCCGTTGAAGGACGCGGTAATGTTGGTACCGATCGCCATCGTCGCCGTGGGTGCGATGGTCAGCGAGTTCAGGAAACTGAGGTTGTAGTTCAGGGTGGCGGTGTAGGGCTTGTTCAGCCCGAGCACGACTTCCTGCGTGCCGTTCGGGACCATCGCCGGGTCCCAGTTGCCGACCACGTTCCATACACCATCCTGAGGGTTGGCCCAGTTCTGGGCGTGGGTCATGCTGGTCACTCCGGTGACCAGCGCAAGGCCCGCCAGGGCCGCCAGGAGGCGGGGCGAACGGGGTATGGGATTTGAACGCGTGGTCTGGGTGCTCATGGGTGATCCTCGGGTCGGTCGGTGTCTGCGGGGTTGGGCAACGAAGCTGGGCTCAGTTCAGGGGTGGTGCTGATGGGCGTGCCGAAGCCACGGATCCGTCGTCGAGATCCGCAATGGCCCCAGAGACCCGGCGATCGGCACGGAACAGGCATGTCGGTGTCGGTCCTGAAGGGAAGTAGGGGTGCTGATGAGCGAGTCTGACAATCGCTCAGTAAAATTCGCACTTCGCGGGCCTGATTTCGTGTACTGTGAAGGTTGTGACAGCCCTGACTCCGCGCAGGAGTACCTCCGGGCATCACCCCAGCGCGTCAAGGGTCACCTGCATCTTCGCTGGCTTGCCTATCTTGACGTACAGGGCCCCGGGCGATAGGCCCCACGACCACCCAGGAAGGTTGTGATGCTCTCCAGCACCGCCACGCACGCCGACCTGCTCAAGCGCATTGCCGGCGAGGATGGCCTGGCCTGGGTCGAGTTCTGCGACCGGTACGGCGAACTCGTCCGGTCGTTCTGCCGGCGACGCGGCGTGCAAGTCGCGGACATCGACGACATTCAGCAGGACGTGCTGATCTCGCTTCGGCGCACGATGCCGGGTTTTCACTACGACCCCGCGAAGGGGCGCTTCCGCGCGTACCTGAAAACGGTCGTTCTGCACGCGATTTTCCGCCACGCGTGTCAGAACGCCAAGGGTGGGGTGCTAGCGGATATCAACGAGCAGACCCGCGCTGCCTCGGCCGACACCGCCATCGACGACCTCTGGGAGGCCGAGTGGCGGCAGCACCACCTCCGCAACGCCATGAGAATCATCGACAGCGAGTTCAACGAGCGCGACCGTCAGGCCTTCCAGCAGTACGCCGTGGACGGCGTGGACGCGGGCGTGGTGGCGCAGACCCTCGGGCTTTCCGTGGACCAGGTCTATCAGGCCAAGTCGCGCATCCTGCGCCGGCTCACGGACCTGATCCACGCCCAGGTTGAAGATGAGGGTTGACCGATCGGGCATGCGCGGTTCGTCACGCGTCCGTGCCTCCGACAGTGACCGGTCTCAGCGGGCCCGCTGCCGCTCGAAGAATCCCCGGAGCCGCACGTGCCCGAATCCATGGAGTGGTTCCAACTCGAAGAGGGGCTGATCTCCGAACTGAAGCGCTCGCGCATCGGGGCTCGGCCGCCGTCGATCGCCGGCTATGAGGGGCTCGTCGAGATCCGGCGCGGCGGGCAGGGGGTGGTGTACGCGGGGGTGCAGAAGTCGACGCGGCGCAAGGTGGCCGTCAAGGTGCTGCTGGAGAGCGCGGTCGGCCCGTCGCCGACGGCGAGGCGTCGGTTTGAGCGCGAGGTCGACGTGGTGGCTTCGCTGCGGCACCCGGCCATCGTCCAGGTGTACGACTCCGGGCTGACGGAGGACGGTCGCCCCTACCTGGTGATGGAGTATGTCGACGGGCGCCCGCTCGATGAGTTTGTGCGCGAAATGCACCCGCTGGACCGGCGATCGTCCCGCGCGGTGATCGTACTGATGGCCTGCGTGGCCGAGGGCGTGGCCCACGCCCACGCCAAGGGGGTCATCCACCGCGACCTGAAGCCCTCGAACATCCGCGTCGATGCGCAGGGCGTGCCGAGGGTGCTGGACTTCGGCCTGGCCAAGATCGTGTCGGACGCCGGCGGGCTGGGGGGTCTGTCGGCCGAGCGGGTCTCGGCCACGGGGGTCTTCATCGGGTCGGTGGCGTGGTCCAGCCCGGAGCAGGCCGCGGGACGCACCGACGACGTCGATGTGCGGACCGATGTCTACGCACTGGGCGTGTTGCTCTACGCGGGTCTGACGGGTGTGCTCCCGTCCGCCGGGGAGGGCGGTCTGCGAGAGATGCTCGAGCGCATTTCCCACGCGCCGCCCCCGCGCCCGTCGAAACTCGCGCCGTGGATCGACCGCGAACTGGAGAGCGTGATCCTGTGGTGCCTGGCCAAGGAGCCCGAGCGGCGGTACCAGTCCGCGGCGGACCTGGCGGCGGACCTGCGCCGGCTGCTGGCCGGTGAGCCGGTGCAGGCCAGGGCCGACAGCGCGTGGTACAGCCTCCGCACGGCCGTGCGTCGCCACCGGGGGCTGACGCTGGGTCTGCTGGGCGTGTTCGTGCTGGTGACGGGCTCGGCGGTGGCGCTGTCGTGGCTGTACACGCGCGCGGTGCGCGGTGAGCAGGTCGCGGCGGAACAGCGCGACCAGGCGCGACGGTCCGCGGACGAGTTCGCCGCGATCAACGACTTTCTCAGCCGCATGCTCGGCGCGGTCGATCCCGGCGTGAACGGGCGCGATGTCCGCGTGGCCGAGCTGCTCGACGCCGCCGCCGACAACCTGCTGCACCGAGCCGCACTGCCGGACTCCACCCGCGCGGCGCTCATGGTCCGGCTCGGCACGTCGTACATCGAACTAGGGCTGCTGGACGAGGCCGAGCCGTTGCTGAGCGAAGCCCACCGCCTGCGCCGCGCTGACCCCGGCCCCGTGCCTTCCGATCTGGTGACCGCCGAGAACACCCTCGGCTACCTGAGGCGCCGCCAGGGGCGGTTCGACGAGGCCGAGCGGCACGTGCTCACCGCGCTCGAACTGGCCGAGCGGAACATCGAGGCCGGGCACACGGTCCGCACCACGGTCCTGCACGCCCGGGGTCTGCTGCTGATGGAGCAGGGGCGATACACCGAGGCCGAGGGGTATCTGCGACGTGCTCTGGAGGAATCGGGGCTCTCCGCACGGGCCGACCCGGCCTCGATCGTCAACTCCCTGGCCCTCAGCCTGCGCCTGCAGCGCCGTCTCGACGACGCCGAAGCGCTCTACCGCGATCAGCTCGAGTCCGAGTCGCGGCGTCACGGCCCGGAGACGCCCTACGCCGCCCTGCTGATGAACAACCTCGGCTCGCTGCTCCACGATCGCGCGCGTTTCGATGAGGCCGAGGCGCTCTACCGGCGGGCGCTGGAGCTGCGCGAACGCTCCCACGGCCCCGACGGTGTTGAGACCATGATCACCGTCTCCAACCTCGCCAAGTTCCTGACCGATCGTCGCCGTTTCGACGAGGCCGAGCCCCTGCACCGGCGCGTCTACGAGGGCCTGCAGCGCCGCCGCGGCCCGGAGCACCCCGCCGCGCTCAGCGCCGCCAACAACTTTGCCAGTTTCCTTCAGGACGTGGGGCGCCTCGACGAAGCCGAGACGATCTTCCGCACGACCCTCGACGCGCGCCGACGCGTCCTGGGCCCGGAGCATCCGCACGCGCTCATCTCGGCCAACAACCTGGCCTCCCTGCTTACCGCCCGGGGGCGCTATGACGAGGCCGTCCCCCTCGCCGAGGAGGTCTACCGCACGCGGGTCCGCCTGCTGGGCGAACGCTCGCGCGACACGCTGATCTCGATGAACAGCCTGGGGCTGGCCCTGCAGGCGGCCGGGCGTCCGGAGGACGCCGAGCCGATCTTCGCCAACATGTGCCGACTCGCCGGCGAGGTGCTCGGCCCGGACCACTGGATCACCGGGGCGTTCCGCGGCAACTGGGGGCGCTGCCTGCACCGGCTCGGGCGGCACGCCGACGCCGAGCGGGAACTGATCGAGTCACACCGTGTGCTGACGGCGTCGCTGGGCGAGCGCGATGCACGCACGCGACAGGCCGCGTCCAGCCTCGCCCGACTCTACGGGGACATGGGACGCCCGGACGATGCCGCGCGCTTCGGCGATGCGCCCTGATCCGTGATGTTCCGCTGAGACACACGTTGATGTGCGTGCACACCTTCGGCGCGCCACCAGCGCCCAGCAGTGCGCCACGGGGTACACCACCGGCGCCGCGCCCGGTGCGAGCGCACGGCTCTCGCCGCGTGCCTGGTCGGGCGTTTGGCGTCAGGTCCCGGGGCTCAGCAGCCCGGGCATGTGGACGTGAAGAACGAGGAGATGAACAGGAGGAAGTCGCCGTTGTCGACGCAGCCGTCCGCGCCCTCGTTGCCGTCGGTCTGGGCGATGTCGGCTGAGGAGCAGGCCGGAGCCCCGGGCGAGCCGCAGGCGGGGCAGTCGGCGGTGAAGAACGACGAGATGAAGAGCAGGAAGTCACCGTTGTTGACGCACCCGTCGGGGCCCGGGCTGCCGTCGGTCTGGGCGATGTCGGCGGGGCTGCATGCGGGAGTGCCGAAAGGCACGCCGGGCCAGAAGCCACCTGAGAGCGAGAAGACCACGCCGCCGCTGCTGGTGCCGGTCATGGTCGGGCCGGCGTCGGGCTGGCCGATCGTGCCGGAGAGGACGAAGGCCCCGCCGCTGGAGGTTCCCCCGCCGCCGTCGATCGTGTTCCACGAGAGGTCGAAGATCCCCCCCGTCTGTGCGCGGGCCGCGGTCGTCAGCAGCAGTGTGGCGCAGCAGAAGACGGCGAGAATGATGAAACGGGACAAGGCGCGGTTCAGCATGGTCGAACGACTCCCATCGGGACCCCGTGCGGGCGTCGGAGAACACGGCCAGCGGGATCCTGCCATCCAGTATGCACGAATTCGCGCGGATGTGTTCCCGAAAATGAAACACCCCTCTCGGAATGCGGGGCAATCCGAGAGGGGTGCTGTGCATGGAGCGTCCGAATGTTTGGGGTATTTCTGGTGCGGGTTACGGGCATCCCGCGAAGAACTGAACGAAGAAGAGGCCGAAGTCGCCGTTGTCGATGCAGCCGTCCGGGCCGGGCGAGGCGTCGGTCTGTGCGATGTCGGCGGCATTGCAGGCCGGTGCGGCCGGCTGCCCGCAGTTGGGGCAGGACGAAGTGAAGAACAGGTTGAAGAACAGGCCAAAGTCGCCATTGTCGACCTGTCCGTCGGGGCCGGGGCTGCCGTCGGTCTGCGCGATGTCGGCGGCGTTGCAGGCCAGTGTCGGGGCCGCGTCCACGCGGAACGCGTTGAGCCTGAAGGCCGACTGCCCACCGCCCCAGGGCTGGCCGGGCGGGCCGTCGGTGTTCGTGATGGTCAGGTTCTGGAACCCGGTCGGCGCGGCGGGATCAACAACGAGGCTCAGCCCGGTGATCTGGGTGCCGGCGGCATTGACCGTCGGGGTGCCGATGACGCTGATACCGCTCCCGGAGAAGGCCAGCTGGGCGGCGGAGGAGACGCCCTTGAAGTTGTTGCCGTTGATGACGACCGGGATGGTCTGCCCCTGCTCGCCGGCGCTGGGAACCACGCTGGAGATGGAGGAGATGGCATTGATGATCGTGACGTTGATGGTGTCGGTGGCCGAGAGGCCGGCAGCGTCGGTAACGCGCAGGGTGACGGGGTACAGGCCGTTGGAGGTGTAGGTGCGTGTGGGGCGGATCTGGTTGATGATCTCGAAGACCCCGTCTCCGTCCAGGTCCCAGTCGTAGGAGGTGATCGAGGTCTGCTCGTTGGAGGTGGAAAATCCTGCGTTGAAGAAGGCGGTCTGTGCGGCGCCGACGCGCTTGTTGACGCCGGCGATGGGGTCCGGTGGGGCCGGGGCGCGGTTGGGAAGATTGGACCCGCTGCCCAGCCCGATGAGCAGGTGGTAGAGCTGGAGGGTCTGGTTGGCGTTGGGCCCGGAGTCCCAGACACGCACGGTGTAGGTGCCCGGGGGCAGCGCGCTCACGAGGAACGACTCGATGGACCCGGCGGGGTTGCTGGCGGCCTGCTCGATGATCACCGTCGCGGTGTTGTTGAGCAGCATGACATTGAGATTGCCGGCGGCGTTGGCGTTGGTGCTGGTCGTCGAGCCGCTGCAGCCGCTGGTCTGCGCACCCTGGTTGTAGGTGCCGCCGGCGGGCGTGACCTGGATGAAGATGTCCTCGGGCGTGTCGATCGTGAAGCGGAACCAGTCTTCCCCGGTGCTCCCCTGGCCGGAGGTCTGGCCGTTGGTGGAAAGGAACCGTTCGATCACCGAGCGCCGGACGGGGGCGGTGAGGTTGCCGAAGTTGGTGGCGGTGGCGGTGGTGTGGTTGGGGGCAAACTTGTCGCCGTAGAGCCGTCCGGCGGCGCGGATGTCGTCGATCTGCACGCCGTTGAGCGGGCTGTTCTGGTTGATCTGGGGCTCCATGAGCTTGGTGGCGTTGCAGGGGACGACGTGGAAGATGCCGATCCCGTGCCCGTGCTCGTGGGCGATGGTCTGCTTGAAGAGGATGTAGTCGTTGGCGGGTGCGCCGATGGTGAAGAAGTTGCCCGCGCCGAGGTTGCGGGTATTGATCACCATGTCGCCGCCGGCGTTGGGGAAGAAGTTGTACGCCAGCACGCTCGTGTTGGCCGAACCGCCGGTGGTCGTCAGCGGGATGCCGCCGATGCGGATGTCGCCGCGGTTGGGGTTGCGCACCGTCTGCTGGGCGGTGCTGAACGCCGAGTTGTCATCGGCGACTTCCTCGTAGCGCAGGCTCGAGTACTTCCGCCAACTGGCCAGGCCCTGGCGGATGTACTCCCGCCCCTGGTCGAGGTTGTTGCTGCCGAAGGTGTCCCGCAGACGCTGCGAAAGCACGTTGTTGGCCACCTGGAATCCCGAGGAGGTCGCGCCCCACGCCACACCGTCGTCCGGGAACGAGTAGGTCAGGTTGGCCGGCACGGCACCGTTGCTCTGCGAGGCGTTGAGCGTGAACGTCCCGCCGTTGCCGCGCCACACCGTCGAGGAGACCACGAAGTCCTGCTGGACCTCGTCAGGGTCGAACACGCCCAGCGACGGCGGGCGCATCAGGTACGACTCCATCGCCTCCGCATACTCCTCCGGGGTCAGTCCCGCGCGGAAGCAGAGCGGCGCGGTTCGCAAGGCCTCCAGGGCCTCAGCCCGGTAGAGGGCCGGGTTGTGCGTCGGTCCCAGGGCCAGGTCGATCGCGCGCAGCAGCACCAGGTCGCCGGGCGTGTGCGGGCCGTTCACGCCGTGCGCGCCATGCAGCAGGCATCCCGACGCGCCTGCGGGTGCATCGCACCCTGCCGGCGCGAAGGCCATCCGCGAGGCCGCGCGGTGCACCGGAGTGCTAACGCGGAGTCCATCGCCCGGCTTCTGAAGTTCCGGTCCGCTGTACGAGGGGCTCGCCGCCGAACCGGCCAACGCCACCATCACCGCCGCCCCGGCTCCGAACGCGCTCGACACCCACCGCGTGGGCTTGCGCCCGCTGGACATCCTCATCATCGACGTGCTCCCTCGGTCAGAAGGGACCAGCCGCGGGAGGCCACTTGTTTGAGGGGGTGGCCAAGACAACCCGCAGCGATCGTGGACACGGGTATGTTCACCCATGCCCGCATTTTGTTCCAGCAATCCGGGTGTTTTCGTGGGAGATCCCAACCCGTGGCCGACACATCGGGACGCCGATGGGCAGGGTTTTCTTCTGAAAGTGTCGGGTGTTTACGCAAACGCTCTGGAAATCCAGCACAGCGTCACTCAGATTGCCCAAACTGACAACGTGAGAACCGCCTTCACAGCATCAGGCATGAGCCGCGGCGACTGGTCTGCAGCCCAGACTTATCGGGATCGACCGGGCCGAGGGCTCGCGGGGCGCACGGCACAGTCGGACGCACTCCAGCACGCACCAGCCGATCGTCAGCGGCAGGAGCCACCACAGTGCGCCGGAGAGTTCCGCGGTCAGGCGCGTGGCCAGCGCCTGGGCGTTGCCCTTCCAGAGGGCTTTGGTCAGGCCGAGCAGCGGGTGCGGACGGCAGGCACGGGCGGCGAGAGTCGGGCCTTGGGCCTTGAGCCATGCGAATCCCGCCTCGCCCTTCATGGCGGCAGACTTCAGAGGCGCATCCATGGCTTCGGGTGCGTTTCGGGCGGTGCCGCGCAGCGTATCGAGTGTGCGTGCCGGAGCGATGTGCAGCGCCGCAGCGCCGCGGCTGCCGGTGCGCTCGGCGAATCCCGCAAGGCGCGACAGGTCGCCCGGATCGGTCGCGTGGCGCATGGCGCGCACCGCGGTCCCCGGGCCCGCCGCGCTCACCAGCCGGGCGCTGTCGCCGGCGATCGAGGCCAGCGCGCCGGGCTTCCCGGCGACGGCATGTCGCCCGGCCCTGATGATCGACTCCTGCATCGCCGGGTTGAGGGCTCCGCGCCGGTGCGCGGCCTTGAGGAACGATGCCCCCGCGTCCGCGCCGGGGATAAACGTCGTGGCCAGGCCTACGCCGGAGAGCGCCGTGATCACCGGGTCGGCCTCGCCGTCGAGCGCCAGGCGCGTGCCCTGGATGGCCAGGTCGCGCAGGTCGCCGAAGACGAACAGGTCGGCGGCGACGGCCCCGGCGAGGGCTTCGAGCGTGTCACCCTGGCCGGTGAGCGCGCCGCGTCCGGCGTCGGCCGCACGGCGTGCCCACGAGGACCGCTCGCCCTCGATCCGGCGTTCCAGGTCGCGGAGCCCACGTACGCGCTCGGTGTTCACCTGGTCGGGTGCGACGAGCAGGCTCTCGCCCCGCGCGGCCTCCTCGGCGTGCTCCAGCCCGGCCCTCACCAGCGCCAGCGCCTCGAATGTGCGACCCTGAGCCAGCAGCCCTTCGGCCTCAGCGCCGACGTCGTAGTCGGGCAGAGCGGCTAGTTCGAGGCGCGCACGGTGCTCCAGCCACGAGCCCGCGAAGATCCAAACCAGCGCCACGGCGACGGACAGTCGCAGCAGGTTCCACCTCCGGCGCCACAGGCCAGCGATCATCGTTCGGCTCCGTTCGTGTGTTCCCGTTTCGCGGGGGCCGTGCCTGACGCCCGGCCGGCAGCCACGCTCACTCGTCGCTGAAGAGCACACTCACCCGCGCATCGGGCCCCGCGATCGTGCGGACCAGTTCCGCGGTTCGGTGGCGCGTCTCGCGCCGGACGAAAGCCTCGTCCTCGGGCGTGAGGCGCAGGCGTAGCAGCGCGGCGCTCAATCCGCGGCGGGCCTCGCCCAGGTAGTACTCCCCGGCACGTGAGCGTGTCCGCATCCACCCCAGGTCCACGTGCGCACGTTCACCCGGCCCCATCTCCAGTTCCGCGGCGATCCGTCGCGGCGGTGGCACTCGCAGCGTGTATCCCGGCAGACCCGAGATTGAGCGATCATGGCTCACCTCGGCCCCGTGGAGGTCGGTCCCGTAGAGCAGGCGTGCCGGCACGTCGACCGTCGCGACCACGTCCCCGCGCCACGAGGCGTGCTCGGCCGTCGAGGTGACCCGGGTCCGCAGCTCGACACTGACGAGCTTCATGGCCCGCAGCGCGGCGGTCAGGTCCGCCAGCGCGGTGTTCGAGTCACCCGCGGCGCCGGCCCACGCCGGGCGGAGGGCCTGGCGTTCCCCGGCGCGCAGCACCAGGGCGACGCCCACGCAGGCGCCCAGCACAGCCGCGTACGCCGTCGCCACGCGGACCCAGCGTCTGGACCACAGCCACACGGTGCATCCCGCGACTATTCCCCGTCGGCGTGAGGCCCCCGCCGGGGCAGTTGATGACGAGGGCGCAGAGTCGCTGGCCATGCCCTGTGCATCGTCGATTCGCCCGCGCCGGATGCACAGGCGGGCTGGCGGCATGACGATCGTGCGCCCGGGGCGGGCGGTACGGATGTTGGGGTGGTGTGTGTCGGGGCAGAAACTGCGCGGATGGTCAGGAGGGATTGCAGGTCGTGCACGTCCTATTACCCACACTGAGCGTCACAACAGGGTGAATCAGCCCGGTTTCTGTGAAAGCACGCAGAGAAATATCAGCGAAAACCCGGAATCTTTACCGAGTTCGCGCTACGATGTGAGGAGGTCCCGGTCACGTGAACGGGGCATTTCGAGGGCTTGCTCGCGGGGTAAGACGGCACTCGCCGTCCGGGGCAAGGCGATGCTCGAGAATCTGCAAGCCGGGATCATGGCTGCACTTCAGGAAGTGGCTTGGAACGCGCTCGTGTACGACACGGGGTGTGTGGTCGCGGTCCACGATCACGACGGTCGGTGTCTGTTCGCTAACGAACCCACGGCACGGCTATTGGGCAAGTCCCGCGATTCGATCATCGGCACGGGTTTCCACGACCACTTCTCGCGAGAGTTTGCCGACGAGCGCGTGCGGTTCATCCGGCGTGCCCTGACCGCCCGCCAGCCTCTGGCGGTGGTAGACATGGTCGGCGGGCGCCGGCTGGTTTCGTCGATCAGGCCCATCCAAGTCGAGGGCGAAGGGCGCGGGCTGGTGCTCGTGACCGCGATCGTGGTCGGCGCGACAGACCTGCACGAACCGCCCCCGGACCACTTCGAGCCACGCTTCGTTGACTCCGGCCCGCTGTCGCAGTTGACGGCCCGGGAGATCGAAGTGCTCAAGCTCATCGGCCAGGGGCTGACCACCGCCCGCATCGCGGAGATGCTGCGGCGCTCGGCCAAGACGATCGAGGCTCACCGCGCCTCGCTGGGCCTGAAACTGGGCGCGTCCAACCGCGTGCAGTTGGCGCGTATCGCCATCGAACTGGGGCTGGTCAAGGACTCGGGCGGCGAGCCCGGCGGGCGCTCGGCCAACTCCGGCTCGTCACCGCAGCGCACTTCGCACTCCAACTGATCATCGAGGGCGTGCGCCATGGGAGCCCCTGCGGCGCTCCCGGCGATTCCAGCGATCACTTGGCCCCGGCGCCGACGGAGATGCCCACCGGCACAAAGGTCCGCTTCACGCGGGCCTGGAACTCCTCGGGGTACTTGTTCATGATCGTCCGGACGGCCCAGTTGTTGCCGTCGGCCAGGCCGCAGATGGTCGTGCCCGGCATGGTGCCCATGGAGGTGGCGATCTCCAGGGCCAGGTCCAGGTCGGTGCTGCGGGCCTCGCCGCGCTCGATCCTGACGAGCAGTTGATACAGCCAGCCGGAGCCCTCGCGGCAGGGTGTGCACTGCCCGCACGACTCGTGCTTGTAGAAGCGGGCGATGTTGCGGGCGACCGCGACCATGTCGGTGTCCTCGTCGAAGACGGTCGGGCAGGCGGTCCCCAGGCCCAGCACGTTGTACCGGCGCCCGATGTCGAAGTCCATCTCCGCGTCCATCTGGTCGGGCCCGAGCACGCCCATCGAGACGCCGCCGGCGATGGCACCCTTGAACTTCTTGCCTTGGCGCATGCCCTGGCAGTAGTCCTTGCTCTCGATGAGCATGCGGAGGGGGATGCCCAGGTCGCACTCGTAGACGCCCGGGCGGTTGACGTGCCCGGAGACGCCCATGAGTTTGGTACCCCACGAGGGTGGGGCGCCCTGGAATGACGAGGCGCACCCCTGACGGCTGAACCACTCCCACCCGTGCTCCATGATCGAGGGCACGTGCGCGAGAGTCTCGACGTTGTTGATGATCGTGGGGCGTCCGAAGAGGCCCTTGACGGCGGGGAAGGGGGGCTTGTTGCGGGGCCAGCCGCGCTTGCCCTCGATCGACTCCAGCAGGGCGGTCTCTTCGCCGCAGATGTACGCCCCGGCGCCGCGGTGGAGGTAGCAGTCGACGGCCCAGGCCTGGTCACGGTTTTTCGTGCGCGTGCCCTGCAGCAGGCCCTGCTTGCCGAAGATCCCGCGCTCGTACGCCTCGCGGATGGCCCGCTCCATGATCCGGGCCTGGTGGTGGTACTCGCCGCGGATGTAGAAGTACGCGGTCTGGATGCGGCAGGCGTAGCAGGCGATAGCGATGCCCTCGAGCACCAGGTGCGGGTCGAAGTCCATGAGCAGCCGGTCCTTGAATGACGCAGGCTCGGACTCGTCGGCGTTGATGGCCAGGTAGCGCTGGCCGCCCTCGCCATGGGCGTCGGGTTTGGGCAGGAACGACCACTTCATGCCCGCGGGGAAGCCGGCGCCGCCGCGACCGCGGAGGACGGCCTTCTTGACGTGCTCGACCACCTCATCGGGGGTCATCGTGGAGATCGTCCTGCGCAGGGCCTCGTAGCCGGCCAGCGTACCGGCGCGGGTGTCCTTCGGCGGCTGCATGTACTCGTCGATGCCGATGACGCGGCGGTCCCTGGGGTCGGTGTGGGGCCAGCAGGGGATGCGGCGGGTGAGAACGGGGAACGTCGTCTTGGGCTGCCACGTGGCCATGGTGGCGGAGTGTAGATTCGCCGTCCGCACCCGGCCTTCGGGGCCGTCCGGTACGCGGCAGCCCGCGGGGGCGGGCGTGAGCACCGGGCGTCAGGGCGTGGCCAGGCGGGCGTAGATGTCGCCGAAGCTCACCCGGTCGCCATCGAAGCGTCGAAGGTGCTCGGCGATCGCGTCACGCTCCAGCCAGTGGGGCAGGGTCAGCGCGGCGTGCTCGCCCATGCCGAAGTTGTACAGATAGGCGCAGCCGGCGGATCGGGCCAGTGCGTCGAGCCGGCGCAGGCAGGCGTCGGCACAGGGGGCGTGCTCCGGCGTGAACTCGAAGCAGACCGCCGGGACGGGGCGTGACAGACCGGCCAGCACGCGGTCCTCAAAGCCCTCGACGTCGATCTTCATAAAGTCCGGCAGGCCGTGGGTCGCGATGAGCCGGTCGCAGGTCTCGACGTGGACGCTGATCGTCGCGCCCCAGCGGATGTCGGCGAAGCGCCCGGAGGCGGAGACGCGTTCGATCCACGAGGGCGACATGCTCGCGACGGTGTGGTAGGAGGCGGTGATCAGATCGGCCCTGCCGGGCTCGGGCCCCAGGGCGGCCTCGACGACGCGGACGCGAGCCGGTTCGGGGTCGCGAGCCGGGTTGCACGCGGAGGCCGCGTCGAAGCGTTCGCGCAGGTGCCGGGCCAGCCCCGGCTGGGGTTCGACCGCCACGACGCGTGCGCCCAGCGCCAGGAAATCGGCCGTCCGTTCGCCGAGATTGGCGCCGACATCGAAGACCAGCGAGCCGGGGGTGATGAACCGTGCGTAGAACGCGCGGCGCTGGTCCGGTGTTGGTGCGGCGGTCGTCACGCTCGATGGTGCGGCGCTCACGGCGTGCTCCCGGCGAAGGCCGGTGCTTCGGCGCGGACGGCCGCGTGATCCTTGACCAGCGCGCGGATGCGCGGGGTAAAGGGCAGGTCGTACCCGTCCACGTAGCAGTACTCCGGCGTGAGCACGCGCGTGGGGGGATGGTCGATGAGGTACCGGTTCCAGTGGCTCTCGTCCCACCACTGGGCGATGAGGTTGCGCTGCAGGTCGTCGTTGATCGCCCCGGCCAGGCGCTCGCAGTCGCGCAGGAACAGGTCGGTCCGCCCGCCCTGCAGCGCGCCGAAGTAGTAGCGCTGGCCCTCGTGCGGCGCGACGAAGGCGCGGGACTCGGGGCGCGTCTCGTAGGTGAACGCCGACCGCGGGCGGCTGAAATAGCCGGGGTGCAGCGCGGCGATGCGGTCGCCGAGGATCTCGTCGCCGACGGGCGCGACCAGCCGCATGTCGGCGTCGATGTAGACCAGGTAGTCGGTGGCTTCCAGCGCCGCGCGGTGACGGAGGAACGTGTGGTAGCGCAGCAGCGTGACCAGCGGCCAGGGCTGGTGCTCGATGCCGATGCGGCGCGTCCCGGGCGGCGCCGCGGGCTCGTTGGTGAAGCAGAAGATCGTGGTCTCCGCGCCGGGCACGTGGAAGTGCCCGCGGACCGAGGCGGCCAGGTCCCCGGCCAGGGCCGCGTACTTGTTGGTCCCGATCACCAGCCAGCCGATGCGCATGCAGTCGTCTCCACCTGTTCGTGTGTGCCCGTGATCCGCGGGGTCACGGGCGGATGTGCCACCAGGAGCGCCAGGCGCGCTCGCCGGTGAGCGCAAAGTCCTCGCCGAGCAGTTCGCGCACGGCCCGGTCGACGCCGAACTGCTCGAAGCACTCCTGCTCCGGGGCAGGGTCGAAGTCGTGCCCGGCGATCAGCCCGCCGCGGCGCACCTTCGGGTACCAGGCCCGCAGGTCCGCCAGGCACGCCTCGTACGAGTGGTCCGCGTCGATGTAGACGAAGTCGAAGAAGTTGTCGGGGAAGCGCGCCGCGGCTTCCCACGTGAGGCTGCGGATCATCGTCACGCGCGGGTCGTTCCCGTAACGCTCGATGCAGCGCTGGTAGCCGCGCTCCACGCGCCCGGGCTGCGTGCCGTAGGTGAAGTAGCTCGACGTGGTCTGCCAGAGATCGACGAACCAGAAAGTCCCGTCGGGCAGTGCGCGCGTGTAGACGTCGGCGTAGACGCCGGCCTCCACGCCCAGTTCCGCCACGAGGGGGCGCGGCGTGGTCACCAGCGAGGGCAGAGCGTCGCGGTCGGCCAGCACGCCGTGCGCCGCCCGCAGGGCCGTGGGCGTCCGAAGGCCCGCTGCCAGCACCGGCTGCGGGCGGGGATCGTCGATGAGCGGCGCGCCGGTCGCGCTCGGCGCGGGGGTGGGCTTCACGCTCGGCATAGATGCTCCTTCCAGTACTCGTCCACGGTGACCGGTGCCGCCGTGGTGTGCAGCAGCGGCTCCAGCGCCGCGCGGGGCATGAACGGTCGGTCGTCGCCCTTGCGCAGCACGGCGTAGAGCAGGTGCCCGTTGCGCGGGTCGGGGTAGTTCACCGCGCGCAGTTCGAGCAGGTCATAGGTGTTGGCGGCGGCCAGCGCCCGGAAGAACTCCGGCGCGTAGTAGATGCGGCAGTGCCCGGGCCAGTGCCCCACCTCCGGTACCTCGTGGATCATCACCCCGCCGGGGCGCGTGAACCGGTGGATGTTCCGCCAGCATTCGTGCTGCGGCTCGACGTGCTCGCTGGTGCCGAAGTTGGTCACCACGTCGAAGGCACCCAGCAGCGCCGCATCGTCGATCGGCCGTGACAGGTCCAGCGGCAGCGAACCGTCGCCGGCGGTAATGTCGATGGAGGTGTGCCGCACGCCCAGCGACGTGAAGTACGCCCTGGCCGAGCGGGTGCCCAGGTGACGGTCCAGCGGGGGGCAGAACTCCTGATTGCCCAGTTCGAGCATGCGGCACTGGCGCAGCGGCGGCGCGTGCTCTTCGAGCGAGCGCAGCAGGTCGGGCCAGATTCGAGCGCTGATGCCCATGCCCGCTGTTATCGGGCAGCCCCGGGGCCGACCTGACCCTTTCCGGCGGATTTCTCGGAACGCCCACACCACGAATCCGACCACCGCCCGGGCCATGACCAGCACGTCATGGCACGCCACGGGTCAATGCGGCGGCGGCTGAGGCGACGCCGGAGACATCGGCGACACGATGACCTCATCCGTCGTCGTTCGCCGGAGCAGCACCGGTCCCTCGGGAGTCTGCACCGTCGCCTCCTGCACGCGCTGCGCCACGACGCACGCCGGCACGGCGTGAGCATGGGGGGGGTGTGGGGGGGGAGGTGTGTGGTCTGTGTGGGGGGGGGGCGATTTCGGGACCGGCTTCACCACCGCGTTGCGGATGTGCCCGACCATTTTTCCGAGGTTGCGCATCAGCCCCATGGGACATCCCGAGTGCACGAAGTACCCGACAAGGGTAGTTCATCGGCAGGGGGACGGCGGGCGTGTGCTGATCAGCGTCCTGCGGGCAGCAGCCGACGCTGAGGAGCCGGCTGAGGTGGTGATGTCGGAGCCCCGGAGGTCGTCGGAGCGCTCTCCCGGCGCGGCTCGTCGTCCGGGACTTGCCGCTCCATGCCCAGCAGGAGGCGCACGAACGTGACATCGTCATAGGCCCGACCGCGCGCGCTGGCCTCGGCGAACCGCACCGCAACGAGATTGAACTGCGGCAGGATGTACAGCCGCTGGTTGCCCAGCCCCGCGGCCAGGTAGACCGTGATCGGTTGGCCGTCGGGCCCGAGGACCGGGCCGGGCGGCATCATCTGCTGCAGCCGATCGCCGACGAAGCGCTCCAGCGCCGGGGGCCTGCGCGTGTCGACGGCTTCGGGCCTGGTCTCGGTTTCGGGAGCCTCGCGCCCGTCGGCCGCGCCGGTGGTGCCGGTTCGGAGCCACCACGTCAGCCCGTAGGCCTGGTTGGCCTTCGAGGGCACGAAGCACTCGGCCAGCAGGTCGGGCCGGAGGATCTGCTCGCGCGTGCCGTCGGGCTTGCGGGCGATGCCGCCGTCGAGCACGAACTGCCCGAAGCGGGCCCACTCACGGGCGGTCAGGGCCATGCCGCCGGGGAGGTTGGGGTTGCCGGCGCGGTCGCGCCCGATGCGGGCGACCTCGATCCCCACCGGCTTGAGCAGCCGCTCGTGGAGGTAGGCCAGCACGGTCTTGTGCGGCTGGTCCGAGGCGGCCAGTTTGCGCTGCAGGAACTCGCCGAACGCGTAGAAGTGGCTCGGCCCATACTGGAAGCGCGTCCCCGGCTCCTGCAGCGCCCGCACCTCGACCGCGGCACGGAAGTGGTTGTCCGGCAGCGGCTGATCGCCGCGCTGGCGGTCGAGCAGTTGTGAACGCCGCTCGGCCAGTTCGCCCAGGGCGCGCCCACCGCCACGCCCTCCGAGCTGCGCGTCGGACGGGGCCAGGCCCGACGAGAGTTCCAGCAACTGGCGCACGGTGATGCGGCTCTTGCGCGGGTCGCTGCGCCATTCGGTAATGGTGTCGGCCACGCGCTCGTCGAGCGTGATCAGCCCGTCCTGCACCGCCAGCATCGCCATCACGCCGGTGAACGACTTGGTGCCCGAGGCGAGCATGTGCGGCAGCGCCAGCGTCCAGCCGTTGTCGGCACGTTCGAACTCCACCTGCCCGTCCACCATCACCAGCACCGCGCGCCCGCCCAGCCCGGCGGAGTAGTCCGCGGCCCGGGTGAACGCCGCCCGGCGCTCCTCAGGCGATGTCGCCCGCGCGACCCGGGCCCCCGGCGCCTCGGCCTTCGATGCGCCCGGCGAGGTTGTTGGGGCTGGCGAGGATCGAGCGGCCGGGACACGGTCCGGGGGCGCGGTGCTCGTGAGTCCCAGAATCAACAGCGCGGCGGTCAGGCTGAGCGTGGTGGTGTGCATCATGGGTCTCAACGTGTGTGTACCTGTAGGATTGCACGTCGGACCGTTCGGGGCTCTACCTCCGGCACTCTTTACACTCCTGCATGGCCACCCAGCCCCACGAGGAACTGCGGTTCCACGAGACCCACCGCCTTCCCGGGTGGGTCTTCGTGATCGTCATCTCCTCGAACGTCTTTGCGCTGCTGCTGGTGATCATGCTCGCGGCCGGCGGGCGGATGCCCGGATCGACCGCCGGGATCATCGTCGGGGTGGTGCTGCTGGTCGAGGCCGCGATCGTGTGGTGGATGCTGCGGCTGCGGTTCAACATCGCCGTGACCGACCGCGCGCTCTACGTCCGCGTGACGCCGTGGATCTTCCGGCGCCGCGTCCCACTGGAGAGGGTGACGTCGGCGGAGGTCCTGCCGATGCCGGGGAAGGTCGGGGTGCAGTGGTCGCCGCGGGTCTGGTGCATCAGCCCGGGTACAGCACGGGGGGTGCGTGTGCGAATGACGAACGGCAAGTCACTGCTGATCGGCGTGGAGCAACCCGAGGCGATGCTGGCGGCGATGGCCCAGGGCGGGCCCGACGCCACGGGCTCCGCGGACGCTGACGACTCCACCGCGCCCTGACCCGGCGCGATCTGCCCCGGCGCATCGCGGGTTGTTGCTCGTGCTCATGTGCGGACACAGGCCCGCGTGATCAGTGCCCCTGCCCGTGTTCATGACCGTGGCCGTGGTGCGGCGGGTGCTTCGACGCCCCGTCGATCTCGTGCGAGATCGACTCCGGCGTGGCGTTCATCACTGCCTTCTCGTTCACCAGGCACGCCGGCGCGCCCTCGCACAGCCCCAGGCACTCCAGTTCCACCAGCGTGAAGCGGCCGTCCTCGCTGGTCTCCCCCGGCTCGAGGCCCAGTTTCGCACGGCAGGCATCGGTGATCCGCTTGTGGTCGCACACCTCGCAGGCGATGCTGCGGCAGACCGCCACCAGCGTGCTCCCCTTCGGCTGCAGCCAGAACTCCTCGTAGAAACTTGCGCAGTCCCAGACCTCCGCCGGCTTGAGCCCGAGGAACTCCGCGACCTCCTCCAGCGCCTGCCACGGCAGCCAGCCCCACTCGTGCTGCACCTCGTGCAGCGTCGAGATCAGCGCGCCCTGCCTTGTCTCGTACCGCGGCAGCACCTCGCGCGTCAGCCGCTCGCGCATCTCCGGCGTCAGGTACGGCTCGTTCCGCCGCGGGATCTTCATCGTCCCCGAAGGTTTGCTGATCCAGGCCATTGCGGGCTTTCCACCGTGCGGGTGCGTGCGGTCCACGGGGCGGCGTGCCCCGGGCGTGGCCGCAGGATAGGCCCGTGCATCGGCGTCCCATGCAACGGCCCGCCCGGCGAACGCCCGCCATCTCACTCCGGCGCTTCCACCACCAGCCGTCCGCCCTGCAGCCGCACCGCCAGTCGCGTCAGGCGAGCCGAGGGGATCAGCCGCAGCACCGCCTGCTGTTGCGACGCCTGGTCGGCCAGCGCCACGCGCACGTAATGCTGCGGCGACGGGCCGCCGGTCGGGTAGGTGTGCGTCAGCACGCCCTCGGCCTCCAGCGGACGCGGCACGCTCAGCCCCTCGGCCACATCCGCCAGCCGGTAGATCGTGCCGATGTCCACCAGCAGCGCCCGCCCGGTCTCGTTGCGCAGCGACAGCTGCGTCGGCGGCAGGACCGCTTCGTCGTTCGGTAGGACGGGCACCTGAACAGGTTCCGGCGCGGGCACGCCCGGTTTGGCCACGCCGTCCTGCGCTGGTGCGGGCGCCCCCGTGGGTGTGGGATCGGGCGCCGGCGACGGCGCGGGCGCAGGTCGGGCCGGGCGTTCCGCGTCGCTCCACAGCCCCGGCGAGAACGCCTGCGCATCGATGGCGTCGCTGCTGACCCACCCGCCGGCCAGTGTGCGCCGCGTCACCGAGCCCTTGGCGTTCGACGGCGCGTCCTCGATCAGCGGCGCCGGGGGCGGCGTGCCGTCGGGACGGCCCCAGCGCACCACCTGCACCGGGTCCCCCGGGCGCAGGCCGGGGCCGGGCGCGTGAAGCGAGACCCAGTCCCCCGAGTTGGTGAACGCGCTGCGCGTGGACGGCGCCTGCATCGAGAACACCCACGCCTCGCCGAAGTTCGGGTTGCGGGACGTCGGCGCTGCGCGAGAGGTCCCCACAGGCCCGGGAATGTTCGAGTCGTGCCCGTTGAACACCACGACCACCTGCCCCGGCTCCAGCGTCATCGCCGGAAACGTGAACCGCACCGACGCGGTCCCCCCCGACCCCGTGGGCCGGTTCATCAGCGTGTACCCGCGCAGGCTGATCGCCTGCACGTGCGGGTTGATCAACTCCACGAACTCATCCCCCGCGACCTGCCGTTGGCCGTCGCGGTTGGCGTCGCCTGCATCGCCCGTCGGCACGGCGAACAGCACCTCCGTAATCAGCGGGTGCGGGAACGCCACCGGCGTGCGGTCGGCCCCCGCCGTCCGGGGAAGCACCGGCGCCTGCGGCCGGGCCGCTGGTGCGCCGGGCGCGGGTGTTGCCCGCACCGATGGGGCGGTGGATGTGGTAGTGTCTGTGGCGATCTCCTTGGCGACGGCCCCCGCCATCGTCACCAGCAGGGCCTGCACGCCCAGCATCAGTACGACCCCCCGCAGCACCGCCGGCCCACAACGTCGCCCCCCGCGGGGGCGCGAGCCAGTGGCCGCAACATCAGGAACATCCGCACCGGCCATGCCGAAGTCCCTCGGGCCGACCTGCACCACACCCGGGTTGCTCCATGCCTTGGGCGTGGGGGCAGTGAGGTGGCGGTGGGGGGGTAGGGGCAGGAGAACTCAGATCGAGAACCACGCCTTGAACGCGTCACGGGCGACCACGTAAATCAGCGCTGTGGCACTGACCGCCAGCACACCGCCGACAATCAGCAGCGCCGCCACAAACCGGCCGAAGCCCCCAGAGGAATACGTGTCCTGTTGGTGTTCGTGAGCCATGCCATCATGGTACACGAACGGCATGAACGCGTGGGCGGGCCGCCCCCACATGTCGCCCCAATGGCCGCCCCCCGGGGCCGAGTGACCATGCCGGCGGGCCTCAGCGCAGTTCCCGAACCTCCAGAGGCCCGGCCGTCCGGTCCCCCACCTGCCGAACCTCCAGCACATTCGCACCCGGGCGCAGCGTCCAGACCACCGGCGTCCGCGGGTTGGGCAGCGTGTCCAGCGACACGTTCACCACGCTGGTCGCGTCGGCGTGGAACGGCCCGAACTCCCGCCGGTCGCCGGGGCCGAGCCGGTCCTCCCCGCGGGCGAAGGTCTGCCCCATGTTCGTCGACTCGCTCATCTTCACGAACAACGGCTGCGGGGTCTGGTTGCGGATGTCCAGGGTGTACGTCGGCCGCGCCGCGCAACCGCCCAGCAATGCCCCCGCCAGACCCGCGGCCAGCGCGGCCAGCACCGCGGGGCGCTCCCGGTGGTTCGAACGCCGCCGTGCGAGAACCGCGCGAGTGCGTGGGCTTTCGTCAGTCGGGACGCTGTTGAGTCGAATCCATATACGAGTCATGGTGCGGCCTCCGGATGGTGCTCAGCGGCATTGTTCGCAGCGCTCACCCCCCGGCCGCGTATGGTCTTCGGCTCTCCCTCCCGCGTAGATGCAAGGACCATTTCGCGAGTCCGCGACGGTCGTTCCTGCCGCGTGCTTCGCCTCGTCCGTGACCGCCACGCGAGGGTCCGCGCTCCGCGCGGCGCTGGGTACAGGCCGATATGCTCTGAGCATGCCCCGCTCGCCTGAGAACTTCGCCCTCGCGATCCTCTGTCGTCGTTGTGCGGCGCTGGTGACCCTGGCCGTGCTGTGCATCCCGGGTTGTGCGCGCCCGCTGCTCTCGCCCAACGAGGAGCGTTCGCCCTTCGACCGCTACGACGGCATCCGCAACCAGTACTCGGCGCAGTTCGTCGAGGATGAGTTCGGGCGTCAGCGTCCGAACCTGCGCGAGCGCCTGGCGCCGAAGGACTGACACTGCGCGTTCGGTGAGTGTGCCGAGCGGTGCGGGATCGCCGAGCCTTGCCGAGCATCTGTTTGGGTTCCGTGCGGAATGTGCGGATGCGCACGCCTCGCGGCGGTCTGTGCGCCGAGCTGAGTCCGGGCGCGTGCTCAACAGAACGCCCGAGTTTTCGCAAGGATCGAGCGGGACTTTGTCGATTCGAATGGCCCTCGGCCAACTTCGATCCGATACTTCTCACAAGCATGCCCCGACGTTCGCGCCAGTCCGCATCATCCGCCCCGCGTGCCTCGGGGTCTTCGCCGGTGCTGTCACGCCGAGCGAAGGTGGTGTGGCTCTCGCTGCTGGCGGCGATGACGGGCGTGGGCGGCCTGCTGCTGGCGGTGCAGGGGCGTCCGATCGTCCGCAGCGACGGGCTGACGCTCACGCCGCTGGTCTCGACCACCTCCGCCGTCGGCATCGACACGATCTTCAAGACGCGACAGCCGCTGGAGCGGGCCACGTGGAAGGCCATCGTGATCCACCACTCCGGCTCGCCCGCGGGCTCGCCGGCTTCGCTGGAGGCCGAGCACCGCGCCAACGGCTCCAAGGGTCTCGGGCATCACTTCGTGATCGGCAACGGCCGCGGCATGGAGGACGCCGAACTCCACGTCGGCTACCGCTGGCTCGACCAGCACCCCGGCCATCACGCCCTGGGTTCCAACGCCGACTGGTTCAACCGCAACGCCATCTCGATCTGCCTGGTCGGCAACGGCGACCGTCAGTCCTTCTCGCCGGCCCAGTTGGCCCGCCTGCGCCAACTGGTCACCGCCTTGCGGACGAACCTGCAGATCCCCGCCGACCGCGTCTACCTGCACTCGGATATCGCGCAGACCACCAGCCCCGGGCGACTGTTCCCGGTCAGTTGGCTGCGCGAGCAGGTCGCGGGCATCCGCTGAGGCCGTCCGCGCGACGCCCCCTCGCCGCGACCCTCGATCCCCTTTCTCGTCGAGTTCATCCCGGGCTTAGGGCCCGGATGGTCTACCCCTCATGTCGGCCTGACCTGTCGGCTTGACCACGTTACCGCGCGTGTTTCCGGGCCCGTTTGGGCAGGTGCCAGGAAGGATGAAGGGCTGGGAGGTGGTGTTGACGTCGCCGACGTCGGCTTGTGCCGGTCGGGAACCTCGGGGCCTCGGGCGTCGAAGAGTTGCGGCCGAGGTTGTGCCCGGAACGGACCGATGCAGCGGTGTCCGGGCCTGGCGTGTACACTGTCGGCACTTTCCCGGGCGGTTCTGTCCGGGTGGTGGAGTGAGCTGGTACGGACTTTGTGTGGTTTGTAGGCTCTGACGCCGGGGCCTGCCCGGGCCGCTCCCGTGCGGGCCAGACCCGGTCCAGACCCGGGCCTGATGGAATAGGCTCAGGACGGCGTGCAGCGCAGGATGTCAGTAGCCCACGCGGTTGTAGAGGGTTGGCCTTGCAGATCTTCAAGCCCGGCGAGATCGTGGAGGGGTATCGGGTCATGTCCGAACTTGGACGTGGCGCGGCCTCGGTGATCTATCTCGTGCAGGACACCAGGACCAAGCAGGTCTGGGCCCTCAAGCACGTCGACAAGGGCAACGAAAAGGACAACCGCTTCCTCGAGCAGACCGAGAACGAGTACGCCATCGCCACGAAACTCGACCACCCCAACATCCGCAAGGTCGACCGGTTCTGGAAGAAGCGTGCGGGCCTGCTGGGTGCGCCCACCGAGTGCTTTCTGGCGATGGAACTGGTCGACGGGCTGCCGGTCGACCGCAACCCGCCCAAGACCTTCGAGCAGGCCGCGCGGGTCTTCGAGCAGACCGCCCGCGCGATGGCGTACATGCACGCCAAGGGCTTCGTGCACGCCGACATGAAGCCCAACAACATCATCGTCGACGCCGACATGAACGCCAAGGTCATCGACCTGGGCCAGGGCTGCCCGGTCAACACCGTCAAGAAGCGCATCCAGGGCACGCCCGACTACATCGCCCCCGAGCAGGTCCACCGCCGGCCTATCACCGAGAAGACCGACATCTACAACCTCGGCGCCACGATGTACTGGGCCCTGACGCGCCACTTCATCCCCACCGCCCTGGCCAAGGGCGACTCCCTGCTGGGCACCCTCGACGATGCTCTCATGGAGAAGCCCAAGCCCCCGACCTTCTACAACCCGCGCGTCCCCGAGCTCTTCGAGAAGCTCGTCATGGACTGCGTCCAGATCGACCCGGCCATGCGACCCCCGACCATGAACACCGTCGCCGACAGGCTCAACCTCGTGCAGGCCAAGCTCGCCGCCGAGGGCGAACTGCGAAAGAGCGGGGCCTTCCGCCAGGTGCAGCAGCAGCACCGCGCCGGCTGATGCGACGCCCCATTTCGCCCGCTGCAGCGGCGCATACCCTCCCCCGATGCCCAGCAAGCCCGCCCGGTCACCCCGATCCGGCGCCGCCGGACCAGCCCCGCGGCGAGCACGCCCAGCCCGGTCCAACTCCCGACGCCCCGCGCCGAAGGGCCGCACCACCCCCGCCGCCACTCCCGCCCCGACCGCCCCCCCCGACATCGAGCGCATCGACACCGTCGCCTTCGTCTCCCTGGGCTGTCCCAAGAACCTGGTCGATTCCGAGAAGATGCTCGGCCTGCTGGCCGAGGACGGCGTCACACCCGTGGCCTTCGACGCCGTCGAGGGCGGCGAGCCGGTCGATGCCGTCGTCGTGAACACCTGCGGCTTCCTCGAGGCCTCGAAGGACGAGTCGCTCCAGGTCATCCACGACGCACTGCGCATGAAGGCGCAGGGGCAGGTGCGCCGGGTGGTGGTCGCCGGGTGCCTCGTGCAGCGTCACCGCGCCCGCATGCTCGAATGGGCCCCGGGCATCGACGCCATGGTGGGCGTCTTCGATCGTGACCGCATCGTCCACGCCGTCCGCGGCGCGCAGGCCCGCGAGGCCGGGCGCCGCGCCGCTTCGGCGCGAGAGGCCTCCGACGGGCCCGCCTACTGGATCGCCGCCAACGCCCTCACCGCCGCAGGCCAGCGCGGCATGAAGACCGTCGGGCTGACCGTCCACGGCAAGGACGGCTCCGGCATCGGCTACTTCGAGGACGACCGCTCCCGCCTCCGCCTCACCCCGCGCCACTACGCCTACCTGCGCATCTCCGAGGGCTGCAACCAGAACTGCGCCTTCTGCACCATCCCTTCCATACGCGGAAAGATGCGATCCAAGCCCCTGCAGGTCATCGCCGACGAGGCCGCCGAACTCATCGGCGACGGTGTCTTCGAGATCCACCTCATCGGCCAGGACACCACAAATTTCGGCGACGACATCGGCCTCGGGCACGCCCAGCACCCCGGCAGCCCCGCGCACGGCCTGCCGGGCATGCTCCGGGCCGTCTCCGGCGCGTTCGACCGCATGGGCGTGCGCGACGGGTGGATCCGTCTGATGTACGCCTACCCCTCCAACTTCAGCGACGCCTGCATCGAGGCCATCGCCTCCACGCCGCGCGTGCTCCCCTATATCGATATGCCCCTGCAGCACGCCTCCGACCGCGTCCTGGCCGGCATGCGCCGCCACATTACCCGCGCGAAGACCGAGGCCCTGCTCGACCGCCTCCGCGCCCGCGTTCCCGGCATCGCCATCCGCACCACCTTCATCGCCGGATTCCCCGGCGAGACCGAGGACGATCACCGCCAACTCCTCGACTTCGTCCTCGCCCAGCGATTCGATGCGGTCGGCGTCTTCGAGTACTCGCGTGAGCCCGGCACCGTCGCCGGCACCATGGAGCAGGACCCCGCCCTGGCCGTCAGCCCCCAGGACAAGGCCCGCCGCCGCGCCGAGATCATGCAGGCCCAGCAGGAGATCGCCTTCCGCCGTAACGCCGAACTGGCCGCGGCCTACGACGAGCACCGCCCCGCCACGACCGGGCGCCGCGCCGACGTCCTCATCGACGCCCCGCGCCGCGTCGCCGGGCGCGCCACCGCCGGCGTCGGACGAGGAGGGCGCCTCTACGAGGGACGCACCACCGCACAGGCCCCGCAGATCGATGCCGTGACCTTCGTCCAGTCCGCGCGCGACCTGGCCCCCGGCGAGGTCGTGCGTTGCGTCATCACCGGCCACGACGGCTACGACCTCATCGCACGCCCCGCCGACGAGGTCGAACGCACCGTTTCGCTCAAGGTTCTCTGAGCACCCCGCCCGCTTCCAGCAGCGCGCGGGCGATGGTCTCCGCCCCGTCGGCCGGTCCCAACCTTTGCAGCGCTGCGCGCATCCCCGCACGCCGCGACTCGTCACGCAGCAGCGCCACGATCACCTCGCCGTGCTCCCCCGCGTTGGCCGCCCCCGACACGCGGTCGGTCAGCACCACCGCCCCGCCGCACGCCCGCAAAGGCTCGGCGTTCCGCGCCTGGTGCTGATCCCGGTGGAACGGGTACGGCAGGAAGACCGTCGGCACACCCGCGCACCACGCCTCGCTCACCGCCCCCGCCCCCGCCCGGCTGATCGCAAGGTCCGCCGCGCCCCACCACAGCCCGATCCGGCGCGTGAACGCTTCCACCAGGGCCGTCGCCCCCGCCCGCGCGTACGCCCCCGCCAGGCGTGCCCGTACACCCGATGAGGTGGTCTCGCCCGCGCCCTCCCGCTCCGGCCCGCACTGGTGCAGCACCTGCCACCCCGCCAGCGCCCCGGCGTGACGCTCCACCAGCGACACCATGAAGTCGTTGAGCGAACCCGCCCCCTGGCTGCCCCCGGTGACCATCAGCACACGACGCGACGGGTCCAGCCCCAGTTCCGCCAGGCACTGCGCCCGCGGCCGGTCGGCCAGCGCCGCACGCCTCACGATCGGACGCACCGTCGTCCACCCGCGCGCCCAGCGAGCCCCGACCGGGAACGTGCTGTACGCCGCGGCACTCCGGCGCGAGATCCATCGGTTGGCCTTCCCCGGCACCGCGTCCAGGTTCACCAGCACCACCGGCACGCGCTCCACTCGCGCCGCCTGCACCGCCGGCGCCGCCACGAACCCGCCCATCGCCACCAGGCACACGCTCCCGCCCGCGTCGTTCCGCGCCGCGCGGATGTGCCCGCGCGCCAGCCGCACCGCCTCCCCCCAGCGCCACAGGAACCGCGCCAGCCCCGCCGGCCGCAGCGACAGCGGGCGCGCCGGCAGCGGTGCAAAGCGCACTCCCTCAGGTTCCAGGATCGTCCGGTCGATCGCGCGGTCCGAGCAGAGGAACACGCTCCGCGCCGGCCCCTCCGGCCCCTCAGGGCCCGACAGCCGTTCGATCTGCTCCGCGATCGCCAGCGCCGGGAAGATGTGCCCCCCCGTGCCGCCTCCGGCGAAGATGTACGTGCGCACCGGGGACGCGCTCATCGTCTCCCCTCAGGCCCGCGCCGTGTCGGGCGCGGGCAGCGCGCCCATCGCCCGGGCCGCGGGCATGATCTTCACATCCACCGGCGCTGGGCCTCCGACGCCCGATCCCGCCGACGAATCCCGCCCGCTCATCGTGGCCATCACCCCGGCGCCCACGGTCGCTCCATCCACTCCCGCCGATCCTCGCCCGATCGCGTCCAGCCGCGGCCCGCGTCCATCGAGCACCGCAGGACGCGACTCCTCCTCCGCCCACGCCGATTCTCGATCCAGCGCAACCAGCAGGCCCAGGCAGAAGGTCGTCAGGATCCACCCCGTGCCCCCCGAACTCAGCAACGGCAGCGCGATGCCCTTGGTCGGTCCCACGCCCGTCACGACCGCGATGTTCACGATCGCCTGCAGCCCCACCGTCGTGATGATGCCCAGCGTCAGCAGCCTCGGCACAGGGTGGCTCTGCGCACGAAGGATCAGGTATCCCGCCCACAGGATCCCCACGTAGAGCCCCACGACCAGCGCCGCTCCCGGGATGCCCAGTTCCTCGTTGATGATCGAAAACAGGAAGTCGGTCTGGTCCTCGGGCAGGTAGCCCATCTTCTGCAGCCCGTGCCCCAGCCCGCGCCCGGCCCCGCCCCCGTTGGCGATTGCCACCATCGACTGGATCATGTGGTACCCGGCGCCCTGCGGGTCACGGTACGGGTCCAGGAACGTCTGGATCCGCTCAAGCCGATACGGGCTCTTGAGCACCGCGAACGCGAACGCCCCCACCGCCGGCGGGATCATCAGCGCAAAGTGCCACCACCGCGCCCCGCCGGCCAGCAGCATGATCCCCCCGACCATCGCCACCAGCACCCCCGTCCCGAGATCCTCGATCACGATGAACCCCGCCACCGCACCGACCGCCACCAGCACCGGCAGCAGCCCGCGCGTGAACGACCGCAGCCCGTCGCCCAGCCGCCAGCAGGCCCACGCCAGCACGAAGATCATCCCCCACTTGGCAATCTCCGACGGCTGGACCGACAGCCTCTGCGTTCCGATGTTGATCCGCAGCCACCGGTGCGAGCCGTTCACCTCGTGCCCCAGCCCCGGCACGTACACCGTCGCCAGCACCGCGCCCAGCGCGAGCACCGCCAGCCACATCGGCCACAGTCTCCATCCCCCCTCACCACGACCCCCGCCGCTCAACGCCGCGCGCCCGGGCCCCCCCGTGCGGTCCTCCGCGCCACCTCCCCGCGGCATGCCCGGGATCAACCGCCAGACCGGCGTCGCCGCGGCGATGATCAGCGCCAGCACCGCCAGCACCATGTAGATGGTCGACTGCGAGGTGAGGATGGTCTCGAACGTCACCGGCGCGCGCGGGTCCACGCTCATCCCCGCCGAGTTCACCATCACCACCCCCAGCATCAGCAGGGCCAGAGCGCAGAGAGCAATGGCGTGACCAGGGCGCGGCAGCACGGCCCATACTCATCGGCCCGACGCCCGGCATGGGTGGAAAACCGGGCTCTCCACCATCCCTCGCCCCCTCAGGCCGGGTGCAGCGTCGTTCGCGCCACCCCGTTGGCCACCCCCGGCACCAGCCGCAGGTCCGTGTCCAGACCGAGCTCCCCACGGGCGATCAGCCGGCTCAGCCCGAGGTACACCACCGCGCACACCGCCGTCGCCACGTTGAGCGACCGCTCCTGCGGCATCATCGGCAGCACCAGCACGCGGTCGGCAAAGCGCTGCAGCAGCGCCTCGGGCAGACCCCGGGTCTCGCTCCCGAAGACCAGATGGTCGCCACGCTGGAACTGCACCTCCGGGTCCAGCACGCTCCGCCGGCCCCGCGTAGAAAACAGCCACACCCCCGGCGGGCGCTCCCGCGTCCAGTAGTCGTCGAACGAGTCGTGGACCGTCGGGTTCAGCCGCGGCCAGTAGTCCAGCCCCGCCCGACGGCAGGCCTTCTCGGACACGTCAAACGCCAACGGCCGGATCAGGTGCAGCGCGCAGCCCGTCGCCACGCAGGTCCGTCCGATGTTGCCCGTGTTGTTCGGGATCTCAGGCTCGTGCTGCACGATGTGGAAGCAGGGTGTGTTCAACGCACGGCTCGCTCAAGTGAGTGAAGGGGGGGTGGGGGGGGTGGGGGGTGGGGCGGGATGGCACAGCGCCCCGGCGAGGGGGCCCGCCGGGGCGCCGGGATGGTTTCGGTGCGCCGGTTGAGTACGCCCGCGGTTACCGGGCCGACTGTCGCGCAGCGCGCTCGGCCTCGCGCCGGGCCTTTACGCCCGGATCGACCTCGAGCACCTTGTCGACCACGCGCCGGAACTCGGGCGAGAGCGGGTTGCCCTGCCACCGCACGATGCCGTCCGTGCTGATCACGAACACCGTCGGCAGCGCATTGACCTGCATCGCCTCGGAGACTTTCCGCTCCATGTCGTAGCCGTGCATCATCCGCGAGGGGTTCTGACGCAGGTACCGCTCAACATCCAACTTCGTTTCGGGGAAGTTCGTGGCCGGGTAGCCCGAGAGCGCCACGACCAGCAGGTCGTCGCGGAACCGCACCGCCAGGTCCTCCAGCATCGGCTTGGAGGCCTTGCACGGCCCGCACCACGTCGCCCAGAAATCCACCACGATCACACGGTACCCGCTCAGGTCGGGCTTCTCTCCGAACCAGGAGATCGAGCCCATGTCCGCCGGCCACGCTTTGCCCTGGTGGTCCGTGCCCTGAATGTTCCTGGGATCCGCGCGGTTCGGCCAGAAGGCCGAGGCGTACAGCCCCGCCTCGGGCGGAGTCACGCGGACGTTCAGGCGGACCTCCGGCAGGTCACCGGGGCGGACCGTCGTGAACTGTCCGGCACGACGCCGTGCCTCTTCCAGTTGCGCCGCGAACGCCGCCGGGGCCTTGGCCGCCTGCTCGGGGCTCTCGGCCAGCAGCAGTTCCACGCCCTTCTCGATCGCGGCGGGCTGGATGTCGGCAAACCGCAGGTTCCCGGCCCGGTCGATCAGGTAAGTCTTGGGCGAGGCGTCGCAGTGCAGCGCCGCGCGGAACTCGTTGTTCGCGTCGTGCGCCGACAGCACGTTCAGCCCGCGGTCCTTCAGGAACGCCGTCGCCTTGTCGTACCCCTCGCGGTCGTGCACGAGCACGACGGTCAGCCCGTCCCTGCCGTGCTGCTCGGCCAGTTGCGCCACGCGCTGCGCGAACGCCGTCGTCCGCGCGCCGCGCCACTCCGCCCAGAACCCGATCAGCACGACCTTGCCCTGGGTGTTGGTCGCGTCTAGCGCTGGGCCCCCGGTCCAGCCCGACAGTTTCGACCACAGCGTGTGGTCGAAGGGCTTCAGCTCCAGCTGGTTCAGCGCCTGGCGCTTGGCCCCGACCTCGGCCCGCGTCACCTCGGGCTGATACACGATCACTGTCTCGTCGGGCGCCCTCTCGGGCGCGGCCAGCACAGGCGACGCCACCCCGACGGACATCACCGTCGCCACGCCTGCCGCCAAGGCCAACCAGCGGCCACGTCCGGACTTCCAGTTGCGGTTCATCTTCACGGGATCACTCCAAGGCCTGTTCGAGGTTCTTTGACGCGCCGCTCACAGCGCTCTGTGTTCGTACGTACGCCCCACCCGATTCGGCGTGCCTGAGCTCCATCGCACACGCAAAAACCGCCCCCGAACACAGAGTGTACCTCAAGGTCGATCGGCAGGCTGCAGGGCATCCGGCCCGAATCGCCCGGGGTTCTTCCACAATGACGGGGTTCAGAAGGCCACCCCCGGTCACCGTCCACGCTGCAGTTCATGCAGGGCGATCGACCCCGCGACAACCACATTGAGCGAATCGACCTCGGGGCAAATGCCTATTCGAACCCGAACATCGCACGCAGCCTGCACGGCTGGATCCAGCCCGGCCCCTTCAGCACCCACCACCAGCGCCACCGGTGTTGAGGCCGTCAACGCCCGATCCACAACTCCTCCACACCCCCCCCAACCCCCCCAACTCCTCAGTTCCACCGCGTCGGACGCCGGTGTCAGCGCCGCCACCAGCACCCCCCGCCCGCGCAGGTATCGCACCAGGTCGATCGTCGGTCCGTCGTGGCGTCCGAACGGGACGCGCAGGGCGTGTCCCACCGACACCCGCAGGCTCTTGCGGTACAGCGGATCGACCGTTCCGCCCGAGAGCAGCACCCCCGCCGCGCCGAACGCCGCCGCGGATCGGAAGCACCCGCCGACGTTGTCGTGGTTCGTCAGCGCATCGAGCACCAGCAGCACGCCGTGCTGCGGCGGATCGACGGCCCGATCGACCACCGACGCCACAGACAGCGGCGCCGCGCGAGCGCCGATGGCCATCAGGCCCCGGTGCAGCGGGAATCCCACCAACCGGTTCACACTCGCCGGCGCCAGCACGTACACCGGTGTGCGGTCTTCCAGGGTCGCCAACGCTTCACGCAGGGTCTCCAGGCGTGTCGGCGTGCACAGCACGCTCAGCACCCGCAGGCCCGACCCGGCCAGTACCCGGTACACCACCTCGCCCTCGGCCATGAACCGCCCGTACGGCGCGTCCGGGTCGCCCGAGTACCTCACCCCGGGCGCATGCTCGCGGAAGACCTCGGCCAGTTGGCGGTCCTTGACGTTCCGGTAGTCCGCCAGGCGCGGGTCGTCGAGGGCCACATCTTGCATCAGCACCGGCACGCACAATCAGAGGCGTGCAACCCGGCGACGGCCACCCCGTTCGCCGCTGCCCCCCGCCCGACGTGCCCCTAGGCTTGCTTCATGCTGAGCACACCGCGTCGTTTTTCCTGCCGGTCGGTGCTGACGCTGAGCCTGCTGCCCCTGGCGCTGGTCGGCGCCGCGCTGTCCGGGTGCAAGGAGCAGCCCGCTCCGCAGGCCTCACAAACTTCCTACGGGCCGGGCGCCGATGAGCCGCGTTCGCTGCCCGGGCGTGTCGCCCAGGCGCCCCGGGACCTGCGGGCCGCGATCGAGGGCCAGCAGAGCCAGGTCGCCGCGGCCGCCGGGCTCTCTTCCGCGGGTGAAGGCGCATTCGTGATCGTCGGCAACCTCGCCTGGCCGATCCCTCAGGGCTGGACGCGCGTCACGCCGCGCGGCTCCATGCGTGCCGCCGAGCTCAGCGCTCCCGGGCCCGCCGGGCCCGTCGAGGTCTACTGGTTCGCCTTCCCCACCGGCGGCGGCGATGCGCTCTCCAACGTCAACCGCTGGTCGAAAATGGTCCGCGACGGGTCCGACCCCGCGCGCGATGCCCCCTACACCTCCGCCACGCGCACCATCAACGCCCTGAAGGTCACCACGTTCGACGCCAGCGGCACCCTCATGGCCGGCATGCCCGGCGGTCCGCAGACCCCCGTGCCCAACTCCCGCATGCTCGCGGTCTTCATCGAACTGCCCTCCGGCGGCTCGGTCGCCATCCGCATGCAGGGCCTCAAGCCCAGCGTCGACGCCGCCGAGCCCGGCTGGCGCACCATGGTCGACGGCATGCAGGTCCGCTGACAGCAGGTCCGGTGTTCCGGCCCCTGCGTCGCACACCCCACCGCATCACAGGAACGACGGCATGCCCGCCGAGCAGCCCAGTGAACCATCCCCGCGGCGCCCGGAGCGCGGGCCCATCGATCTGGAGTCCGCCGCGTCCCCGCGGGCCCCGAGCCTGCCCGGCACCGTGGTCGTCCGCGACACCGACGACGACCTGCTCGACGTGATGACCGCCGACCTGCTCCTGCACGCCCAGCAGTGCGTGCGGACCTTCGGCGATTTCCACCTGGCCCTCTCCGGCGGGAGCACACCGCTGCCGTTCTACCGGCGGCTGATGTACGACCCGGCCGCGCGTGAGTTTCCGTGGCGCCGCACCCACCTGTGGATTGTCGATGAGCGCTGCGTGCCGCTCGACGACGACCGCTCGAACTTCAAGGCCATCGAGGGGCTCATCGTCGAGCAGTCGGACATCCCCCGCGTGCAGGTGCACCCCGTCCCCGCCACCGAGCCCGACGGCGCCGACCTCTACGAGCGGGAACTGGGCGAGACGCTCGTCTGGCGCGAGCGCGGCCACGACCGGCTCGACTATGTCCTGCTGGGCATGGGCGCCGATGCGCACACCGCCTCGCTCTTCCCGCGTTCGCCGGCCCTCCGCGCCTCGCTGGAGGACCTGGCCACCCCGCGCGCCCCGGGCGGGGGTGTGCCGCGGCGTGTGATGGCCAACAGCGGCGAGGGCGTCACCCCGCCGCCGCGCATCACCATGACCCTCTCGTTCCTCAACGCCTCGCGTTTCATCGCGGTGCTGGTCACCGGTGCGTCCAAGCGCCCCACGCTGGCCCGCGTTGCCGGGGTCTACGCCGGCGACCCCTCCACCGCGCCGGCGCTGGACCTGCCCATCCTCGGCGTCCGCCCCCGCGCCGGTGAACTCCGCTGGTACCTCGACCGCGAAGCCTGCCCGACGGGCACGCCCTCCGGCGCCTGAACACACAGAGCACCTCCATGCCCGCCCTGAGCGTCCAGCCCAACGAGCGTGTCACCTTCCGCGTCGAATACGAGGACGACGATCTGGCGGTCGTCAGCAAGCGCGCCGGCCTGGTCACGCAGCCGGGCCTGGGGCACGAGTCCGACTCGCTCCTCAACGGGCTCTTCGCCCGGTGGGGCCCGGCGCTGCAGCGACTCGGGCGCGCCCGTGACTACGGCCTGCTCCACCGGCTCGACCGTGAGACCTCCGGGCTGCTGGTCGTCGGTCTGTCAGCCCGCGCGTACGACGCCCTGCGTGAGGCCTTCGAGCAGCGCCGCATGAAGAAGTTCTACTGGGCCGTCTGCGTGCGTGCACCCAAGGCGCCCACCGGCCTGATTCAGAAGCCACTGGCCGAGGGCGTTGCGACCGGCCCCGGCAAGAAACTTGCCCGCGTCACCCGCACCGGCAAGCCGTCGGTCACCGCCTACCGCACGCTGCACGCCGGCCCGCACGCGGCGCTGCTGGAGACCCGCCCGCTGACCGGTCGGCTGCACCAGGTCCGTGTGCACCTGGAGTCGATCGGGTGCCCGATCCTGGGCGACGGGCTCTACGCCCCGCGCGCCGTGGCCGACGCCGCTCCGCGGCTCATGCTCCACGCCCACCGCCTGGCCTTTGACCATCCGGTTACCGGCGTTCTGGTCGATGTCCGCACGCGGTTCCCGCAGGACCTCCGCGCGACCATGCGGCGCCTGGACCTGCCCCTGCCCGGCTTGGATGGGGCGCCCCGATCCGCGAACGAGACGGAGAGCCTCTGAGGCCTCAAGAACCGGCCCGCGCAAAAACTGTGCGCCGGTGGTGCTCCCGTCCGATCCCCTCCGACGGCGGTCGGGTCCCGCGTGGCTCCACGCGGGCACCCGCCGCCACCAAGGACCACTTCACGGCACCACTTCACGCCGAGGGATCGAGGATCACCATGCACACCCCCGCCCCGCGCCCCAACGAGGCCACGCTCACGCTCATTGCGCCCGACACTCACATCCGCGGCGAGGTGACGTTCCAGAACCCCGCGCAGATCCTCGGGCGCATCGAGGGGAAGGTCACATCGACCTCCGAACTGCTCATCGGGTCCTCGGCCGAGTGCCGGGCCACTGTCCAAGCCGCCACGCTCATCGTTGAAGGGACGGTCGAGGGTGATGTGATCGCCACCGATCGCCTGGAACTCAACGCCTCGGCGCGGATCACCGGCGACCTGGTCGCCTCGCGACTGATCGTGGCCGAGGGCGCGACCTTCTCCGGCCACTGCATCGTCGGTCCGGAGGCCGCCCGCAAGGCCGCGGGTCAGAACACCGGCGCCTCCGGCAACGGCGCGCCGCTGCAGAGCCTGGGCGAGGGCGTGCCGTCCAAGCCGCGCCTGGTGGCCCGTCCGCAGGTGCACACCTCCAGCGACCTGGACGCCACACTGGCCGGGCTGGAGAGCAAACTGGCCGGTTTCACGAAGGCCAAGGCCGCTGCGGGCGAGTAACCCCGCGGCCGACAGCGCGAACTGCCGCCCTCGCGGAGCGACGGCGCCACCAACCCGCAAGGCCCGACCGGCGACGGAGCGCACCGGCACGGCAGGTGATGTGCCATGTTCTTCGGCTTTGGCCGCTCGTTCGGCGCGGTCGCTGTGCCCGACGATGAAGCGCCCGTGACCGACCCGACGGCGTCGATCGGCCCGCGCCAGCGCCGGGTGCAGTGCGTGCACTGCACGCGCCTGTTCCCCGTCCCGCTGAAGGCGATGATCCTCACCTGCCCGGCCTGCTTCCGGCGCGTCCGCGTCGAGGACGTGATCATTTCCGGCCAGCAGCACACGCCACGCCTGGAAACCTGTGGGCGCATCGTTATCCGCCCGCGCGCCCGCGTGGTGACCGAGGTCCTGGCCGCGGGCATGGGCGTCGAAGTCCACGGCGAACTGACCGCCGGGTGCGTGATCGCCGGGCGCGTCCGCATCGGACCGCAGGGACGATGGACCGGCGACTGCACCGCCGCCAGCGTCGTGGTCGATCCGGGCGCGACGATCCTCGGCGGGCGGTTCACGGTCCGCCCGCTCGATGTGCCAGAACTGGAAGTCCCCCGCGATCACGCCGACGGGTTCTGAGGCCGGGGCGAGGCCGAACTTTCATCCCCCCGCGCCGGTCCAGCCGATGCGAACCGGCGGCGGTCGTGCCGCGCCCCGGGCGCGGCGCACGCCGATGGAGCGGGTCATGGCGGAGCCAAGAACCCTGAACCCGGGCACCCTGAACCCGGGCACCCTGAACCGAAGCGATGGCGCGTCCACGGGCGACCCTGCGCTCGCGCCTTCGCCCCGGAAACCCACGGCGCCGCCCGGCCGTGGCGACGCCGGGATCTTCCTGGCACCGCGCGTGGTGGACCTGGAGGCGTTCAACCAGTTTTCGGCGACGCTGCGCGGGCTGATCGAGCAGGCCGCGGCTCAGGGTGACGCCCTCCGGGCAGCGTTCACCGACGCCCAGGTGGCCCGCGAGAGCCTCGGGCAACTCTCGGGCAAGACGCGCCCGCAGGTGGAGGCGGCCCTCAAGGCCCTGCAGGCGGTGGAACGCCGTGCGCGCGAGGCCGGCCAGACCGTCGCCGCCGCCGAGGCCGCCGCGGAGGAACTCCGGCGGCTCGAGGCCCGGGCCCGCGCGGGCGTGCAGGGACTGCACGCCGAGGTCGATGCGTTGATCGAGTCGCGCGTCAACGAGCGTGTCCAGGCGCTGATGCAACTGCGGCTCGGTGAGGCCGAGCGTCACCTGGCCGACGCCGTCGAGCGCCTCGAACGTCAGGCCCGTGCCCGCGCCGAAGAACTGGAGCAGCGCGTCACCGAGTTTCTCGGGCGCATGGACGATCACACGCGGCACGTCGGAGATACGCTCAACGCTCGCATCGAGGAGGCCGAGCAGCGTGCCGCCCAAACCGTCCGCCAGGTCGGCACGTGCGCTGAAGAGCGCCTGGCCGAACTCCGCGCCAGGGCCGACGAACTCCTCGGCCCGCTCGATGAGGCCGTCCGGCGTGCCGGCGACCTGCTGGGCTCCGGAGCGTCGCCGCTGCAGGGCGTGCCGACCGGGGGTGGAGGCTCTGGTGGCGACGGCGAGGATGGAGGTGTCTCTCGGACGGCACTGGGTGACGTCCGGGCGTTGCTCGACCGCGCCGAAGGGGTGCGGCGGGATCTGGCGCTGTGCCTGGATGAATCCGGCGCGCGCGTGGAGCACCTGCGCGCCACCGCCGACGACCTCAAGCACTCCATCTCCAACGCGCTGGTCACCTGCGATGAGGCGGATCGCTCACTGACCGAGCGCCGCCGGGAGGCGGAGCGCCTGATCGCGGCCCTGGAGGGTCCGCTGGCGGAGGTACGCAGCGGAGTGGCCGACGCGGGAGAGCGCCTGCGCCAGACCCTGCGCGAGTTGGAGACCGCCCGCACGACCGCGGAGGCCGCCTGCCGTGGGGCGCAGCAGGTCCTGGACCGACTTTCAGGCTTCATCGGTGATCTGGAGCCTTGGAAGGGGTTGCTGGCGAATCAGGATCGGGGCGAAGTGCCCCAGCCGATCCGCGACATGATCGCGGCAGTTCGCGGCGAAATGGCCGAAGATCTCGCCAGGATCGCCACAGCGATGGAACAGATCTCCGCCAAGACCCAGCATGTGGCCCAGAAGATCAAGCGCGGCTGATCTCCCGAGGGGCCGATCTTGCGGGCGCGGGCTCCCCGCGTCCGATGGCAGATGTGGTGACGGGGCGTGGTCTGCGCTCGGCACCGCGGCGAACTCAGGAGATCATCGACGGTGTTTGAAGTGTTCCATGCAGGCAGTCAGGTCTGGCCGTTCAGCGTGACGCCGGCTCTCAGCACGGCGTCGGCGGGCGACCTCTCGGCAGCGGCGTCGCAGCGTGCGGCCGATGAACTCGAGGCGCTCATCAAGGCGGTGCAGGACCTGCCCTGGGGGGTGCACCTGATTGTGCTGGCGGCGGCGGTCGGCGGGGTGGTGTTGTGGCTGTTCGGGCGGCAGGTGATCCGTCCGACGACGGCGATCGTCGGCGCGGCGCTGGGCGCGGCGGTGGGCTTCGTCATGTTGCCGGCGCTGGCGCCGGGGGCCGGCGTTTCGCCCTACCTGGGCCTGTTTGCGGGGTTGGTGATCGGGGTGATCGCCGGCGCGATGCTGCACCGGTTGACCGTGGCGGCGGTCTTCAGCGGGGTGCTGGCGGGCGGGTGCTCGCTGCTGGCGGTGGGACTGATTCACCTGTCGGGCGACCAGGGCCTGCCGGTGGCGGCGATGGTGGCCCAGGGCGGGACCGGGCTTGGAGGCGAGGAGCAACCGCTCCGCCGTCCGCCGTCGCAGCCGATCCCTCCAGACGATCGCGTGCTGTACCCCACCGAGCCGCCGTCGCCGCGGCCACCCGCGTCTCCGCCGCGCGATGCTGCCCCGCCCCGTGACCCTGAGCCCGGCACGGAGCGCTCGACGAGAGCGACCGAGCCGCTCCCGGAGAGGTCCGACTCCGCAGTTGCGCAGCGCGCGGCTCCGGCGTCGAACGGTCAGGCGTTCAAGCCGGGCACGGCCGCGTACAAGGCCCAGCAGTTGTACCTGACCGGGCGTGCTGCCATCGAGGGTCAGTGGGATCAGACCCCCCGCCCGCACCGGATGTGGATCATCGGTGCCGGCGTGATCGGCGCGGGCGTAGGCGTCATCGCCGGGGTGCTGATGCCGGTGTGGGCGGCCGCGGCGGTCACGAGCCTGGTCGGTGCGGCTATCTGGATTCCCGCGGGGGTGTGGCTGGCGCACGCGTTCTACGTGCCGGGGCGCGAGGTGTTGGCGCTGTCGGCAGCGGCATGGGCGATCATCTGGCTGGTGATCTCGGGCATCGGCATGGCGATCCAGACCCAGGGGCTGCTGCCGGGGTCGGACTCCGGCGGTAAAGGGAAGGGTCGCCGCGCCCGCCGCGGGGATGACGACTAGCCGCCCGTAACATTCACAGCGGCCCTGCCCGATCCGGATGGGGTCACAGCGCGGGCTCCGGAGCACCCTCCGGGTATACTCATCCATGGAGCCTCAATCGACCGCGGTGCGTGCTGCCGGAGCGGCCACTCTCTCCGGTGCGGGTGTGTCACAAGGTGGACCAACGGGCGGATCTCCGGGTGAATCGCCGCCCGAAGCGGCGGCCCCGCGCCCCGGCACGCCCAGCGCCCAGGGCGTCGGGCCGATCGTGCCGCCGATCGACCTGGACGCCAAGATCACCCAGGAGGGGTTCACGTTCGACGACGTGCTGCTGCTGCCGCGGGCCAGCGACGTGGTGCCGGCGGAGGCCGAGACCGGCACGTGGCTGACGCGCTCGATCCGCCTGCACATCCCGCTGCTGTCGGCGCCGATGGACACCGTCACCGAGTCGGCGCTGGCGATCGCGTTGGCGCAGGAGGGTGGGTTGGGCGTGGTGCACCGCAACCTCTCCGTCGAGGCCCAGGCCCGCGAGGTGACCAAGGTCAAGCGGACGGCCAACGGCGTGATTCTCGACCCGATGGTGCTGGCGCCCGACGACAGCGTCGCCAAGGCCCGTCAGCTCATGGCCCGCTACCACGTCTCCGGCTTCCCGGTGACCCAGGGGGGCGAGCCCAAGGGCAAGGTGCTGGGCATCCTGACCCGGCGTGACCTGAAGTTCGTCGAGAGCGAATCCACCACGGTCGAGCAGGTCATGACGCGTCAGGGCCTCATCACCGCCCCGCCCGGCACCACGCTCGAACAGGCCGAGCTCATCCTCAACAAGCACAAGGTCGAGAAACTCCTGCTCGTCGACGCGCAGATGCACCTGTGCGGGCTGATCACGATGAAGGACATCGAACGCACAGCCCAGTTCCCCCGGGCGTGCGTGGATGCCCGCGGGCGCCTGCGCTGCGGGGCCGCCGTCGGCGTGGACCAGTACGAGCGCGCCGAGGCGCTGGTCCGCGCCGAGGCCGACGTGCTCGTTGTCGACACCTCCCACGGGCACAGCCAGAACGTGCTCCGCACCGTCCGCACCCTCAAGAGCCGCTTCAATATTGAGGTCATCGCCGGGAACATCGCCACCGCCGAGGCCGCCCGCGCCCTGATCGACGCCGGCGCCGATGCGGTCAAGGCCGGCATCGGGCCCGGCTCCATCTGCACCACCCGCGTGGTTACCGGCGTGGGCGTGCCGCAGTTGACCGCCGTCATGAACAGTGTCCGCGGCGCGGCGGGGCGCGTGCCCGTGATCGCCGACGGCGGGATCCGCCAGTCGGGGGACATCGCCAAGGCCATCGCCGCCGGGGCCAATGCCGTGATGATGGGCTCGATGTTCGCCGGTCTGGACGAGTCCCCCGGCGAACTGGTCATCCGCCAGGGGCGCCGGTACAAGTCGTACCGCGGCATGGGCTCGGAGGGCGCGATGAACGCCGGCTCGGCCGACCGCTACGCCCAGAAGAATGCCTCGGGCCCCTCAGGTGATGGGGCTCCCGGCGACGTGCGGCGGATCAAGTTCGTACCGGAAGGTGTGGAGGGGCTGGTGGCCTACCGCGGGCCGCTGGCGGAGTTCGTCTACCAACTGGTGGGGGGCCTGCGGGCCTCGATGGGGTATCTCGGCTGCAGGACCCTGGAACAAATGCAGCGTGAGGCTCGGTTCTGCCGCGTGACCAGCGCCACCGTGGTCGAGAACCACCCCCACGACATCCGCCTGACCAAGGAATCCCCGAATTACCTTGTGGATTCCAGAGAATCGTGAGAGAATCCCGATCAGGGTTATCAGGTAAATAAGATTCCCTCCCTCGATGATGCCAGATGCTTCTGGCCATGGAGACCCTCATGATCCGTACCAACAACCCGATGCTGCGCGAAGGGGCGTTCGTCCCCGGCTACCAGAACCTCGCGTCGGCCTCGCGCCCGGCGACGATGACCGTCAACGGGGTGGTCAACCGGACGCTCATCCTGCTGGGGCTGTGCGCGGCCGCGTCGGTCTTTTCGTGGTCGTGGGTGCAGGCCAACCCGCACCTGATGATGCCCGCGTTCTGGGGCAGCCTGATCGTGGCCCTGGTCCTGTCGCTGGTTATGGCGTTCCGCCCGCAGACCTCGCCGTTTGCCGCTCCTCTGGGCGCGGTTGTCGAGGGCGTGTTCGTCGGGACGATTTCGCTGGTCTACGCCAAGCTCATCGAAGGGAAGACCGCCGGGGAGTATCTGGGCTCGTCGCTCATCCTCCAGGCGGCGCTGCTGACCTTCGGCATCATGCTGGCGATGCTCCTGGCGTACAAGTCGGGCCTGATCAAGGTGACACCGGGCCTGCGCGCCGGCATCGTCATGGCCACCCTCGGCATCGCCTTCTTCTTCCTCGTCACGATCCTGCTGCAACTGTTCGGCGTGGCCATCCCGTGGCTGTGGGACGGCGGCCCGGTCTCGATCCTCATCGCCGGGTTCGTTGTCGTGATCGCGTCGATGAACCTGCTGCTGGACTTCGACCTGATCAGCGAGGGGCAGCGCGTCGGCGCGCCGCGCCACATGGAGTGGTACGCCGCCTGGGGCCTGCTGGTGACGCTGGTGTGGCTCTATATCTCGCTGCTGCGACTGCTCTACCTGCTGGCCGGCCGGCGCGAGTAACCGCGCCCGCCGCGGATCGCCACGCCGCGCTCACCGGGGCTGCACGCCCGCGGCCAGCGCCGGGTCCAACCCCATCGCCCGCAGGATCTCGGCGAGGTCGTCGGCCACCTGGAGAGGTGGGTTGGCGTAGCGACCGCGCCGCTCCTGCGGCCAGGCCCGCGCATCGGGCAGGGCCTGCTGGGCCGCCTTCGCGTCCAGCCCCGTGTGGTAGGCGATCGTCACGTCGGGGTCCTTGAGTTGGTGGCCGGTGAGCACGCAGACCACGCGTTGCCCGGGGCTGATCACCCCCTCGCCCAGCAGGCGTCGGGCCCCCGCCACGCTGGCCGCGCTGGCCGGCTCGCACCCGTACCCGTAGCGCCCCACCAGGGCCTTGCACTCGCGGATCTCGTCGTCGGTGACGTGGCGCACCACGCCCGGCTGCCCGTCGGCCCATCCGCCGGCGCGGGTGGAGCCGTCCATGACCTCCAGCGCCCGCAGCGCCTTGGGCAGGTTCACCGGGCGGTTGATCTCGATGGCCGTGGCGATGGTCGAGGCCCGTTCGTTGGCCGCGTCCATGCGGGCGTACTCGGCCTCGACGTGCCGGTGGGCGTCGCCGGTGAAGTAGGCCCCGCCCTCCCAGCGCACGCCCAGGTCGTTGTACACGCGGTCGAGGGTGCGTGCGCCGCGGGCGTTGATGACCGCCAGCCGGGGCACGCGGTCCACCAGTCCCAGATCGCGCAGTTCCATGAACGCCTTGCCGAACGCTGAGCAGTTGCCCAGGTTCCCGCCGGGGACGATGATCCAGTCGGGCACGCGCCAGCCCAGCCCCTCCAGCACGCGGAACATCACCGCCTTCTGCCCCTCCAGCCGGAACGGGTTGACGGAGTTCATGAGGTAGACCCCGGCCTGCGGGATCCGCTCGGCGATGGTGCGCACGCGCGCCAGGCACGCGTCGAAGTCTCCGGCTACCTGCAGCGTCAGCGCGCCGTAGTCCAGCGCCTGGCTGAGTTTGCCGTAGGCGATCTTGCCCGACCCGATGAAGATCACCGCCCGCATCGCCGCCTGCAGGGCGTAGACCGCCATGCTCGCGGAGGTGTTGCCCGTGCTGGCGCAGGCCACCACCCGCGCGCCGACCGAGCGCGCATGCGTGAACGCCGCGGTCATCCCGTTGTCCTTGAACGACCCCGACGGGTTCATCCCCTCGTACTGAAGGTACAGCCCGCCCTCCCCGGCGCACCCCTGACCCGGGCAGGCGCCGGCGACGCTCCCGCCCGGGCAGAACCCCAGATGACGGCACAGCAGGTCCGCCCGCTGCAGGATTGTCTTCCCCTCGCCGATCGAGACGATCGCGCGATCATCACCGAAGAACGGCATCAACTCGCGGAATCGCCACACGCCCGAGGCGTCCAGCCCCGAGCCGGCCTTGGCGCGCTGCTCCGCGAACGCCCATGACCGCGGCGCCTCGCTCCCCCAGGTGTACTGCACGTCCAGCAGCGCTCCGCACCGCGCGCACCCGACGCGCACTTCGCTCAGCGGGCAGACCGCCCCGCACGCGGGGTTGATGCAGCGCTGCACGCACGCCGTCGTGCCGGGCAGGGCCGGGTCGTGCGCCCGGTCACGCGTGGGCGGAGCGGCTGGAGCGGGCGGGGCCGTCGGTCGTGGCGTGGACATGCCCCGATGCTACCCGGCCCGCGGCGCGTCACCGGGGTCGCCCTGAAATGGCCCCCACGCCGCGGGAGTGCTCACGGCCGCTTCAAGCCTGCGGAGATAGTCGGCCAGCGGGACCTCCACCAGCCCGAACCGGCGCGTGTGGTCGTTGGCGAACTGTGTGTCCAGCAGGGTGATCCCGCGGCGTCGCAGGTGCGCCACCAGGTGGACCAGGCAGACTTTGCTGGCGTCGGTGCCTCCCAGGTCGGTGCGGGCGAACATCGACTCGCCGAAGAACGCCCCGCCCAGGTGCGTGCCGTACAGCCCGCCGACCAGCCGCCAGCCGGGGCCTGGTGGCTCCGTGCCCGGCGCATGAACTCCGTTCTCGGGGAGCCAGGCCTCGACGCTGTGCGCGTGCCCCGCGCGGTGCAGGAGGGAGTAGGCCACGATGATCTGATCGTTGATCCAGGTGCTCTCGCCCTGCGGGCGCGGGGCGTCCGCGCAGGCGAGGATCACGCGTTCAAATGCCGTGTCGCATGTCACCGTGAACCGGCGCGACCGCACCCGCCGTTGCAGCGATCGTGGCACGTGAAACCGCCCCAGCGGGTCGTCCACCGCGACGGGGATGATCGCCCGGGGGTCGGCGGTGTAGAACGCCACCTCGTCGGACACGCGCGAAGAGGCCATTGGGAACGCCCCCTGCCGATACGCCGTCAGCAGCGCCTCCACCACCCGGCGCTCATCCGGCAGCAGCGCTTGTGGGCCCGATGGTGCCTGCGGTGCCGATGGAGCCGGGGCTGGTCGTGGCGCGATCCCCTCAGGGACCGCGGGCTCGGCATGGGGTTCGTCGGCAGGCACGGGATCACGGCGGAACGGTGGCGCTGGGGGCGTGAGGACTGTGGGTGTGTGTGGGGGTGTGTGGGGGGAGTGGTGGGGGGAGTGGTGGGGGGAGTGGGGGTGGAGACATCCCGGATCCATCGTAAACTGGGCGAAACGACCGGAGCGATTTCCCGAACAACTCCGGCCGGGCCCCGAGCACCAGGGGCAAGGGCGGATTCGTTGTGCTGGTGCCTGAACTGCCGCCATTCGCCAGCGAGACGAACATGGAGTCGAGCATCGCCGTCATCTTCCTGTTCATCGTCGCTCTTGCGGCGCTCTCCACCGGGCGCAAGATGTTCCACACCTACCAGCGCGAGAAGTCCCGGCGCGAGATCGCGGCCTATATCGCCGAGGGCGCCATGACCCCCGAGCAGGGCGAACGCCTGATGCAGTCCGGCGAGCGTCCGACGCCCGACAACGACTGAACGTCTCCGGGGAACGCCCGGTAGTCCGTACACCCAGTCTCCTCATCACTCAACTGCACATTGACCCAGGTGCCCGGTGACACGTCGCTTGGAGGGAACACCATGCAGGAACTGACCACAATCCTGCCCATCAGTCCGCCGGCGGTATGTGCGATGCTCGCCCTGCTGCAGGACAGCGCTGCCGGGTCTCAGCACGTGGACCGGCGCGGCATCGTCGAGATCGTGGCGGTCTCGGGCGCGGCCGCGGTGTTCATGATGTGGATCATCCTCGCGTTCGTCCGGCGCGTGGTCGATCGCGTGCAGCGCGAGCAGTCGCGCCGGGAGATCGCGGCCTACATCGCCGAGGGCACCATGACCCCCGAGCAGGGCGAACGGCTCATGAGCGCGGGCGAGCGTCCCGAAGGACCGCCCGGGTCGTCCTGAACCGCAGACCCCCAGGCGCCCATCGGCGCCGTGGTTATGTGCCCCGCCGGTTGCCGAACAGGTCGATGTGCAGGCGGTGGCCGTAGCGCCAGCCGCGGCGCAGGCACGCCTCGACCACCCACGCCGTCGAGCCCGGTGCGGGCGGCGTGACGCCCTCGGGCATCAAGATGACCTCTTCGGGTGGAACCGGCGGCAGTCGCCCCAGCAGGGCCTCGATCTCGTCCAGGTCCGACGCCGAGGTCACGACGAACTTCAACTGCCGGCGCGGGTACCACCCGATCAGGTCGCGCAGCGCACCGAGGTTGATCCGCCGCTGCTCGTGACGCGACCGCCACGCGCCGCCGGGGTCGCGCCCGTCGCCCGGCGACGGCGTCGAGTTCGACAGTTTCGGACTGATCGACATCAGCCCGCACGCCAGCCCGCGGTCGCCGCCCGGCGCGCACGGCTCGCGCGCGATCGTCCCGGCCGTCTCGATCGTCACGCGCAGGCCCGCGTCAGCCAGCGCCCGCGACAGCGGCTCGACCGTGTCGAAGAGCATCGGCTCGCCCCCGGTGATCACCGCGTCCGGCGCGCCCGACGCCCGTGCCGCATGAACCAGGCCCTCCACCGCCGCCGGCGCCCCCTCCGGTGCCCAACTGGCGTACGGCGTGTCGCACCACCCGCACCGCAGGTTGCACCCCGACACGCGGATGAAGTACGACGCCACGCCCGTGCGACGCCCCTCCCCCTGCACGCTCAGGAACGCCTCGCTCACCGGGATCGTTACCGCCGCCGGCGAGGCCGACGGTGCCATGACCGCCGGCACACCGGGCTCACACGCCGGAGTCAGCACCGACAGTGTGCGCGGGGACGGCCGCGGGGGGGCATCATCGTGGCGTTCTCGCGTGCTCACGGGCAAGGGTAGTGCCACCCATGTGGCCGTGACCCCGTGAACTGCCGCGCGGTCCTCACGCCACCCGCCCTCACGGGCACCCGGCGAAGAAGGAGGCGATGAACGCGCCGAAGTCGCCGTTGTCGATCCAGCCGTCGGGGCCGGGCGTTGCGTCGGTGGCGGCGATGTCCGCCGGCGAGCACGGCACCACCGGCGGACCGGAACAGGCGGCCCCGAAGAACGACGTAATGAACAGCGAGAAGTCGCCGTTGTCGATCTGGCCGTCGGGGCCCGGTGAGCCGTCGGTGGAGGCGATATCGGCGGGGTTGCATGGCCCTGGCCCCCACGGCGAGCGGTCGAAAGCCACAAACTGCCCCGGCCCGTCCGCGTCGAGATTGATCCACCCGACGTTCTCGCCCCACGCCCACCCGCGCAGGCGCGGCGGGTGGGCGGCGCGGTCCACTCTTGGCCTCTGCGATGCCTCCAGTGCATCGAGCGTGAAGACGATCCAGCCGATGTTCTCACCCCAGGCCAGCCCGCTGAGCGCGCCGGTGGACGGTTCGACGTTCACGCCGCAGTCGTCGCCGGCCGTGTTCGCGTACGACACGCCGTCCTGCGGCACCAGCCCCACGTTGATCCAGCCGACGTTCTCCGCCCAGATCAGCCCGCTGAGATAGGTCGCGTCGAGTTGCACGCCCAGCAGTCCGGCGTCGGCGTCGCGTGCATTGAGCCAGCCGATGTTCTCACCCCACGCAAACTTCGACACCTCCAGCACCATCCCCGCCCCCCCCGTCCCCCCCTGTTCCCCCGGCCCAATGCCCCGGGCGACATCGCATGGCCAGCACACCATGGAGCACGCCAGCGCCGCGACCGCCACCGCAGGGCAGAAGGCCCGCCTCGACACCGGGATGGCACGCCGCACGCAGCCCATGATTCACCGCTTCAGGGTCCCGTCCTCAGGCTCTCGGTCGGCCGCAGAGCGTGAGGCCAGATTCACCATACACCGGCCCGCCCCAAACGCCCGCCCCGCCCGTGATCTCCGAGCCCGGAACTTCATCCTCGCACATGGAACCGGCCACGGGGGGCCCGGTACGCTGTTATCGGAGTGCCGCCCGGCGCACGCCCGGTGTGGGATACTTCACGACGGCTAGTGCCATGCCTGTTTGCCTCTCGGGCCGTCAGGAGTGCCGGGTGCATCGATCGACGGGCTCAAACGCGGGTTTACGCTCACGCCCAACCGCCTGTGTGCGGTGCGCCTGCGCCATGCTCACGGCCGTGGGCCTCGCGGGCGTTTCGGTCCACCTGACCGGGTGCGCCACGCCCGCCCAGCCGTTGACCATCGAGGAGCTGCACCGCGTGAACGCCGCGGCGCCGGAGGCCCGGGTGCTGAGCGGTGAATACGAGGCCACGTTCTACTCGCGCTGGATCGGGCCGGTCCGCACGCGCCTGACGTTCCAGCCGCTGTTCGACGCCGAGGGTCGCCCCGCGGGCTTCAAGGCCAACACGCGTCCCGATGTGGCGTGGCGGCTGGTCGGCGGGCTGGAGAGCGTGCTCGGCCCGATCTTCGCCCCGTTCGTCTTTCCGCGCGGGATGCTGGTGACCTGGGAGAACGCCCTGCCCGGCGGCGGCCCGGTGAACATCGCCCGCGCCGGCACCGACGGGGACCTGGCTCCTGATCGTGTGGCCGTGCCTGAGGATCCTTCGCGCGAGGGGTCGATCGGCATCGGCGTGCTGCCGTCGCTCCGCGCGCGCACACGCCTGCTCGACACGCCCGGCTGGGCGCGGGCGCTGCCGCCGTTCGAGATTCTCACGCGAGAGGGCAAGACGGTGGCGGTGGTGACGCTGCGATCACTGGAGGGCGCGCCGCAGAAGCCCGCGCCAATCCCGGCGCGGGCCTCGGCGCACGCCGCGCCCGAGGATCGCGGGGCGTTCGCCGGGCCGGGGGGGCACACCGAGACGCCGACCGACTTTGCCGACCTGGCTTCGAGTGTCGCCCGCTGCGCCGCGGAGCGGTGGTTCCGTCTCGATGAGCGTTCGCGCCGGATGCTGCGTCAGTACGCCGAGGAGATCATCGCCGGCGCTCCGCGCGCCGCCGACGACCTGGAGATGCTCTTCGTCGCGATGATGGCCGGGCGCAAGCACCTGCGCGATCACCTGCTGCTGCTCTACCGTCGCGCGGCGCCGGAGGAGAGCGCCGTCGTCGAGGCCGTCCTGGGCCGCGAGGTCGATCGGTCCACCCCGTTCACCCTGCTGACCGACAACGACGCCGGCATCGTGACGATCCGCTACGAAGCCCTCGGCGGCGAGGGCGTGATCCGCGAGTCGTTCCGGCGGGCCATCGATGCCGGCGCCCGCGGCCTGATCCTCGACCTGCGCGCCTGCGTCGGGGTCGATCCCACCGCGCTGCTGGCCGCCGCTCCGCTCATCCGCGAGCCCGTCGAGGCCGTGCGCCTCTTCGCCGCGGCCGCCCGCTCGGCCGCACTCGGCGGCGACGACGACCGCACCACGCCCCCGCCCGAGCCCGACCCTGCCCTCCAGCGCGAGTGGACCCTCGGCCTCCCCGGCGCCGACGACCTGCAGCGCATCGAGGCCCTGCTCGACGAGGGCCGCATCGTTCGCCTGAGCGTGATGCCCTGGTCCGACCTGCGCTTCGAGGGGCCCGTGGCCGTGCTCATCTCCCCGCGCACCATGTCGATGGCCGAGCCGCTGGCCGCGCTGCTGCGCTCGACCGAGCGCGCACGCCTCTTCGGTGAGGCCACCGCCGGGCGTCCGGTGCTCTACCGCGAGTTCGACGTCGGCCAGGGGTGGAGCGTGCGCATCCCCGCGGCCGACGCCCTGCTGGCCCGGCACGACGCACGCCCGCGTCAGCGCGTGCTCCCCGATGTGCTCACCTCGCGCAGCGCTGCGCCCGGCGCGGCCGCGAGGTGGCTGTCCGACCAGATGGCGCTCGAGGGCGGTGGGGAGGAGAGGGCCGCGATGCCATAGGTGTGCCGTCGTTGCGCGTGCCCGTGCCGTGGCCACGCTGCCGGAATCCGGACGCGACTGGTCAGGGGTTCGGAGCGGCCTGCGGCGGGGGGCCGTGCGTGTGCGCCCCGGCGTCGTTCGGACCCGTGCTCTCGGGCTGTGCGGACCGGTGGTTGAGTTGGACGCGACCGTCGGCCATCGCGGTCACTACACCCAGTTCGCGCAGGGCGTTGACCGCGGCCTGCTGCTCGGCCTGCTTCTTGTTGGCGCCCCACGCCGGCTCGAAGCGCCGTTCCCCCACGATCACACAGACCTGGAACTGCTTGGCGTGATCCGGGCCGCGCTCGTCGAGCACGACGTAGACCGGTCCGTGCAATCCCAGCGACGGCGACTGCTGCACGTGGTGCTGCAGGATCGACTTGAAGTTCTCCTGGTGTCCGCTGGCGGCGGCGGCGGCGATGCGCTCCTCGACCAGCGGCAGCAGGAAGGCCCGCGCACGCTGCAGCCCCTGTTCGGGTCCCGCGTCGAGGTAGATCGCCGCCACAATCGCCTCCAGCGCCGCCGCCGACAGGCTCATCGGCAGCGCCTGGTTCGGGCCCGGCTTCATCCCCTTGCCCAGCACCAGGAACTCCGTCAGCCCGATCTGGTCGCCCATCTGCGCGCACGACTGGCGCGACACCACGAGCGACTTGATCTTCGTCATCTCCCCCTCCAGCAGGTCGGGGTACAACTCATACGTGCGCTGACAGACGATCAGACCGAGGACCGCATCGCCCAGGAACTCCAGGCGCTCGTTGCTCCGCACGCGCAGATCGGCGATCGACGCGTGCCGCAGCGCCAGGTCCAGCAGGTCCGGGTTCGTGAAGGTGTGCCCGAGGCGCGCTTCCAGAGCGCGCCGGGCCTCGGCGGTGGTGGGCATGCAGCGCCCCATCGTGGCCGGGCCGGCAGGCGGGGCGCCGTGGAAACAGTCCCCAGCACGCCGCCAGTCGGTCCGTGGCCGGACAGAAGGTCTATCGGTTCTCCGATGGGTCCGACCCGATCGAGAGCACCAAGACCCAAGAACTTCAGCATGAATGTACTCTCCCGCGGGGGAGACACAAGATTCGAAGCACGGGATCGCTGTCCGATCATAATCCAAACACCCGAGAACTCAGGCTCCGAGCAGGGGACTGTGCGACCCGGGAGCGCTACCATCGAGGCCCGTTTCGCCCGGCGGGCGCTCCGCCTCGGGCGTTCATGGATCAGCCACGCCCCGTCGGGGCGGAGTTCACTACGGACCAGAACCATGGGCATGCACTACGAGAAGCGTTCGAGCCGGATCAAGCGCAAGCGTTCGATCGGCTTCCGCGCCAGGATGAAGACCAAGGCCGGCCGCAAGCTGCTCAACCGCAAGCGCCGCGCAGGCCGCAGCCTGAACGTTGCCGACAAGAAGCGCGGCTATTGACCGGTTGCTGCGCCGCGGCCGTACTCGCTCCAGACGTGAGCCTTGCGAGCGCCCCGCGCTGTGCATCCTTCAGGGCCCGTCCGCGACCCACCGCCGACGCGGGATGCCCGGTGCAGGGCCGCACGCGGACAGACCGGTGACACCGTACCGATGATGCCGACCCCGCCGGGCTGATCACGCCGCGGGTGTCCCGCCTGGCTTCCTTCCTTCTCGGTGCAGCCCCTCATGCACCAAACTCCGCCCCCCTCACCTCCCTCGCCCCCTCACCCTGCCGCACAGCACGGCGTCACTCCGCCGTCTGGTCCGGGTGAGCCTCCCGGCGACCGGGGTGCGGAAGGCCAACACCCCGATGTTCGCCCCCCGGGCCAGAACCAGACCGAGGGCCGGGACCAGGGCCCTTGGGCCGACGAGCAGTTCGCGCTCGACGGCACACTCCAGCCCGGCACGCTCCCGGCTTGGGGCAAAGGCCCGCCCAACGAATCCGAGGCCGCGTTTCTCTCCGGCCCGCGTTCGCGTCTCAGCGAGGCCCTGCGCGTGCTGCGCATCAGCGTCGAGTTCATCCGCGGCTTCCGGCGACTGCACTTTGTCGGGCCGTGCGTCACGGTGTTCGGCTCGGCACGGTTCCCCGAGGCCCACCCGTACTACGCGCTGGGCCGCGAGATGGGGCGTCGCCTCTGCGCCATGGGGTTCACCGTGATGACCGGGGGCGGGCCCGGCATCATGGAGGCCGCCAACCGCGGCGCCAGGGACGCGCAGGCCGCCGGCGCCGCCGCCCTCTCGATCGGGTGCAATATCGAACTGCCGATGGAGCAGGAGCCCAACCCATACCTCGACCGCATGATCGAGTTCCGCTACTTCTTCGTCCGCAAACTCATGCTTGTGAAGTACTCCTACGCCTTCGTCGTGTTGCCCGGCGGGTTCGGCACGCTCGACGAAACTTTCGAGGCGCTCACGCTCATCCAGACCGGCAAGATCAAGAGCTTCCCCGTGATCCTCATGGGCACCGCGTACTGGAAGCCGCTGACCGACCAGGTCATCCCCGCGATGCTCGCCGCGCGCACGATTAGCCCCGAGGACATGCGTCTCTTCATCGCGACCGATTCACCCGATGAGGCCATCGAGCACATCCGCACCCACGCCGTCAAGCCCTTCGGCCTGATCAAGCCTCCCAAGCGGCAGGCCATGCTCGGCGAGCGTTGACGCCGCGGTTCACGCCCATCGCCCATCGCAAGTCGCATCCCCCGCCGATGGCCCCCGCATAGGAGCCCATCGTCAGGCAGATTCATCGCTCAGAGAACAAGCGCACACCGCCCAGCCCAAAGAAGTGAAGCCGGTCGGCTCTCGCCGGCCAGCCTCTCTCTCCTCGGCCGTCCGCCCCGCCGGTGAAGCGGTCCGTACGGCCTGTTCTTATGAGCGGCCTTCGAGGGCCCGAATTCCGCTCTGGACTTGGAACCCCGCGGTTACCGGTGAGGGAGACCCGCGGGGAAAGAAGATGGACCGTGTCGGGTATCCGGCCGTGTGTACGGCCTCCACCCGGGAAAGTCGGTCAATCATGCCTGCACCGACTTCAAGCCCGGTGCGGGCGATGCCTCCACTCTTGTATCCGCCGACGAGACCCCAAAGGTTCACTCGCTCGCGCGAAGAACGCGGCACAACCTGGGCAACTGCAGGGAGCACGGACCCGGCGTCCCCGGCACGAACGAGAGATATCAGCCTGCGAGCGGATAAATCTCAGCGACGACGGATGTCGATCGTCCCTCCACGTATCGGCCGCTCTGCACCGGATCGTGCGCAATCCCTGCCAGACGCTCCGAACAGGCGGAGCGCATGACAGTCAACAGCACGCGATCCTGACGGCCACAGATCCTCTCTCCTTCCCGACCCGCGGGTGCAGCCCGCGGTCATCTCTCCAGGCGGAGCACACGGACGCCCGGGTGCGGGACCGCCCGACAAGGGTGGTTCCGCCGCTCTCCTCCAGCAGGGCAGCGCCCGAAGTGGGGCGCATCTCTCTCTCCGCGAGCTTTCGCCCGCAACGACCCGGGTGCCCTTTCAGGCCCGCCGGACCATGCTCACTCTCCAGCGATCGACGGCATGAACTGCATCTCTCTCTCGATGGCCCGCAGACGGCGGGAGGAAGGAGTGTCGTGTCGTGTCACCGCCCACAGGCGAGAACAGTTACATGCCGTCGATCGGCGCAGAGTGCGCTCGACGGGGAAAGAACCTCGGATCTTCGGTTGTCAGGCCCTGGCGGGCATCGGTCGTGGAACTGCGAGTCTGGGCACCCTCTCAGGTTGGCGGCACGATCGGCTCCCCTCGCTCTCTCTCCGCCTACAAACGGTTGGGAGGAAGGAGTGTCGTGTCGTGATTTTCCGTCCGCAGGCATCGAAGGAAGATGGACTGTGCCGCCAACCTTCGAGGGTGTCCCACGCTCGCTAGCCCCAGTCATCCCGGATCGGCGGCACGCCTTCCAAGCCTCTCTCTCGTGCCGGCAGACGGGGGAGGAAGGAGTGTCGTGTCGTGTTGTCCGCCCACCAGCGATGCATGCAAGGTAGTGCCGCCGATCCGGTGTGACTGAGTCATTTCTGCTGTTGTCGAGTCTTCCTTCGTTCCACCTCCGCTGACGTGTTGTGTGCCGTTCCTCTCGGGCGATCTCAGACTTCGACGATCCGATCCAGCAGTGCTCCGCGTTCCTCAGCACCCAGGCACCCGGGCGCACAGGCCGTCAGCGCCTCTTCCAGCCGTTCCGGCCCGCACCCCGCCGGCAGGAAGCACCTGGCCCCCGCCCGCCGTGCCGCCAGTTCCGACCGGTCCGATGCGTCGCTGCCGACTGCGATCGTCGCGATGGGATTCCAGTAGGCGGCGAGCCGCTGGATCAGGCCTGTCGCACGCTCACACGTACGGGGGAGTTGAATCACCACCGCGCGGGGACGTGCCTTGAGGATGTCGCGGATCACTCCTTCCTTTCTTCCGTCGAGTGTGGTCCAGCGGAACTTGAGTCCGCACCGGCTCACGCCCGGCTGAAGGTCCTCCTCATACCCAACCAGCACGACCGTCTGGTGCGCACCGTCTGCCATCCGTGCATTGCTCTCTCCCCCGGTCCTTCTCCGAGGATGGTCAAGAGAAAGCGAACCACGTGCCAGTCGCAGGTTTTGAGCCGAGGCAGGCTGAAAACCCCGTGTTTTCATGCTCCGATCCACTGCGACGGATTTTGGGCAAGCACGACGCCAGCGATCCGCGTCATGACCGGAATGGCTCACCTGATCGTGTGGGTTCATGGCACATGGCCCTGTGTTTCCAGCATGGATCACCGCTGAGCCATTGTGGTGCCACTTTGGCCTATGAGCCAAAGTGGTCCAGTGATCCTCTCTTGCCGACACCTCCGCCCTTCAGGCGATGTGCTCCTCGGGGTACATCGGTCTGTGCGAGGGTTCATCCTCACAACCACTGGATCACGACGGCATCCAGGCGGCACGTGCTCCGGTGCATGTCGATGCGAGCCCGGTTCACGCCCATGGGGAGCCGGGCGGTTCCAGTCCCTGTATCCAGACTGGCGACGTGATCGCGACCGGCGTGCGCCTCGGGCGCAACGGCGGATCGGGGGGGTGGGGGGTGGGGGGTGGGGGGATGGGGGGGGGGGGGGGCAATCAAGCCCCATCGATTCAGGTGGGTTCAGGCGGTTGCCTTGCGGGGGCAGACCAGTGACCCCGACCAGTGACCCCGACTAGTGACTCGGGCAAGTGACTACGCCCACGGCCTCAGGCGGAGACCGGGCTGGCCGTTGGATCAGCGTCATGATCGCGTGCGGCGGCGACTAGGTGGGTCAGGCCGTACCGCCGGATCTTGCGCGCCAGGCGCCGGCGCTCAATGTTGAGCAGCAGCGCCGCGCGGGACTGGTTGCCGCCGGTTGCCTGGAGGGTGCGGGCGATGAGTGCGCGCTCCGCGGCCTCGAGGGTCATGAGTTCCTCGAGGTTGCGGGCGGCCGGGCGTTCACCTCCAAGGTCGGCGGAGGCGGTGCGGGCGATGCGCCCGCGGACACCCGCGGCCTGCTGGGCCAGTTCGTCGGCCAGGCGTCGGGCCCGGAGCGCCTCGTGGATGCGGTCCGGCAGGGATTCCACGTTGATCTGGGCACCGGGCGAGAACACCGCCATGTGCTCCAGCGCGTTGGCCAGTTCACGCACGTTGCCGGGCCAGTGGTGCTCCAGCAGGCAGGCCATGACTTCCCCCGGCACGGCGGCCCGCGGCTCGGCGTAGAGATCGGCGATCTGCCCCAGGAAGTGCTCGCACAGTTCGGGGATGTCGCCTTTCCGCGCCGCCAGCGATGGCACCTGCAGGCGCACCACGTCGAGGCGGTAGTAGAGGTCCTCGCGGAACTCCCCGCGGGCCACCATCGCCTTCAGGTCGCGGTGCGTCGCCGCCAGGAACCGCACGTTCACCGGCACCGGGCGAGCGGACCCCAGCGGCACCACCGCGCGCTCCTGGATGCAGCGCAGCAGTTTCGCCTGCGTTTTCAGGTCCATCTCCCCGATCTCGTCGAGGAACAGCGTGCCCCCGTCCGCCGAGCGGATGAACCCCAGCGTCGCTCGGTCCGCGCCCGTGAAGGCGCCCTTCACGTGCCCGAACAACTGCGATTCCAGCAGCGTGTCGCGAAGCCCCGTGCAGTCCACCGCCACGAACGGGCCCCCCGCACGCCGGCTGCGCGAATGGATCGTCCGGGCCACCAGTTCCTTGCCCGTCCCCGACTCACCCTGGATCAGCACCGTCGCGTCCTTCGACGCCACCGCCGCGATCTGCCGGCGAAGCTCCTCCATCTGCGGGCTGGAACCCACCAACGGTGGGCACACCAGCGCGGGCGCGGGCATCTCGGCCTCGACCGCCTCCGCCACACGCCGCGAGCGCCGGGTCAGCGGGACGTGCGCACCGCCCGCAGCGCCCCGGCCATCGCCGGCTCTGTCCAGACCGACCGCCCCGCCTACGGGCGTACCGCCGCTCTTTCCTGTGAGCATCGGACCATCCTCTTCTTCGCGCGGACATGCCTTCTGCGCTCGGCCGCGCCTCGATCGCTCCCTCGATCACCGACCTCGCGATCGGAGCGTGCCAACGCCCCGCACTGCGACAGTGGTCACCGGTCCACTGTCACAATCGCGTTATCGGTCCTAGATGATGGAGGATCCCTCTCCCTCACCTAGGTTCATTCGCAACGTACACCGAGTGTACCAGATTGGCAAGCAAAATGTGCCATTCCGGTTGTGTCGATCGGGGCATGTGGACAACCTCTCCGGTTGTTCGACGTGCGAGGCCGTCGATCAATCTACCCCATTTTCCGCAGGGATTTCGGCATCAAACCGCACGGGCATGGTCCCGGGTTCCCGGTCTGGCCGTCGGGCCAGGCCGGGGGCGATTGTCAACCTTGGGTGAATCCACCAATGTGCGGCCGGTACACTGCCGCGATGCATTCATCCGACCTCGTTCTCCCGCCTCTGCACCGACCTTCCGGGCCGGGTTCTTGTGCTCACAAATCTGTTCCGCGTCGCGGGGGGCTGGCTGGGCTGGTGGGTGTGACCTTGGCGGTCGTCGCGGCGTTGTTGTCGGGCTGCGCCACAGACTCGGCGAAAACTACGGCCGGCCAAGGCCCCGGCGAGGCCGGGCGCTGGGCGATCGTGATCCACGCCGGCGCGGGGGTCATTCCGCGGACAGTCTCGGCGCAGGAACGCGAGGAACACCTGCGCTCACTCCGCGCCGCGCTGGCCGAAGGCGCCGACCGCCTGGCCCGCGGCGAGCCTTCCCTGGACGTGGTGCAGGTGGTGGTGCGGATCCTCGAGGACGACCCGCGGTTCAACGCCGGGCGCGGCGCGGCGTACACATCCGCGGCCACGCACGAACTGGACGCGTCGATCATGGACGGGCGCACCCTGGCGGCGGGGGCGGTGGCGGGCGTGCGCACCGTGAGGAACCCGATCGTGCTGGCGCGGTTGGTCATGGAGCGCACCCCCCACGTGCTGCTCATGGGTGACGGGGCCGAACGCTTCGCCGATGAGACGGGTGTCGAGCGTGTCGCCAACGAGTGGTTCAACACGCCCCACCGCCGACGGATGCTGGATCAGTGGCGCGCTCGCCAGGAGCGACGAGCCGAGGGCGTGCCGCACGCCCCCGAGGCGTTCGGCACCGTCGGCGCCGTGGCGATGGACGTCCGCGGGCACCTGGCCGCGGCCACCAGCACGGGCGGCATGACCGGCAAGCGCCCCGGGCGCGTCGGCGATTCGCCCATCATCGGCGCCGGCACCTACGCCTCCGATGCCTCCGCCGCCATCAGCGGCACCGGCACCGGCGAGCAGTTCATCCGCCACACCGTCGCCCGCGACATCGCCGCGCGCGTCGAACTGGCCGGCCAGTCGCTCGAAGAGGCCGCACGCCACGTCGTCTTTCGCGTGCTCAAGCCCGACGACGGCGGGATCATCGGCGTCGGGCGCGACGGCGCCATAGTCATGGTCTTCAGCACCGAGGGCATGTTCCGCGGTGCCGCCGACCACTCCGGACGCTTCCAGGTCGGCATCTGGGACGAGCTGATCGAGGGGCGACGCTGAACCGTCAGAGCCACCGGATTCAACGCACGAGGACCCCACGATGACCGCACCGCACACGCGCGGACGCACCACGCACTCACGCACCACGCACCCACTCAGGTGTTCGCCGCGGCGCGACGCTCTCGCGCGCCTGGCGGTCGCGCTGGGCACGGTCGTTACGGGGGCCCTCGCCGGCTGCACCGCCCCCGCGCCCCACTCCGACCCGGTCCAGCGCGAACTGATCATCATCGGCGGCAGCCTCTCGCCCCGGAATGAGCCCGTGCGAGACGCCGTGCGCCGGGGCGTCGAGGCGGCGGTCCAGCGACGCGGCGCATCCGCCGACGACTCCCGCGGGCCGGCGCCCCTGGCGGTGGTGGTGCCGACCGCCTCGGCCGATGCGCCCGGCGCGGTGGAGCGCACCGGGCGCATGCTCACGGGTTGGCTTCCCGACGCCCGCGTCGAGGGCCTGCCCTTCACCGAGCAGACCGCCCGCGCCCTGGATCAGGAGCAGGCCCCGGCCCTCTACGCCTCGGCCGACCTGCTCTACTTCACCGGCGGCGACCAATCCCGCATCATCCGCGCGTTCCGGCGACCCGCGCCCTCCAGCGACCAGACGCCGTGGTCCGCCCCCGTTGACGACACCGCATCCTTCCACGCAACGCTCCGGGCCGGCGTGATCGCGGGGTCGTCGGCCGGGGCCGCGATGATGTCGGACCCCATGATCACCGGCGGCACGAGCCGTGCGTCCGTCGAGGCTTGGTTCGCCCTGCTCCAGCGCCCCGCGCCCTCCGACGACCCTGACGTCGACGAGGACAACCGTACCGGTCGATCCGTCGGCCTCGGGCGCGGCATGGGCTACCTGCCCACGGTGATCACCGATCAGCACTTCTTCGCGCGAGGACGCCTCGGGCGGCTCGTGGTCGCCCTGCACCTGGCCGGGCGCCGGTACGGCGTCGGCATCGCCGACGACCGCGCGGTGAGCGTCGAGGTGCGCACCTCGTCCCTGGTCTTCACCGCCCTGGGTGATCGGGCCGCGCTGTTCATCGACCGCGGCGACGACGCCGTGGTCTCCGACGCCCGCAGTTCGCCCGATCACTCCCGTCTCGGCCCCGTGCGCGTCTGGCTGCTCTCCGACGCCGACCGCCTCGTGCTCACGGGCGACCTTGTGTCGCTGCACCCCGCGGGCACGCAGCGCGTGCCCTGGGCCCCGCGAACCGGGCCTGCCGGCCTGCTCGCCGGGAACCCGTGGGGCGCCGGGCGCGCCGTCGAGGCGCTGCGTCTGATGGCCGCCGCAGGTGGCGGCGAGGTCATGGTCGGCCCGGCCGACGGCGTGCGGCTGCGGTTTACCGGCGACGAGCGCACGACGCTGATCACGCGCCCGGGCTCAAAGGACTACCTGTGCGTAGAGGGGGCGCTGCTGGAGATCCTCGCGCCACCCGTGCGCTGAGACCGCACCGTGATACTTCCGGCGTCGTGCCGTGCCCGGCGACCGGGGCATCACCCGACGCCGCCCGGCTTCACGGACAGTTGGCGCTGAAGAACGCGTTGATGAAGAGGCCGAAGTCGCCGTTGTCCACGCACCCGTCCGGGCCCGGGCTGGCGTCGGTCTGGGCGATGTCGGCCGCGGAACAGGACGTGACCGGCGACAGGCCGCAGGTGGCGCTGCAGTCGGCGCTGAAGAACGAGTTGATGAAGAGGCCGAAGTCGCCGTTGTCCACGCGCCCGTCCGGGCCGGGGCTGGCGTCGGTCTGGGCGATGTCCGCGGGGCCGCAGGCGACGGTGCCGACGCTGAAGGAGCGGAAGGCGACCTCGAACGGCCCGGTCTTGGTCAAAGGCACCTGCCGCGAGCCCAGCACATCGGTGACCTGGAAGGAGATGTTGAGGTTCGACGAGCCCGTGGAGTTCACTGTCAGCCCGGGGAAGTCCAGCAGCGGCGCGGAGCGGAAGTTGTCGTCGGCGGGGGCCGGGAGGTTGTCGGCCAGGTTGAAGTTCGAGATCACCAGCACGTAGTCGCCCGCGTCCAGCGTGCGAGTCAGCGTCGAGCCGAGGCTCGCTCCGGGCACGCCGCCCGGCCCGGCGGGGGTGTCGTTATTGCTCGCGCCGGGGATCGGGTTCAGGTCGGCGTCGAGCAGCAGCAGGTGGGTATCGGTCTGCGTGCCGCCGGTCTGGCCCACGGTGGTGATCGTGATGGAGCCGGGCGAGAGGTTCCCGCCGGGGATCGGCGTGGCCTCCACGTCGAGGCTCTCCAGCACCGCCACGTACGGCGCGGTCGTCCCCGCGTTGCCGCTGACGCGGACGTAGAGCGACGCCGGCGAAGTGCCGTGGGTGTACCACTGCAGGAACCGCGGCGGGGTGGTGGTGTTGAGGGCGGTCTGCACGACGGTCTCGGTGGTGCCGGGCACGCCGTTGACCTGGTTGATGCCGCGCAGCGTGATCGAGTGCCCGGTGGTGCTGTCGGTGAAGAGGAGCCGGTACCGGCGGATGCCTTCCAGCGCGGGCAGATCGATGCGCCAGTAGTCCTGTGAAGTCAGGCCGCCGCTGCTGTCACCGCCGGTGGTGGTGCCGGTGAGGATCTGGCCCGGCGTCATCGGCGCAACGGTCGCCTGGGCCTTGGTGTCGTTCGGCTCGACCTCGACGATGCCCGAGGGCGGCGCGTTGCCGCTGCCGCGGCGCAGGCCGAGCTGGATCGTCCCGCTCCGCGCGTGCGCACTGCTGGCCACGAACCCGTCGGCGAACACCGCCGAGGCCGAGTAGCCCGTGACCGCCAGGTGGTACGTGCCCGCGGGGAGGAACGCGCCGTCGCGCCCGTCGTAGGGCTGCCCGTTACCGACCGGTGCGCGCGAGGGGTGCGATGCGCCGAACGTCAACTGCGAGAGCAGGTTCGAGCCGTCGTCGTCGTCGACCGCGATCAGCGTGCCGTCGGGGCGGTAGATCGCCAGCATGGTGTCGTTGTCGGTGGACGTGGGGGGGCTCTGTGTCAGCAGGCTGCCCTCGGTGTCGATGTCCAGGAACGTGAAGTTCGGCGTGGCCGCGTCGATCGGCGTCGCCAGCGTGAAGGTGTACCACCGCACCTGCCCCGGCGAGAGGCTGGCGCTGGTCGTGATCGACGACGGGAGCGGATCGAGCGTCCCCAGGTGAGTGGCCGAAGGCGACGAGACCGTCAGGCTGAACTGCGGCGGCGACTGCGTGACCGTGACGCACGGGTGCACGATGCGCACACCGTACGACCCGGCGTCGCCCGCGTTGACGTTCGTGATCGTCAGCGTGGGGGTGTTTGTGCCGCTGTAGCGCCCGCCATTGGTCAGCGGAGAGCCGCCGAAGTACCACTGGAAGGTGGCGTTGGCCGGATCCCCGAACTCGGCGGTGAGCACCGCCGTGCCCCCGAACGAGGCGGCGTACACGGCGCCGGCGTTGATGAGCACCGGCGGGTCGGGCGTCCAGGCCCACAGGGCGCCCAGGTCCAGCACGGGCGAATGGGTGTAGTTGGTCATCAGCCGCCGCGCCGAGGGCTCGAAGAAGGCGAAGGGGTTGTCGGGCAGCGGCGTGACGCTGGCGGCCTGGTTCGTGCTCGGGCGCACCGGGCCCGTCGTGGTGTTCCAGTTGGCGACCGCGTTCCAGGAGGTGCCGTTCCATCCCACGGCCCGCAGGGTGGTGGTCGCGCCGCCGCCGGTCTCGACCGGCCCGAGCACGACGACCTGCCCGCGGGACGCCACGAACGCGCCGACCTGCACTCCGCCCAGCGTCGTCGAGCCGGCGCTGACCCAGCTCGTCCCGTCCCAGGCCCACGCGTCGCCGGCGGGCGCACCGCCGACCGTCGAACGCCCGCCGATCAGCAGCGTGCGCTGGCGTACGGGGTCGTAAACAAGCACAGCGTCGGCCCGCGCCGGCCCGGCCGTTGACTTGAGCGTCCACGTGCTGCCGTCATACTCCCAGGTCTGGTTGCTGACCGAGCCGGAGACAATCCCCCCGTGCAGCACGACGCGGGCGCGGACGGAGTCGTACGCCATGGCGTGGGCGTAGCGCGCGGGTGGCGAGGTGGCCGGGAACAGTTGCGACCAGGTCCCGGCGGTGCCGTTCCACCACCAGGTGTCGCTCTGGGCGACCGCGGAGCCGCCGACACTGCCGGTGTTGCCGCCGAAGAGGATCGTGCGGTTCAGCGCCGCGTGGTGGGCGATGGCGGTCTGCCAGCGCGCCGAGGGGCCGGTGGAGGATCGCAGAGTCCACAGCGAGCCGTCGTACTCCCACGTCTGGCGGACCGGCGCCGTCCCCGTGATCGGCACCCCGCCGACGGTGATGGCCCGATCGCGCTGCGCGTCGTAGGTGGCGGCGGCGGCGTTGTAGCGCGTCGGCCCGGAGGGGTTGACGTACGTCCAGACGTTCTGGCACGCCGGCACCGTGGTGGCGTTCAGGGCCTGCTGCGCGTCGATGAACCCCCAGCCGAACTCCGTGTCGTACCCCTCGGGGCCCATGTCCCGCGCGGTGGAGAACAGGATGGTCTCCACCTGCACCGCCGAGAGCGACGGGTTGCGCGAGATCACCAGCGCCGCCACGCCCGCGGCGTAGGGCGAGGCGAAGCTCGTCCCGTCGACCGTGGCGTAGTTGCCCGAGGCGTAGCCCGCGCTGCCGGTCAGGTCGGTGGTCAGGATCGACTGCCCCGGCGCGGAGATGGCCAGCCCGGGTCCGTACTGCGAGAACGAGGCGCGGGCATTGAAGCGGTTGAGCGCGGCGACCGCGACCACGCTGCTGTAGGTGGCGGGCGGCCCGGAGAGGCTGTTGGCGCCGGAGTTGCCGGCCGACGAGAAGTGCACGATGCCCGCGTTGCGCGTGTTGGTATACGCCGTCTGCTCGCCCGAAGACGACGAGCCGGTGGAATACGACGCGTTGGTGACGCGGTACCCCAGCGCCTGCGTCGTGTTGATCGCGTTGATCCGCCAGGTGGTCTGCGAGCTGAACGTTCCCGCGCAGGGCGACTGCAGCGACTGCGAGCCGATGCGGAAGCTGGCCGCGCGCGCCGTCGGCGCAATCCCCGCTGTCCCGATCGAGTTGTTGATGATCCCCGCGACGCACCCGGCGACGGCGGTCCCGTGGCGCTCGCAGGCGTTGGTGAACGCCCCATCCCCGACGCCGTTGGTCGCCCCGGTGGTGAAGTTGCGCCCGGGGGCCAGGTTCAGGTCCGGGTGCGTCAGTTCGGCCCCGGTGTCAAAGACCGCCACCACGATGTCGGGGCTGCCGGTGGTGATGTCCCACGCGGGGACCGCGCGCATATCCGCGCCGACCGTCCCGCCCGATTGGCCCGTGTTCCGCAGGCCCCACGACTGCGAGAAGCTTGCGTCGTTGGGCACCCAGTCGTACCGCGCGGTCATCAGCAGGTCCGGCTCGGCGAAGAGCACGCCCGGCGTATCCGCCAGCCGGTTGGCCAGCTCCATCGCCCTGATCCCGTCGCGCACCGGGAACCGCAGAAGGTACGTGCGAGGCCCGGTGTAGTCGGTGATGAGCAGCGTGCCCGCGCCGAAGTCCTGCAGGAACTTCTCCGCCGCCGCGGGGTCCACCGCCGGGTCGATCCCCACGATCAGGTCGCGCGCCACATACGTCTCGCCGCCATACATATCGAACAGCGACGGCGAGGCGAATCCGACCCCCGGTTCACCCGCCAGCGCCGCGACCGCCGCACGGGCACCCGCCTCCCCGTGCATCCGCTCCGGAAGATCCACCAGAAACAGCCCCTCCACGTGGTGCGCACGCACAGGCACCGGTTCGCCCAGCGCCTTGGTGATCAGCGCTTCCAGCGGCACGCCCCGCAGCGCCGGCTCGTCCCACACCGCCACCTGCTTGACGTTCCACCCCAGCGCCACTGGTGACTTGAAGTACCGATACTCCAGCGACGGGCCCGCCGGCTTCCACAGCACCGAAGGCTGCGGGATCTCCACCCCAACCTGCATGGGCACGCCCACCGCCGGGGCCGCGCTGACCAGGGACAGGAATAGCACGGCCCCCACGGCCGAGAGTGAACGCATCATCGCGATGATCCTCACCTTCTGAAGAATCTCTATCCTCGAACGACCACCCTGCCCCCCGCACGACCCATGTGAACACCGGCGAACGCCGGCGGCAGAAACTCGCAGTCCACCACACCCACTCTGGAACCACGCTCCCGCACGAATCGATTCGAGGTGGACGCCTCCCGGTTGCCTCAGGATCGGGGAAAATCCCCGCAATGGGGTATCGTACCGGTGCATCGGCAAGTTCGTTGCGGACCCTCCGTCGCAGCGCAGGAGATCAGCCGTGAGCCACTGGCTCGATCCGCTTATTGCACGGCTCTCAGGGACTTCCCTCCCCGATCCCCTCCCTGATAGTCCGATACCCCTGTTCCGGGAGTGGTTCGAGGAAGGCCGGCAGCAGACGACACCCGAACCAGAGGCATTCGTCCTGGCGACAGCCTCGCCACAGGCCCGCCCTTCGGCCCGGGTCCTGCTGTGCAAGGGGATCGAGCCCGAAACCGGGGCGATCCGCTTCTTCACGAACTACACCTCGCGCAAGGCCGATGAACTCAGCGCCAACCCGTGCGCCGCGGGCGTCTTTCACTGGCCCCACGCCGGGCGTCAGGCCCGGCTTGAAGGACTGGTCGAACGCCTGGAACCCCACATCAGCGACGAGTACTTTCAGTCACGCCAGCTCCTTTCACGCCTGGGCGCATGGGCCAGCCAGCAGAGCCGGCCGCTCGACTCGCGGGCCGCGCTGGTCGGCCGCGTGGTGGCCGCGGCGGCCAGGCACGGGCTGACCGGATCGGTCCCCCGCCCGGAGCACTGGGGCGGCTACCGGCTCATCCCGATCCGTGTCGAACTCTGGGCCAGCAACGACGGGCGCCTGCACGATCGCGCCGAGTGGACCCGCGACGCCCCCGGCGCGCCCTGGTCCGCACGGCGCCTGCAACCCTGACCCCCGTCCAGGTCCCGTGGTGGTTGCGTGGTGGCGCCATGACGGCGGCTCGAGTGCGGGCGACAGGAATCGAACCTGCACGGCCTCGCGGCCACGGGAACCTAAATCCCGCGCGTCTGCCAGTTCCGCCACGCCCGCGGCTCGTGCAGTCTAGACGCCGCACCCGGGGGGTTCGGTACCATGATGGTCATGACCCCACGCGAGCGCCTCGGTCTGGTCGCGGCCCCGATCGTTCTTCGCCTCGTTCTGGCCCTCACATTCATCTGGGCCGGCGCCGGCAAGATCTTTCCGCGCGTGACCTTCACGCCCGAGCAGACGGCCATCCTGGCCAACATGGGCCTTGATGTCGGCGTAGCGCCGCGCCCCGGGCCGGGTGCTCCGCCCGCGGGGAATGCCGGCAACGCGGGCAACGCCGGGAACAGCGGCTCCACGGCGCCGGCGCCCGCGCCGACGTCCACCCCTCAGTTGACGCCGCCCAATGCCCCGCTCCCCATGCCTTCGGATCGTCCAACCTCATCGGGTGCATCGGCCCCGCGCCGCACCGCCGACGCGATGCCCCCGGACCCGCTGCTCCTGCCCGCCGCCGCGGCACGCGGTCCGGCCAACGCCGCCAAGGCGATATCACCTGCCGGCGATGCCTCCGGCGTGGGCATGGGCCGCTACGCCGCCGTCAACTTCCCCGACGGTGCCGAACTGCGCCGCGTCTACGACCTGGCCCTGCTGCTCAACAGCCGTGCCGAAGTCCGCCCGCACTCGCCGCGCGAGGTCATCAAGAACCCCGTGTCCCTCTGGCCCGCCTCGCTGGGCATGGGCTCGGGCGCGTTCGCGATGGCGTGGCTCGCGGCCATCTCCGAGCTGGCCGCCGGTGCGCTGCTGGCCGTCGGGCTGTTCACTCGCCTGGCGTGCGTGCCGATCATCATGGCTATGGGCACCGCGATCTGGCTGACCCAGATCGGCCCGGCCGTCTGGGCCAACAACGTCGCCCTGGGATTCCTCCCCAACCACGTCTGGTGGGACCCCGCCGCCTGGTCGATCCTGTTCTGGCAGGTGATGATCATCGGCGTCGGTGTCGCGGTTCTGCTGCTCGGGCCTGGGCCGGTGTCGCTCGACCGGGCGATGTTCGCTCCCTCGAAGCCCGCGCCGTCCGGCGGCTGATCACCACGCCGCTCTTGGGCCGATCTTCTCTGACGATTGCCGCGTGCTCTCCCCCCCCCGCCCCCCCCCCGCGCCCGGGGCCGACGAGGCGTGCCCGGACGGCGAACGATTGGCACGGCCTCGTGCCGGGCTCGCCCCGCGCCGAACGACCCACGCAGAAGAATCAAACCCGTACCAAACAACATCAGTGCCCCGCACCGCCCTCCATGAATCACGCATGACCCGTGCATGAACCACGCATGACCCACGCTCCGCACAACTCGCGCCCCGCTGCGCCGGGCTATGCACCGGCGTGGTTCACGCTCGGGCTGCCGATCGGGGTGTCGCTGGTTCTTCACGCCGTGCTGCTGCTGGGTGTAGTGATCGCGGCGTTCAGGCTCGGCGCGGGCTCAAGCGAAGATCCGCGCCCGAACGAACTGGCCATGGCCGAGATGGTGGCCTTCCCCGCCCCGCCCCGCCCCGCGCCGGCGCAGGCCGCCCCGGCCAGCACCGATTCGTCGAGCGTCACCACGGGGTCTCGCCGCGCGCACCAGCCCCTCACGCAGCCGAGCCGGCAACCTCCCGAGGCCATGCTCTCCGGCCCCGCGCTGCCGGCGCTGCCGACCGCGATCTCCACGCCCACCTTGTCAGGTGCGGGCCTGCCGGGAGCCTCCCCGGGCGCCATCAGCGGGGCGCTGGGCGCGGGCGGACCGGACATCTCCTTCGCCGGTCTGACCGCCACCGGCGGCAGCCGCATCCGCTCCGTGGCGTACGTCGTCGACGCCTCGGGGCCGATGGTCTCCACACTGCCGGAAGTGCTCGCGGAACTCCGTCGCTCGGTCGATGCCCTCGCGCCCACGCAGCGGTTCAACGTGATCCTGTTCCGCGCCCTGGACGCCGACCCCGGCGCCGGGTCCGACGCACGCCTCACCCCCGATGCTCTCCGCCTGCTGTTCAAGGACCGCCTCGTCGACGCCAACCCTCGCCACCGCGCCCAGCTGGCCGACTGGATCACCCAGGTCACGCCCGCCGGCCGCAGCAACCCGCTCGACGGCCTGCGCGCCGCCCTGGCGCTGCGCCCGCGCCCGCAGGTGATCTTCCTGCTGTCGCGGTCCATCTCGCGATCCTCCGGCGGCGCCTGGGACCTGGGCCTCACCCGCACCATGCAGGAGCTGGAAGCCCTCAACCCCGTGGACCCCGCCACCGGGCGACGCCCGACCGTCATCAAGACCATCCAGTTCCTCGACGCCGACCCCACCGGCATCATGCTCCAGATCGCCGCGGTGCACGGCTCGGGCCAGGTCGGCACAGACCACGTCGTGCTCCGCCGCGAGGACCTTCTGCCCGACCAGCGACGTCGGAGAGACCGCCCGTGATGCACCCCGCCTCACGCCACGCCCGGGTGTCGGTGGGACTGCTGGTCGTCCTGGCCGCCGGTGTGCTCATCACCCCGACGGGCCTGGCGCCTTCCGTGTTCGCGTGCGCGGCGCAGCCCGTTCCGCGCGCCCCTCGAGACCCCGTCCCGATCGACGCCCGCACCGAAGCCCTCCGCGCCGCGGCCCAGGCCCTCGACGAACTGACTTCAACCGGCGCGGACCTGTCGCTGCTCTACGGCCTGCCCTCACCGCGCATCCGGTCTTCCGCCGCGCCGCCGCTCGACCGCGCCGAGGCCGCGCTGGACCGCGCGCCCGACCCGGCCCGCGATGCCGACGAGCCCGCGCACGCGCTGCTCCGCGGGCGTGTCGATACGCTCCGCGCCGCCCTCTCCGGCGACCCGGTCGAGCGCAGCGCCGCGCTGGAGCGTGCGGTCCGTCGCCTGCACGACGCCGACCTGCCCTCCACCGCCGGCGAGGCGCTCCGGCGCGTCACGCTGGCGCGAGCCCTGACGCTCCCGCTGGACGCCTCACGCGCCGGGCCGCGCCGCGACAGCCCCGAGGCGGCGGAACTGCTCCAGAGCGTGCTGGACCTGCCCAGCGGCCCCGATGCTTCCCTGCACGTCCCCCCGCGCACCAGGGCCGAGGCCATGGCCGGCCTCATCCACGCCGCACCCAGCGACCGCATCGCCTCCGACCTGCGCGCCGCCTTCATGCGCGACGAGGCCGTGCCGCCCGCGCTGACGCGACTCCCCCTGGCCGAGGCGCTCACGCGACGACGCCTCGACGAACTCCCCGCCGGCCGTCCGGTGGATGCCCCCGCCGCCGCCCGCGCGCTGGACCCGCTGATCGCCCTGCTCGAGGTCCGCGGCCTGGACCTGCTCGCCACCGACGCCAACGCCCGCGTGCTCGAAGCCCTGGCCGTCGCCGCCGATCGCCTCCGCCCGCGCGAGCACCTGCCGCGTGCGGCCCGCGCCGCGCTGGCCCACGCCGCACCTTCGCCCGACGAGGGACTGTCGCTGTGGACTTCGCTGCTCCCCGCGCCGGGCGAGCCCCACGACTGGACGGCCCTGGCCGCGCTCAAGGCCCTGCTGACGGACACCCAGTCCGCCCCGAACGACCGCGCACGCGAAGACCGCGCCGTCGCCGCCCTGCTGACCCTCGCCCGCGACTCCGTGCCCGACGACCTCCGGCGCGAGGCCCTCATCGCCGCCATGGCGCTGCGGACGCGCCCCGAGTCCCTGGCCGAGCCCGCCGGCTTTCTCTCCACCGCCGAAGCGGTCCGCGCCGATGTCCTCCGCCCGCTGCTCGACGATGCCCAGTGGCGACGGGCCCAGTCGCAGGGTGTCAATCTGCTGCAGGCCCTGCGCGCCACGGCCGCGCGCGGCGCATGGCTCTCGCCACACTCCACCTCGCCGCACCAGCCGCGTGCCGCGTTCACCCTGATGGCCGACCTGCTCGCGCTGGTCGACCTGCCCTCGACCGCCGAGCGCGACGAGCAGTACCTGGCGCTGATCGAGACGGCCCTGTCGGGTCACCTTCAGTCCGCGCCGTCACCGGCGGACCGCGCCCGCCTCGCGCTCCTGGCCGACGAGGCCGCCTCCGGCGCGGCGCGCCTGCGCCCCGCCGTACAGCCCGCGCTGGCCTGGCGCGTGCGACGCCTCGTGCCGGACCTGCTGTACCGCGCCGGGCACCACGCCGACGCCGTCGCCGCCTGCACCCACCTCCTGCAGGAGTCGCCCGCGACAATCCCCCCCGGCGCGGAGTGGGGCGTGCGGCTGCTGCGTGCCCGGGCGCTGGCCGCCGTCGGTGAGCGCCCCGCCGCGTTCGAGGAACTGCGCCGCATCACCGAGGCTCTGGAGCCCTCACGGGGCGCCGGCGGGCGCGCAACGCCCCCGCCCGCGGAGTACTGGGAAGCCTGGGCCGACATGCTCGAGGTGCTGCTGTCGGAGAACGCCGACGGCCAGCGCTCGCCGCAGGCGCGCCTGCGCATCCGGGCGCTGCGCACCATCGACCCGGCCCTCGGCGGGGGCGACGCGGCCCGACGGATCGCTGCGGTCGAGGCGGCCGTCGCCGAGCCCGCCTCGCCGTGACCGCCGACGCGCCCGGGCCGGGCACGCCCCCGGCCGCGGGGTCGGGCATTACACCTGATCAGGTGCGCGCCCGTCGGCGGGCTGGGGTCCGAGCGTGATGCGGTCCTTCCCTTCGCGCTTGCTGCGCAGCAGACGCTCGTCGGCACAGGCGAGCAGCTCGTGGGCCGTGCGCCCGTCCCAGGGGTACGTGGCCAGCCCCCCGCTGACCGTCAGCCGCCCCGGCGCCTCGTCGCCGAGTTTCGGGAAGCGGTGCTCGCCGATCGCGCGCTGCACCCGCTCGACCAGCAGCGACACCGCCGTCGGCGGGTCCGACTCGTGGTCGCGCGTCCCCGGCGGGTGGTAGAAGACCACCGCGACCTCGTCGCCCCCCAGTCGGCAGACGCGGTCGCCCCCCGGCTCCGAGCTGCGAGTTACCGCACGCAGCAGGCGGACCAGTTCCTGCAGGATCGCGTCCCCCGCCGCGTGCCCGTACGTGTCGTTGAAGTACTTGAAGTCGTCCACGTCCAGCAGCAGCACGCCCAGGCTCCGCCGCTCGGCACGGCAGCGCCCAATCACCGCGCTGACATAATGCTCGAAGTACCGCCGGTTGTACGCCCCCGTCAGGTCATCCGTGAACGCGCACCGCCGCAGTTCGGCGTGCTGCTCGTGCAGCGCCAGCCACGACGCCAGCCACCGCGCGGCGCTCTCCAGTTCTCCGGGGCCCGCGTGCCCGCGCAGACGCCCGAACGTGCGCCCGCGCCACGACACCACCGCCACGCGCTCGCCCCGCAGCGTCTGGTCGGGCGTCGCTTCCAGCGGCCCTACGCCCTCCTCCCAGGTGATCGGCGCGTTGTGCAGCCTCCGCCGCAGCAGCCCCAGCGCCGGTTCCAGGACGCCGCGCCCTGTCATCAGCGTCCGCACCAGCAGCGAGTCGTCGTCGTGGTTCCAGGCCGTCCGCGGCGAGCTCGCGACGCCGGTCACCGCCGGAGGCGCTGTCTTCACCGGCTCGGCCGGCACTGGAACAGGCGCCGGAACATCTGCCGGAGTAGTTGTCGGCGCGACCGGCGGCACCTCGGGCCGCGGAATGTTCCGGTGCGGCGATGCCCCGCTGATCCCCAGCGCCGCCAGCAACACGCGGTCGTCGGCATCGGGCGGGATCACCGCGTCATACCGGCTCTCGGGAGTCGCTCCGTGCGACGCCTCCAGGTCCCCGTTCGTCCCGACCAGCACCACCCGCACGCGCGGCTCGCTCTCACGCAGCGCGCCCATCAGCCCCGCCCGGAGTTCGGGCCCACCGTCCGCCCTCGCGGCGATGAACACCACCGGCCGCTCGTCCTCGCCGCTCGCGGCCAGTTCCGACACTTCCGCCGCCGCCTGCAGCGTGGTGCTCGTTCGGATCAGCGTGACGCCCGGCAGCCTCCGCAGCCGCGACTCCACCCCCGCCGGGCCGACCACGATCGCTCGCACCGCCTCAGCGCCCGCGTCGGGCGGACCGGCCCGTCCCTCCTGCGGCGCGTTGCTCTGGTGCTCGCCTGGGTTCATCGACGTCGTCCGTGAGTCGTGGAGTCCTAAGTCGTGGAGTCCTAGTGGTAGTGCGTTCGAGGTGTGGGCGGGGGAGAAGGGGGATGGGGGGAGTGGGGGGGGGGGGGGGGGCAAGGCGCTGTCCTGTCGCCAGGCCCGACTGCTCGCTCGTGTTCCTCACGCCCCTCATGCACGGCAGGTCTTCCTGCTCCGGGCATCGGCCCGGTTTCCAGCGCGCCCGATTCCATCCTCGACGATGCATCAGCCCCCGACACTGAAGTGTGCATCGGCCCCAGCAGCATGTCCAGCTCTTCAGGCGTAATGGCGCCCTGCTGTGCGCTGCGGATCGATGACCCCGCGGGCGTCACACTGCAGATACGCCCGTCGCTGGCGTGCGGACGAGCCGATCCGCCAACACCACCGTGGATTCTCGGACGCTCGTTCGGCGGCGCGCTCTGCGCGGGCCCTCGTTTGGGGACGTGGGGGTGGTCGGCGCGGTCGGAGAAGTCTTCGACCAGCCTCAGCCGCGGCGGGGTTGGTTGTGGTCCCCGCGCACCTCCACCGGCCAGGTGCTGGGCCATCGTCTCGGCCCATCCCGAAACCCCCGGCACCACCGTTGGGCTCAGGTCTCGCGGCGGTGGCGGTGGGACGGGCGCTTTCCACGACTCGATGTCGTGCGCGGTGACCGCGCGGAGCGTGCGCGACGGGCCGCCGTGGTCGGGCCCGTGGTAGCACCAGACCTTCACGCGGTGGGCGTAGCGCGGCAGCAGTTCGCAGACATCCGCGAGTTCGCGCAGGTGGCCGATCTCCGGCTCGCACAGGATCACCAGCACGCCCCGCGCCCCCGCGCGCTCTCCGGGAGAGCCGGCCCAGCGCGTGGCCAGCGCGATCACCCGGTACGGATCGTGGCAGAGGTGCACCTCCGCCCCGTGGGCGCGCAGGCTGGAGAGCAGGGCCGTGTCGGGCGGCCGCTGCGACGAAGCCCACACGATCACCCGGGGCGGTACCTTGTTCGGCACGGGTCCGTGACCACTCCCTCCACCTACCGCGCCTTCTCCCCCCTCAGCGCCCCCGCGCGCCTGCGACCGGATCGCCTGCATCACCGTACGGTGTGCCGCGTCCGAACTCCCGGACGTGTCCAGCGGATGATCGCGGGGCTCCGCCCCGGGCCCGAGGGTCATGGCGACAGTGTACCACACGGTCCGGCTGGCCCCGAGGTTCCGCGGAAATCAACGGTCCAGTTCGGCGGCCACCACGTTGATCGACCCCAGCACCGCCACCACGTCGCTGACCAGGTGCCCCTCGGTCATCTTGGCCATCGCCGAGTAGTTGATGAAGCACGGCGGACGCACCTTCACGCGCCAGGCCCGCGGGCCGCCGTCCGCCACAAGGTAGTAGCCCAGCTCGCCGTTCGGGCTTTCGCAGCACCAGTAGGCCTCGCCCACCGGGGCCTTCCACCCGCGGTTGGACATGATCAGTTCGAAGTGCTGGATCAGCCCCTCGATCGAACCGTACACCTCGCTCTTGGGCGGCTTGACCATCTTGGCGTCGCTGAAGGTGTCGATCGGCCCGGCGGGCAGGCCCATCGCCAGGAGTTGCTCGATGATGTCCAGCGACTGCTTGATCTCCTCCGCCCGGACCCGGTACCGCGCGTAGCAGTCGCCCTCCGTCATCACGGGCACCCGGAACTTCACCCCGGGCGCCCCGCGGCCGTCCCAGTTGTCCGCGTAGCACAGGTACGGAAAGTCCTTCCGCACGTCGCGACGCACGCCGCTCGCACGCGCGCACGGGCCGCTCAGCGACCACGCCACAGCCTCCTCCCGCGTGATCACACCCACGCCCTGCGTCCGGTCCATGAAGATCCGGTTGCGGTTGAGCAGCCCCTCCATGTCGTCCAGCGTCCGCTTCACGTCCTCCACGCTGCGACGGCAGAGTTTCAGGAAGACCTGCTCGTCGGGCAGGTCCTGCATCAGCCCCCCCACGCGCGTCCAGTCCGGGTGGAACCGCTGCCCGGAGACGTAGTCGCACAAGTCGTAGATGCTCTCGCGCGCGTTGAACCCGTAGATGAACGCCGTGAACGCCCCGAGGTCCAGCCCCGCCGCACCCACGCACAGCAGGTGGTTCTGGATCCGCCCGAACTCGAACATCAGCGTCCGCAGCACCTTGCAGCGCGGCGTCAGGTCGATGTCGAACAGGTGCTCCACCGCCCCGTGCCAGGCGATGTCGTTGCAGATCGGCGACAGGTAGTCCATCCGCGACACGATCGTCACGTATTGGTTGTAATCCAGGTGCTCCGCCAGCTTCTCGAACCCCGAGTGCAGGTAGCCGATGTGCGGTGTGCAGCGCACCACCCGCTCGCCATCCAGCTCCAGCACCAGCCGCAGCGTCGTGTGCGTCGCCGGGTGCTGCGGGCCGAAGTTCAGCACCCACCGCTCCCCGGTGTCCACGTGCCCCTGGAGGTAGTCGATCCGCTCGATGTCCACGTCGAGGCCCTGGTCGGGCTTCAGGCTGAACGGCATGGAGGCTCCCTGGTCTGCGTCCCGGGCGCGGGTGGCCGCCCCGGAACCGCCGACTATAGGGTCCGCCCATCCGGATCAAAAACACGCGAACACCCGCCCCGGGCTGGCGCCCGGAACGGGTGTTCGGATCTCTCCCCTGCAGCGGGGTCATTCGTACGACGGGCCGGGGCCGCCGTGTCCGGTCGGCCCGGCGTGGTTCGGCCGCCTCAGGCGGCCTCGTTCGATTCGCTCTCCTCGCCCGTGCCCGCAACACCGTCGCGCGTCACCAGGAACAGGTCCTTGGTGATCGCGTACGGCAGACGCCGGAAATCCTCCGCGATGCGGGCTCGCAGCCGGTTCACGAACGGCTCGGGGGACATCGAGAACGCCACGAACATGTCGCGAGCCGGCATCCCCACGTAGAAGTCCCCGCCCAGCCGCGGCGCCAGCTTCGTGTACATCGCTGGCAGCAGCAGCCTGGCCGCGTCGTACCCGTCCTGCTCCGCCAGGATCACCGCTCGCCCGCCCTCCTTGCTCGTCACCAGCTGCATCTCCAGTTCCTGCGACGTCTGGCGCAGGTTGTCACGCGCCAGTTCGTCCAGCTCGTCGGCGCACACGTTCCACCGCAGCATCTGCTCCGTCGTCACGCTCACCGTCATCTGCGGCAGGTCGATCACGAACACCACGACCGTCCCGTTCACGAACGGCACGTGCGCCACCTGCTCGCGCGACAGGTGCCGGAAGATCGACAGCGGCTGAACGCGCGGCATGATCTTCGCCCGCACCGCGTCGTACCCCAGCGACGCGATCGCCGCCGCCTCCCCGGAGAACAACTGGTCCAGGTAGTGCTCGATGATCTCCGGGCCCCGCTCAGGGTCGTGGTTCACCAGCCGGTACAGATTCTCCAGGTCCAGGCGGCGACCGTTCACCACGATCTCGCGCGGTCCGGTCAGTTCCACCTGGTAGTCCGGCTGCAGCCGGCGCAGCAGCGTGGCCACCCGCTCGGCAAACGCTTCCGGCTCGTGGGGCATGTGGGCCATGGGCAGACACCACCTCGCACAGGGACGAACTCGCCGATCCTGATCTGTCGCTCGCTTCGTCCGGGACAGGAGCACGCCTTCAAGAGCCGGGCGTGTGGGGGCCGCGGCATCGATGTGCCGCGATCCTGTCTTCGTCTCTTCTGTTCGCGTCGTCGAGAACTCTGTTCCCTCCGCCGCGCACACCGCGCGATGGAATCCGCACATCCCCACTCACCCGCAGGGCTCGCCAGCCCGAAAATCACGCGCAATCGCCGCGCTCCCCACGCCCGAGAAAATCCGTAATGCCCCGCACGCACCGCGGCCCGGTGCGACGATCACCCACGTGGGTGATCCGGCCCTCCACCGTCCCCCCCCCCCCCACCGCGCGACCTCCACGCGACGGCGCAGCCATGAAAATCAGAGCATGCAATCGCTTTCATGATCGATGGCCCCGCTCTATGCCGGGTGCCTGGCCCGACCCGTGCCCGACACCTGAACAGACTCGTGAACCGATCCACGATTCACCTGAGTTGGGTGAAAGCGGTTTCAGGATCGGTGCTCGTCGATGCGTCCGGTGCGCACGACCACTACCACCGCGGGCGGGTTATCCACAGGCCGTGCGCAACAGCACAGCGCGCGACACCGGCGCGTCACGCAACACGCGACGGCGTGCGCGGTGCCCGGGGGTGATTCAGGGGCAGCCGGTGGTCCTGGTCCAAAAACGAAAACGAGGGTGGAATGACCAGCCCACTTGGTCACTCCGGCCCTCGTCTTCCGGACGCCAACACAGCGCCCAGGATCTCGCTCACGGCCATCGGGCCCGATTGCGTGCTGCGTGGACGGTCAGAACGCCACGCTGCCCAGAGCCCGAGACTCGAAGTCCGACGGCGCGGCGCTGGCCGCGCGCAACGGGGTCTCCCCACGCATGACCTTGGGCAATCGGTATGCCAAAGTCCAAAATGGGACCTGCGGGAACAACGAGTGGCATACCAGCGAAATGTGCGTATCTGATTGCGATAAATAGCAACGCATATTGTGAAAAGTCGCAGTTTTGCAGAAATCTATGAATAATCATAGAATGAAGCGGACAATCTCACTTCCGGACACGTCTAGCGGGTGAGAGGTGGTTTCAGGCACCGCTTCTGGGCGGCAGTATCGGGCAAGGAGCATGATGTGGAAGGTTCGTGGGAAGTTTGGGCGGACCAGGTCGGCGCCGGTTTGGTGCGGCTGGAGGAGGGCACGGAAGTCGTGCGCGAGGTCAGCCGTCGGGCGGCCGAACTGCTGGGGGTGGTTCCTGAGCGGGTGGTGGGGAGAGCCCTGGGGGAGACGTTGCCGGAGGTGGCGGCGTGGGCAAAGACGTGGTCCGGGGCGCGGGGGTCGGTGCGTGGCGTGCGGATCACCTCATCAGGTGGAGGTGGTGGTGGTGAGGGGGATGGCGGGAGCGGGACCGTGGCGCGGTGGGTGGACGTGGAGGGGGTGGGTGACGGGCGAGGGCGTGTGGTGCTGACGGTGATCGATGCGACGGCGCGTGTGCTGGCGGAGGGCGAGGCGGCGCGGCTGCGCGGGGAGCTGGGGCAGAGCGAGCGGGCGCGGCAGCGGCTGGCGCAGTTGCAGCAGGAACTGGACCCGACGGGCCCTGCGTCGGAGGAGCGGATGGTGGGCTCGTCGCTGGGGCTGCGTCGCGTGCGGGACCAGATCGAGCGGATCGCGCCGACGAACTCGACGGTGCTGATCCAGGGCGAGACGGGGACGGGCAAGGAACTGGTGGCGCGGCTGATCCACCGGACGTCGCCGCGGGCGTCGCGGGTGTTCGTGCCGGTGAACTGCGCGGCGATGCCGGAGAGCCTGATCGAGAGCGAACTGTTCGGGCACGAGCGCGGGGCGTTCACGGGTGCGGACCGTCGGCGGCTGGGCAAGTTTGAACTGGCCGACGGGGGCACGCTGTTCCTGGACGAGGTGGCGGAGCTGCCGGTGGGGAGCCAGGCGAAACTGCTGCGGGTGCTGCAGGACGGGTGCTTCGAGCGTGTGGGCGGTGCGGAGACGATCCGGGTGGATGTGCGGCTGGTGGCGGCGACGCACCGAGACCTGGCGCGGCAGGTGGAGCGCGGGCGGTTCCGCGAGGACCTGTTCTACCGGCTCAACGTGCTGCGGGTGGACGTGCCGCCGTTGCGCGAGCGTCGGGAAGATCTGCGTCTGCTGGCGGAGCACCTTCACGAGCGGACGGCCCGGCGTCTGGCGCGACCTGTGCTGTCGCTGAGCGAGGCGTCACTGCGGCGGCTGATGGCGTACTCGTGGCCCGGGAATGTTCGTGAACTGGCCAACGCGATCGAGCGGGCGACGCTGCTGGCGGACGGACCTGAACTGGAGGTGCAGATCCCCGAGAGCCCGCTGGTCGGCGGGGGGCCGGGGGTGTCGGGCGAGCGCGGGGAGGGCGCGGGGGTTCGGCGCGGGGGCCGGGGGGGCGATGTGGGTGCGGGCGTGCCGGGGACGACGACGCGCGACATTCTGCTGGACCTGACGCTCGAGCAGTTGCAGCGGCTGCACATCACGCACGCGCTGGAAGCGTCGGGGTACCGGGTGTTCGGGCCGAGCGGGGCGGCGGCCCGGCTGGACCTGAACCCCAGCACGCTGCTGTCGCGCATGGACCGGTACGGGATACCGCGTCCGAGGCTGATGCGCCGGCGTGACGGGCGCTGAGGTACCGGCGGCGGTGCGGCGTCAGGCATCACCCGGGTAGGTGATGTGTTCGAGGCAGAGCCCCTCGGGGTGGGCGGTGGGCCCTGCGCGGGCGCGGTCGCGCGAGGCCAGGGCCGCGGCCACCTGCTCGGGTGTGCGCCGGCCGGCGCCGACCTCGGCGAGCGTGCCGGCGATGATGCGGACCATGTTCCAGAGGAAGCCGGTGCCGGTGATCGTCAGGCGGAGGCGTTGCTCGTGCGCATCGTGCGCGGGCAGGGGCAGGACGTGCGCGTCCAGGACGGTGCGCACGGTGGAGGTTCGCCCGTGGCCGGCGGCGGCGAAGGCGGCGAAGTCGTGCTCGCCCACAAGGGTGGCGGCCGCGGCGTTCATCGCGTGCACGTCGAGCCCCGGCTCGCGCCAGACGTGGGCGACGGTGCGCCGATCCCAGAGCGGTCGCCGGCGCGAGACGGCCCAGGTGTAGGAATAGGTCTTGTGCAGCGCCGTGCCGACGGGGTCGAAGGAGGCGGGCACCGCGGCGGCGTCGAGCACGAGCACGTCGTCGGGCAGGCGGCTGTTGATGGCCGCGGCCAGCGCCTCGGTGCCGCGCGCGAGGGGCCACCCGGTGCCGGGGGCGTGGGGTGTTCCGGCGTCGTCATCGGGCGCGCAGGAGAAGGCCGCGACCTGCCCGCGTGCATGCACGCCCGCGTCGGTGCGGCTGGCGCCGAGCAGGTCGATCTCCTGGCGTACGGTCACTCGCACGGCCTGTTCGAGCACGCCCTGCACGGTGCGGAGGGCGACGCGCCCGGGGCGAGAGGACTCGATCAGCGGTGTGGAAGTGGAATAGGCGGGGACGCGCCGCGGGGGATCGGCGCTGGCCGGAGTGCCGGCCGTATTGCTTGCGGGGTCGCTGGCAGGGTCGTCGGCGGTGATCTCGGCGCGGGGCGGAGGTTCTGCGGGGGGCTCCTGCTTCTGCCAGCCGCAGAAGGCGGTACCTTCGTACGCGATGGTGAGCCTGTAGCGTGGCACGCGGGGTGACGGTACGCTGCCCGGCTCTTGGCCCGGGTCGTGATCGGGCGCGTGTGCCTGGGGCGTGCGAGTGGGGGGGCGGTGTCCGGCCGCGCTTGAAACGGCTAGGGTTTGAGCCTCACCGCTGACACCAGAACGGAGAAATCGGTCCATGAAAGTGCGAACAGAGTTGCGGCGTCCGGCCCGTGCGGGAGTGGTCCTCGGGCTGGCGGGTGTTGCTGCGCTGGCCCTGGTGATCGGTCCTGGTCTGGGCGCGACGGGAGCGCGGGGTATCGGGGGCGGTTGGGGCCTTGGGACGGCGCGGGCGGCGGAACTGGCGGTGACCGCGGGGAGCACCGGCGCGGTGCGTGGTGCGGAGCAGGCGGCGGGGGCCGCGCGGGACGTGCAGCCGGCGCCGATGATGATGCGTTTCCCGGCGATCAGCGCCGACCGGATCGCGTTCGTCTACGCCAACGACATCTGGACGGCCCCGAAGGGCGGCGGGATGGCCTCTCCGGTGTCGACCCGCCAGGGGCGTGAGAGTTTCCCGCGGTTCTCGCCCGACGGGAAGACGATCGCGTTCATGGCGTCGTACGAGGGCAACTCGGAGATCTACACGCTGCCGGTGGATGGTGGCGAGGCGTTCCGCGTGACGCACCACCCCGGGACCGAGACGCTGGCGGGGTGGACGCCCGACGGGCGCCTGCTGTTCCTGAGCAGCGCGATGGTGGGGCTGGACCGGACGACGCAGTTGTTCACGGTGCCGGCGACGGGCGGGATGCCGGAGCGGCTGCCGGTGCCGTACGGCGCGTTCGGGTCGATCTCGCAGGACGGGCTGTGGCTGGCGTACACGCTGCACTCGACGGACTCGCGAACGTGGAAGCGGTACCGGGGCGGGATGGCGACGGACGTGTGGCTGTTCAACCTGAACGATCGGACGAGCCGTCGGATCACGGACTGGGAGGGGACGGACACGCTGCCGATGTGGGGGAGCGGTGTGAAGGCGGGGGTGGTGTACTACCTGTCGGACGCGGGGCCTGAGCACCGGCTGAACGTCTGGTCGTACGACACGGGGACCGGGCGTCGCGAGCAGGTGACGCGGTTCGCGGAGGACGACGTGCGCTGGGCGTCGATGGGCCCGGGCGACGGGCGCACAGGCGGGGAGATCATTTTCCAACTGGGGGCGACGCTGCGGGTGCTGGACGTGGGGACGGGGCAGGTGCGCGAGGTTCGTGTGACGATCCCGGGTGATCGGCCGACGATCCGCGAGCGGGTGGTGGACGCGTCGCGGTGGATCAGTTCGGCGTCGATCTCGCCGACGGGCAAGCGGGTGGTGGTGTCGGGGCGCGGGGACCTGTGGTCGCTGCCGGCCAAGGAGGGTGTGGCGCGGAACCTGACGCGGACGGACGGGGTGTTCGAGCGGACGCCGAGCTGGTCTCCCGACGGTCGGTGGATCGCGTACTTCAGCGACGAGACGGGCGAGTACGAGTTGTGGGTGCGTCCCAGCGATGCGCGCGGGGACGACCGCGCCGACGCCAAGCCCGCGGAAGGGGCGGATCAGGCGGAGGGCGCCGAAGCGGGGGTGGTGCCGGCGTCAACCGGTGCTCCGCGACGGCTGTCGGAGATCGGCCCGGGGTTCCGGGCGAACATCGGCTGGTCTCCCGACAGCCGCAAGATCGTCTTCACCGACCAGGGCGGGCGCCTGTACCTGACCGACGTAGCCAGCGGGCAGACGCGGGAGCTGGACAAGGACCCGTGGATGTCCACGCCGCAGTACCACTGGTCGCACGACTCGTCGCACCTGGCGTACACGCGCAGCGACGAGGCCAGCCGCAACCCGGTGGTCTGGCTCTACGACGTGGGCGCGGACCGGAAGATCCAGGTGACCAGCCCGATGTTCGCGGCGACCTCGCCGGTGATCGACCGGAAGGGCGAGTGGCTGTACTTCACGTCGTACCGCGACATCTCCTCGCCGATCTACAGCGACCTGCCGTCGGACACGACCTGGATCTACACCAACAGCGAAGTGCTGCTGATGACGCCGCTGCGGGCGGACGTGAAGTCCCCGTTCCTGCCCAAGAGCGATGAAGAGGAGATCAAGAGCGAGAAGAAGCCCGCGGCCAAACCGGGCGAGCGCAAGCCGGAGGAGCCTCGCCCGACCGAACGCCCGCCCGCGGGCGACGACGGCGTGAGCGGCACGTGGAACTGCAGCGTGGAGGGTCCGGGGGACATGATCCCCGGCGGACGGATGCCCTTCACGCTGGTGCTGAATCTGGGTCGCGACGGGAAGGTGAGCGGGCGGTTCGAGAGCCTGCTTGGGCGCGTGGAGTTTTCCGAGGGGACGTACAACCGGGAGACGGGCGCACTGGCGATCGCGGTGTCGTTCCAGGGCACGTCGATCGACATGGCCCTGGTCGTGCGAGAGGGCACGCTGACGGGCTCGTGGCGGATCGGCGAACTGAGCGGGCCGATCTCGGGCACGCGCAGCCGTGCGGCGCAGCCGGCCGGCGATGCCGGGGAGCCGGACCGGAAGGAAGGGGCTGAAGAACCCAAGGACGCCAAGCCCGCGACGGGCGGAAACGACAAGAAGGACGAGAAGAAGGACGACACGAAGAAAATCAAGGTGGACTGGGGCACTCCGGAGGAGTTCGAGTCCCGGGCGATCCGTCTGCCGGTGCCCTCGGGAGCGTTCGGGGTGATGAACATCACCCACGACAACAAACTGATCTATGTGCGTCGCCCGGCACGCGGGATGCCGGGGACCTCGTCGATCCGGATCTTCGACGCGCGCGAGGAGAACCCGGAGGAGAAGACGGTGGTGAACGCCGGGTCGTTCGAGCTGTCGGCCGACGGGCGCAAGATTCTCTACGGCGGCGGGAACACCTGGACGATCGCGGACGCGGCAGCGGGGGGCGGGCGTTCGGGCGCGGTGCCGACCGGGGGGATGCGCCAGACGGTTCGGCCGCGCGAGGAGTGGCGGCAGGTCTTCAACGACTCCTGGCGCATCACGCGCGACTACTTCTACGAGCCGACGATGCACGGGGTGGATTGGGCGCGGGTGCGCGACCACTACGCCCGGGCGCTGGAGGACGCGGTCAACCGGGAGGATGTGCACTACCTGATCGGCGAGATGATCTCGGAACTGAACGTGGGGCACGCGTACATCCAGAGCCCGGGGGACGCCGAGCCGGGCGTGCCCTCGGTGCCGGTGGGCCTGCTGGGGGCCGACATCAGCCTGGCGGAGGTGGACGGGCGCCGGGCGTACCGGATCGACCGCATCATCACCGGCGGTCCGTGGGACTCTGATGCGCGCGGCCCGCTGAGCCAGCCGGGCGTGGACGTGAAGGCCGGGGACTATCTGCTGGAGGTCAACGGCGTGCCGATCGACACGACGCGCGACGTGTTCGCGGCGTTCATCGGCACCGCCGACCGCGTGACGAGTCTGACGGTCAACGCCCGCCCGGAACTGGACGGGAAGCAGCGGACGGTGCTGGTGCGGCCGATCTCCAGCGAGTCGAACCTGCGCTACCGGGACTGGATCGAGACCAACCGTCGCCACGTGGAGGATCGCTCGAGCGGGAGGATCGGCTACATCTATGTTCCGAACACGGGCGTGAACGGGCAGAACGACCTGATGCGTCAGTTCATCGGCCAGCGCGGTCGCGAGGCGCTGATCATCGACGAGCGGTGGAACGGCGGCGGGCAGATCCCCACGCGCTTCATCGAACTGCTCAACCGTCCGCGGACCAACTACTGGGCCCGTCGCGACGGGCGAGACTGGCCGTGGCCCCCCGACAGCCACCAGGGCCCGAAGGCGATGCTCATCAACGGGCTGGCCGGCTCGGGCGGGGACATGTTCCCCTGGCTGTTCCGTGAGAACAGGCTGGGCAAACTCATCGGCACCCGCACCTGGGGCGGGCTGGTCGGCATCTCCGGGAATCCGCAGTTCATCGACGGCGGTTCGATCAGCGTGCCCACGTTCGGGTTCTACAAGAAGGACGGGACCTGGGGTATCGAGGGGCACGGGGTCGATCCGGACATCGAGGTGATCGACGACCCGGCCAAGATGCAGAACGGCGCCGACCCGCAACTGGACTTCGCGATCGATCACCTGCTGGAGGAACTGCAGCGGTCGCGGTATGTCCCGCCCGCTCGTCCCGCCAGCCCCGACCGCTCTGGCATGGGTATCCCGGAACGTGATCGTTGACGGCGAGCGCGGCGGTCGCTGCCGGCCGTGACTGGTGAACAACGGATGGCGCCGAGGGCACGCGAACGTCGCGGGCCCTCGGCGCTGGTCTTGCGTGGGGGAGGTGGGTTACTCGGCCGGTTCGATCACGGCGCTCATGGATCCCTTGGAGATGGCCAGTTGCGGGTCGCGCCCGTAGGCGTGGACCTGCTCGCGCTTGAGCTCGGCCAGTTCCTTGTGGGTGGTCAGGAGCACCGCGCGCTTGTCGCGGTCAACCATCTGCGCGATCTGCAGCGCCTTCTCGGGCGAGGCGCTGAACAGTTCCTGCACCATGCGGATGACGTACTCGTATGAGTGCTCCTGGTCGTCAAGGAGCACGACATTCCACAGCCATGGCTTGCGGGGCTTGGTGTCCTGGCGGGCCGGGGCCTGGGCCGTCGAGGGGGTCGATGAGGAGGCCTTGGGTTGGCGTGAGCCGGAACCGGAGCCGGAATTGGAACCAGAACCGGACCCTGAGCCCGGGCCGCCCACCGGCGAGGACGAGTCGAGCTGGAAGGCACGGGGGAACATGATTCAGAACCCTCTACGACGCTCGGAGCGATTCGGATGCTCAGGAACTGGAAAGTTGAGAGACCGGGTGTGGGGTGAGGCGACATGGCAAAGATTGCACGACGAACTTGGCGGGAATCCCTGAAAGTGCGCCGGGTGAAGGGGTACGAAGCAGCCTTCATGGCAGGAAGCCGGTAGGGTGTGTGGTGGTGAGATCTTGCCAAGTTTCACATCGGATGGATAGCGTAGAAGTGTTCATCTGTGGTAAATTGTCTCCGGGGAGTGTGGTGAAACGACCGGGACGTTGAAATCTCCACTGCGGAATGTGGCTCTGGCCCCCGCGGCCGCAGGCGGAACCGGAAGATACCCATGAACAAGAGCGACCTTATCCAAGCCGTGGCGTCGGAGCTGAAGGGATCCAAGGCCGACGCGCAGCGTCTGGTCGACACGGTGCTCGATTGCATCAAATCGGGGCTGAAGCAGGACGAGAAGGTCAACATCTCCGGGTTCGGTACCTTTGTGAAGCGGAAGCGCGGCCCGCGGAAGGGCGTCAGCCCGATCACCAAGGAGCCGATCGAGATCCCGCCGACGACCTCCTGCGGGTTCAAGCCCTCGCAGCAGTTGCGGGAGCAGATCTGACGCACGCGCGCCGGGCTGCTCCCGCGGCCCCAGGACGTGATGCATGAGTGTGTGGATCGCCACGGGTGTGGCCTCGGCGGCGCTCTGGCTCGCCGGCGCGGCTTTGGTCGTGGTCGGGCCGAGGCGTCCGAGGACCGGCGTCCCGACGTGCGGGTCGTGCGGGTACACCTTGGCCGGCGTGCGTGCTGAGCGGGGCGGGCGCGTGCGGTGCCCGGAGTGTGGTGCATCCTGGGCGGTCGGCGCGGGTGGTGAAGCGCCGTCGCGTGGCCCGCGTCGGCACGGGCTGGCGCTGCTGGGGGTGCTGCTGCTGGCGGGGGGGTGGACGGTGTGGCGCGCCGAGGAGTGGGCGTGGCGCGGCCCGCACGCGCTGGTACCGGTGACGGCGTGGCTGGGGGTGCACGCCGTACTGGGGATCGACCCGGAGTCGCTGCTCGGGCGGGAGTTGGAGGTGGCGGCGCTGTGGCCTGGGCGGTGGCGCTGGCAGCGTGATGCGGCGCTGTCGGTGCTGGCGGCCAGGTATGTGCGTTGGGGCGAGGTGGTGGAGCCGGGCGTGGGGCCCGCGTTGGTCGTGCGGCGGGCGTCGGTCCGGCATGAACGGTCGGAGGCGTGGCTGCGGGTGGAGAGCGGTCGGGGGCGCTGGCCGCGTCCGCCGGGCGATGCGGACTCGCACGCGCGGATGGACGCGGTGGAGCACCTGGGCGTTCCGGTGGACCAGACCACGGACGGACGGTTGAGCGCGACGCTGCGGCTGGTGGACGCGCGCGGCGAGACGATCGCGGCGGCGGCACTGCTGGTGCGCCCCCGTTCGTGGGTCGGATCACCCACTGGACCCGAGCTGATCGAGGACCCGGGCGTGACGATGGCGGTGGTGGACCTGCTGCGTCCTCGCCTGGTAGTGGCGGGCGAGGACCTTCCGCCCTCGCTGCTGCCCAGCGCCGAGGGGGTCGAAGAACTGCTGCGGAGGCTGGTGCGTCGCCGGTCGGACCCGGCGCTGGCCCTGCGCCTGGAACTGCTGCGCGACGGCGAGGTGGTCGCGTCGGCGGCGTGGTATGCGGATGTGGACGTGCGCCCCACGGGTGCGCCGCTCGGGCTGGCTCTGCGCGGAGAGCCCGAGGCGCTGGAGCGTGTGCGGGCTCTTGACCCGGGCGAGGCGACGGAGGCTTCGCGCTGGACGTTCCGGGTGCGTCCGGACGAGGAGACGGCGCGGCGTCTGGGGGCTTCGAAGATCCGCGACGTGCGGTTTGAGACGGGCATTCAGGGGCTGTTCAGCGGGCCGGGACGCCCATGACGGTGCGCCCCTCTGGGACGCTGCGCGTGACGACCGCGCCTGCGGCCACGGTGCAGTGTGCACCGATGGTGACGCCGGGAAGGACGCGGGCCCCGGCGCCGACGAGGGTGTCGGCCCCAACGCGCGCGCTGCCGGCCAGGACGACGCCGGGTGCGATGTGGGCGTTCTCCTCGATCACGCAGTCGTGCTCGACGATCGCGCCGGAGTTGATGATCGCGTGGGCGCCGACGCGTGCGCGCGAATGAACCACGGCCATGGGCCCGACAAACACGCCGGGGCCGATCATGGCCGAGGGCGAGACGCTGGCGCGCGGGTGAACGACGGTGATCGGGCACGCGCGGGCGGCGTGCGGAGCCTCGACCGTAGATGCAGCCATCGAACGGATGACGGAGCGCCGGGTGCGCAGGTCGCCCAAGCCGATGACCAGTTGCCGCTGGGCGAGGTGGTCTATCTGGCGGATCGGGCCCAGGTGCGGCGGTGCCGGGAAGGGGTGCGGGTGGTCGATGAGGATCGCTCCGAGGGGTGCAGCGGGGTTGTCATCCAGGAATCCGGCGATCCTGAGGCCGGCCATCATGGCCGCCTCGGCCACGACCAGGGCGTGCCCGCCGCCGCCGATGATCACCAGCGTGTCCGCAGCGCCATCGCGAGCGCCGCCCGAGGGGCTGGGGTGCTGTGTGGCGTGTGGAGGATGGAGCGGGTGGGCGCTCATGGTGGTGCGGGGTGGGCGTGGGTGGCGCGTGCGAGGGCCCTGAGACTGAGCGGGCGATGTTCTTGCGGAGAGTCTGAACTACAACAGGGGTGCTGCGCGTGGCCACACAAGAGCTGTACGTGAGGTGCCTGCCCAGAAGATCGGCTGGAGCGTGTTGTCAGCCCAGCGCGATGAGGATGACCGGCTGAGGAGGTTCGGGTTTGGTGAGGGTTTGGGCTGGGGATTGTTTCGTCCACGGCGAACCGACGGGGGTGTGGACCCGAATCGCGGGTGTTGACGAACGGCCCGCGGGGCGACACACTTGCTGCCCTGCATGACCGGGCGGCCCCGGGGGCTGAGCGGCGCAGGCGGGCGGTTGAGCGGGATGTGGCTGGAGCCGCGGTCCCGGGCCGTGCCGGCGAAGAACAGGTCGGCCCGTGACGCCCCGAGCGGCGCGCGGACGGCCGCAGCATTTGAGGCACCCATGGCGGCAAGAAGCAACGTATCGGTCGGGGTCGGAGTGACGATCACTTTGTTGATCGTGTCGACCGCGACGTTCCTGGTCCTGTTCGCGGTGTACTTCAGCCGCGCGGGAACGGCCGAGGAGCAGCGGAAGAACTTCGAGGCGGACGTCTCGCGGTTCATGCGCGGGGACGATCGGAACAACCCTGTGTTCCGGGCGCTGCAGACGGAGGCGGGGAACCGGAGCGTGGCGGCGCACGTGGCCGACCAGGTGGCGGCGCTGGGGTCGCGACTGGGCGGCGGGGCGATGAACTTCAAGGCATTGAACGATCAACTGGACGCGCTGGTGCGGCTGCCGGCCGAGGTGTCGGCGCAGCCGGCGGCGTCGGTGCGCGACGCCAAGCAACGGTTGGAGTCGGAACTGTCAACGGGTCGGTCGACCATCGCGGACCTGCAGCGCCAGTTGGCCGATGCGCGGACGAAGATCCAGACCGACGCGCAGGCGGCGGAGGCGAACCGGGCGTTCCTGGAGGAGCGTCTGCGGGTGCTGGAGGGCGAGGTGCGTCGGCTGACGGATCAGAGCAACGCCAGCCGTGATGCGCTGGAGCGTGAGCGGCAGCGGATGCGTGACGAGATCGTGCGGCTGACGCGCTCGGCCAACGACGAGCGGATCACGCTGGCAACGCAGTTGAACCGGAAAGACGACCAGATCCGTGACCTGGAGGCGCGTGCGGCGACGCTGGAGCGTCGCCTGGGCGGCGGCGGTCGGATCGAGCCGCGCTCCGAGGAGGCGCTGGTGGACGGGACGGTGGTGTCGGTCGATCCTGCGGACCCGAGCACCATCTACCTCTCGGTCGGGCGTCGCGAGCGCGTGGTGCTGGGCATGACCTTCGAGGTGTTCGGGAGTGCGGTGGAGATCCGCGAGGACTCCGAGCGGAACTACGCCCCCGGGAAGGCCTCGATCGAGATCATCCGCGTGGACGAGACCGGCTCGGTGGGGCGTGTGACGCGCCAGGCCCGCGGGCGCAGCATCGTGGCCGGCGACGTCATCGCCAACGCGCTCTTCTCGCCGACGAAGCAGTACCTGTTCCTGGTGGCGGGGAGTTTCGACACGCGCGGGACGGGCGTGGCCACGCCCGAGGGAGCCCGCGAGATTTCGGCGCTGATCACCCAGTGGGGCGGGCGCCTGACCGACGAACTGACCGGCGACGTGGACTTCCTCGTGCTCGGGTCGCGACCGGCGGTTCCGCCGCGCCCGCCGGCGGGCGCGCCGCTGGCGCTGGAGCAGGAGTGGTCGCGACTGGACCGGGCCGCCCGGCGTTACGACTCGCTCATGGAAGAGGCGATGCGGAAGAAGATCCCCGTGCTGAACCAGAACCGGCTGGAGACCCTGACCGGCCTGGGTGCGGGTGGGCGTCGCTGAGGCACGTTTGGACATGTCCCGATGGAACAACGACAAGGCCCGCGTCGCAGGACGCGGGCCTTGTGTGTTGTACGGGCTGGCGGGCTCCCGGGGCGGTCAGGGCGTGCGGGAATGCCGGGGCATGTCGGGGCATGTCGGGGCTGGGCCATCAGGCCCTTCGGGTCTCGTCATGCCTTCGTGTAGACACCGCGAGACACGCGCTTGAAGAGTTTCTTGTTCAGCAGGGCCTGGTTGACAATGACGCGGAAGCTGGGCGAATCGCTGGTGTAGCCGATCTTGCGGACGGCGTCGATCGCGTCGTTGACGCGGAGGGACTTGCCGTCGAGCACCCTCAGCAGGGCTTCGACCAGGGTCATCGAGTTGCGGGCGCGTGTGGCTCCGGCCGAGAACCGCGACCCTGCGGAGCGCCCGCGCGGGCCACTGGCAACGGCCCCGCCCAGGCTGGCGATCTGGGCGTCGATCTGCGCGAGCTGTGCGGCGAGCTTGGCCCTCTTCTTCTGCAGGCGTGGCAGGCCCGAGCGTCGCCGGTTCAACTCCGCCTGGAGTTGGGCGATCGACAGGGATGCGAGGGGAGAGGATCTGGCCATGGACATAGGCTCCAAGAAAGGTGTGTCCCCGCGAGAGAGCTGATTGAGAGCGGCATATTAGCCGATGGACGTGTTGCAATCGAGACCGCCCGCCGCAACTGGGAAGAATCCTAGTTTCGGACATATGTCTTGGCGTCACGTCGGGCGGGGGCGGTTGCAACCTCGCGCCAACCTGATAAGAGGGCCCGTGTGACGGATCGGACGGGTGCGTTCGGCGTCGTGTGACGGCTCCCGATCGAGCGTGGTCGAGCCCTTCGGGCTAGGCCTTAGAGGCCGATCTGATCGGCGACGTTCTCGAGGGATCCCCCGGCGCTGCCCTCGGCGTCGTCCTGATCCAGTCGCGGGGCGCTGGGGAGCGGCTTGCCGTCGGCGCCGGTCAACGCCGTGCCGTCGAGCAGCCGCACGACGGGGACGGGATGGGTCTTCTGGTGCGTTTCGAGGGCGGCCAGAAGTTTCTGGCGGTCGGTCTCGCTCAGAGCCTTGATGTCGCCGCGCCCGCGGCACTTGGGGAACCGAGAGCACCCGAGCCACGGCCCGTACTTGCCGGGGCGGAGGTAGGTCGGGGCCTGGCACTTGGGGCATGGGATCGGCGGCTCTGGGGAGTAGGGTGTCTGGCTTGGGGCGATGACGTGGCCCTTCTTGTCGAAGCGGAGGATGCCGTCGCAGGGGTTCTGCTTGTCGCCGTAGCGAGAACAGCCCAGGAAGGGGCCGAACCGACCCGTGCGCCGGTCCATGGGCGAACCGCACTTGGGGCAGGCGACGTTGGTGTGGCGGATGGGCTGCGGACGGCCCTCGCGGTCGCATGGGCAGGCGTAATCGCACTCGGGGTATCGCGCGCAGGAGAGGAACCGCCCGCTGCGTCCGAGGCGGTAGACCAGCCCCGCGCCGCACTTCTCGCAGCGGTACTCGTCGGGCGCTGGGGTGGTGACGGCCTTGGCGTGGGTGAGGGTGGTTTCCACGTCCTTGAGGCGCGAGGAGAAGGGGCGGTAGAAGTTTCGCAGCATCTGCACCCAGTCCAGGTGCTCGTCCTCGACCTTGTCCAGTTGCGACTCCATCTCGCGCGTGTAGCCCAGGTCCATCAGGTCGGGGAAGGCCTCGATGAGTTTGTCGGTGACGGCCTCGCCCAGGTCGGTGGCGTAGAAACGGCGGTCGAGTTGCTCGACGTACTTGCGGTCCTGGATGACGCTGATGATGGAGGCATAGGTGGAGGGGCGTCCGATGCCCTCGGCTTCGAGCGTGCGGATGAGCGAGGCCTCGGTGTAACGCGGGGGCGGGCTGCTGAACTTCTGCTCAGGGTCGATGTGGATCGGCGCCAGGGGTTGGGCCTCGGCCAGGCGAGGCAGGGTGACCTCGTCATCGCCGCCGGGCAGGCCGGTCTGGGCGTAGAACCCGTCGAAGACGAGGGTGCGCCCCGTGGCGCGGAACGTCAGCGGGCGCTGCGGGTCGGCGCCGCCGCGGATGGTGACGGCGGTGGCGTCCCACTGGGCCGGGGTCATCTGGCAGGCGACGAAGCGGTCCCAGATCAGTTCGTAGACGCGGAACAGGTCCTGGCTGAGGTGGGGTCGGACGCGCTCGGGCGGGTAAGCGGTGGAGGTGGGGCGGATGGCCTCGTGGGCTTCCTGGGCGTCCTTGTTCGAGGAGGTGTAGACGTTGGGGCGGTCGGGGAGGTAGCGCTGGCCGTAGGTCCGGGCGATGTGGTCGCGGACCATTGCCAGGGCCTCGGCGGAGATGTGTGTCGAGTCGGTGCGCATGTAGGTGATCAGGGCGACGGGGCCCTCGCCGGGGATCTCGACGCCCTGGTAGAGGGCCTGGGCGGCGCCCATGGTGCGCTTGGCGGAGAAGCCCAGGCGGTTGGAGCCTGCCTGCTGGAGCGTGGAGGTGATGAAGGGCGCGGGCGGGCGGCTGGTGGTGCGCTTGGTCTCGATGTCGGTGACGGCGTAGGGCGTGGCGGGGTCGGGCGTGCCGCGGATGGAGTAGACGGTCTGCGCCGGGCCGCGCCCGCGCGGGTCGGTGCGCACGGAGAGAGCCGCGTCGCGCAGGCCCGTGGCTCGGGCGATCTCCAGGGCGCGGCGGGCACGGGCCTCGCAGTCCTCGGGGGATCGGGTGGAGGCGTCGCTGGTCAGTTCGAAGCGGTCGTCACCGACCTGTACCAGTTCCGCGGTGAAGCACCCGCGCGAGACCAGCCACTGGGCCAGGTCCTTGCGCGACAGGTCCTGGCCGGACGCGCCCAGCGCCTTGGCGAGGTCGGCCGACTGTCGCGGGGCCTCGCCCGGGTTGGACGAGAAGATGCCCTCGATGGCCCAGTATTCGTCGGGGATGAACGCCTGGATCTCGCGCTCACGCTCGACGATCAGGCGGACAGCGACGGACTGCACGCGCCCGGCCGACAGGCCGCGGGCGACTTTTTTCCAGAGCAGTGGGGAGACCTGGTATCCGACGATGCGGTCGAGGATGCGCCGGGCCTGCTGGGCGTTGACCCGGTCCATGTTGATGGGGTGGGGGTTGGAGAAGGCGCGCTGGATTTCGCCCTTGGTGATCTCGGAGAACATGACCCGCCGAGCCTGCTCGGGGTCGATGCCCAACTCCTCGGCCACGTGCCAGGCGATGGCTTCACCTTCACGGTCGGGGTCGGTGGCGAACCAGACGACGGACGCGGTGCGTGCGGCGCGCTTGAGGTCGGTGATGACCTTCGTCTTGCCGTCGAGGATCTCGTACGTCGGGCGGAAGTCGTGCTCGAGGTCCACGCCGGGGACTGGCGACTTGACCCCCTTGGGGTTGCGGCTGGGAAGGTCGCGCACATGACCAACGCTGGGCAGCACGACAAAGCCCGGCCCGAGGTACTTATTGATGGTCTTGGCCTTGGCCGGGGACTCGACGATGACCAGTTGGTGTCCGGAGGCCGAGCCGTTGGAGGCCGCGGCGCTCCGGGCCTTTGTGGACTTGGAGGCAGCGGGCGAGCGCCGGGCGGCAGTGGTCGAGCGCCCGGAACGGCGCCGGGTAGACGTGGTCGTGGCGTCGGCGGGCTGTCGTGCGGCGGCTTTGGCCATGGTGCGGTGATGCGGGGGCTTCAATCGGCTCCGGGACGGACGGGTACCCGGTGTACGCCCGGATCCCCGTTTGCGTGGGGGCGGCGTCCGGTGGTCGTACGCAATGATCGGACCGGCGGTCGCTCCGGGATACAGACATCGGCAAGTTTCTCAGGCCATGTTCGTATTACGATAGGAACTATGACCTTTCATATACCGAACATGCGGGGGGGGGGGCTGGTGGTCAGTGTCCGTGGGCTGAGCGTGTTCCATCTCGGCCAGAACATGGTCCGGGGCCGCGGCAGGTCCATCCAGAATGATGGCTCGCGGGGTCGCTGCCAGGCGTTTGAACCAGGTGCGCTGGTTCTTGGCGAAGCGTCTTGTTTCGATCCTGGTGCGCTCCAGCGCTTCGTCGAGCAGGGACTGAGTCCTGTGCGGCGGGAGTGCCCCGTGGTCGGCGTATTGGAGTGCTGTGGCGATCTGCTTGTAGCCCAGGGCTTCGCAGGCCTGAGCGTTGAGCGGTCCGACGGCGAGCAGGCGCCGGACCTCGTCGAGCAGCCCGTCGCGGGCCATCTGCCTGACGCGGGCGTTGATGCGCCGGTTCAGTTCATCGACGGGCCATCGCAGGAGGAAGAGCCTCGCATCGGGCCGGGGCGCGGCGACCATGGACCACTGGCGCTGCAGCGAGGAGATGGTGCGCCCGGTGAGGTGGAGCACTTCCAGGGCGCGGATCGTGCGGCGCGCATCGGCGGGGTGGATGCGTCGTGCGGCCTCGGGGTCGGCCTGCTCGAGTCGGGCGCGGCGCTCGGCCGGGTCGAGCGCGGCCAGGGTCGCGCGGAAGACGTGATCGGCGGGTGGGCCTTCGAACAGGCCGTAGAGGAGGGCCTGCACGTAGAGCGAGGTGCCGCCGACGACAATGGGGGTCGCGCCGCTTGCGCGTGCGGCGTCGATGGCGGCGCGGGCCAGTTCGAGCCAGCGGTCCACGGTGAACGGTGTCTGGGCGTGGGGGTCGGCCAGGTCGATGAGTTCATGGGGGACGCGTCGGCGGTCCTCGGCGGTGGGCTTGGCGGTGCCGATGTCCATGCCGCGGTAGACCTGGAAGGCGTCAGCGGCGATCAGGACCGCGCTGCGCCCGCGCGCGGCCAGCGCGAGAGCCACGCCCATGGCCAGGGCGGATTTGCCCGACGCGGTCGGGCCGTAGATGACGGGGAATGGCGCGGGGGCGTCGGTCATGGCCTGCGAGCGGTGCGTGGGGCGGGGGGGCGGGGGAGTGGGGGGAGGGGGGGGAGTGGGGTGGAGGCTGGTGAGAGAGCGGAGCGTTGGCGCGGTGAGCGTATCGGGCACGGGTCTGCCCTAGCATCGAAGCCCCTGGCTCTGTGCGCGGGGGTGCTGGCCGGGTGGAGAGGGTGACGGGAGCGCGAGCATGTTTCAATCGGTGAAAGCGGGCGAGTTTGACGCGGGGGGCGTGCTGGTGCTGGGGCGGTTCCAGGATTCGGAGGTCAGCGCGAACCTGAAGAAACTGCCGTCGGGCGTGGGCGAGGTGGTTCGCTCAGCCGTGGCGCGAGCGGAGGGATCGGGCGAGACGGGCAAGATCGCAGAAGGGTTCCCGTCGGGTGAGGGCGGGCCGACGCGCGTGATCGTGGCGGGCCTGGGCAAGAGGGAGAAGTTCACGCTCGATGAGCTGCGCAGGGTGACGGCGGCGGTGGGGCGGCGGATGGCGGCGACGCGCGAGACGCGCGTGCGTTTCGTGCTGTCTCCAGCGCTGGAGGCGGCGGGCCTGAACCTGTCGAAGGCCGGGCGGGTGGTGGGCGAGACGATGGGGCTGCTGGGGTGGGATTCGATGCAGTTCAAGGGGAAGGCGTCGGACGAGGCGCGGAAGAAGCGTCAGGCGCTGACGATCGCGGGCGACAAGAAGGCGTTCACGGCGGGGCTGGAGGACGGGTTGGCGCTGAGCGAGAGCGTGAACCTCTGCCGCACGCTGAGCGAGACGCCGCCGAACATCGCCACGCCGGAGTTCATGGCCGAGCAGGCGCGGAAGGTGGCCAAGGCGTGCGGGCTGGAGTTCAGCGTGCTGACGGGCAAGGACCTGGAGAAGGAGAAGCTCGTCGGGCACGTGAACGTGGGGAAGGCCAGCGAGAACAAGCCGGCGTTCATCCGGCTGAAGTACACCCCGTCGAAGGCCGGTCGGAAGAAGGACCGCCCCGCGGTGCTCGTCGGCAAGACGATGTGCTACGACACCGGCGGGCTGAGCCTGAAGGTGAACAACGGGATGGTGGGGATGAAGCGCGACAAGGACGGCGGGTGCGCCGTGCTGGGGGCGATGCACGCCATCGCGACGCTGGTAAAGCCCGACCGCCCGGTGGTGGGGCTGCTGTGCGCCGCGGAGAACAGCGTCAGCGACGAGGCGTACCGGCCCGACGACGTGCTGACGTTCCGCAACGGGGTGACGGTGGAGATCACCAACACCGACGCGGAGGGGCGCCTGGTGCTGGCCGACGGGCTCTGCTGGGCCTGCGACAAGGAGGAGCCGGCCTATGTCGTCGACCTGGCGACGCTGACCGGCGGGGTGGTGGTGGCGCTGGGCAGCACCTACTGCGGGATGTTCTGCGAGGACGAGGGTCTGCGGTCGCGCATCGAGCGGGCCAGCCAGTCCAGCGGTGAGCGTGTCTGGCGCCTGCCGATGCACGCCGAGTACCGCGAGATGATGAAGTCGCCGATCGCGGACATCCTCAACAGCAACCCCAACCGCAAGGCGCACCCGATCCAGGGAGCGGCCTTCCTGTCGTACTTTGTCAAGGAGGGCGTGCCCTGGTGCCACCTGGATATCGCGGGGGTGCACGTGGCCGAGTCCGACAGCGGTGCGTTCGTGAAGGGACCGACCGGCTGGGGTGTTCGGATTCTGGCCGACCTTCTGGGGCAGGATTAGGGCCACCCCCCGAGCGCCGAGCGGGAATGCGTGAACAATTGCCGGCGGCTGGTCGAAGCAGAGCAGGCGAGCGTTGCTCAACGATGAACCGTTGGTTGGTCATGTTGCTGGGGGTGGCGTGCGTTCTGCTCGGAACGCCGCTGGGCCTGCGCGGGCTGGGCGAGGGTGCCACCACGGGCACACCGGTGGCGGGCACACCGGTGACGGGCACACCGGTGGCGGGGGTTGTGCTGGCAGACGATCGAGGCTGCTGCTGCCCGGTGAACCACGCCCCGGGATCAACCGAGACGCCGTGTCCGTGCGGCGATGACTCGGATACGCCTTCCTCGGCGCCGTCGCACGGCGCACCGTGCCGATCGACGTGCCCGTGCGCCCCGACGCCGTCGCGAGGGGATCGGACCGCTCCGTCGACGCCGCTGGTGGACCACGCCGCCGCGGCGCGGGCCAGGGAGGGTGCGGGGCGTTCGGCGGTGCGCTCGGGCCATGACGGGGTGCGCGGGGACGGATGGCCGGGCTTCACCGCTGCGGCGGGGCGGGCTGAGCGTCAGCGCCTGCACGCGGCGTGCTCGGGGGTGATCCTGCGGGCGGGGCTGGAGCGGCCGGGGGTGGCGGATCGATCGGTGCGGAGCGTGTGGACCACCTAGTCGGGTGTGAGCGCCACGACCCGTGGCGTCGAAGTACGAACCGATCCAGGTCCACGCTTGTTTCCTGAACACACCATGGTTTCACCGCCCGCGCGGGCCGGCCGCGGCGGGTGTGTTGCGAAGGCGTACGCGCGGCGTGGGCGAACCCCACGGTCGGGCGGCTGCCCGGGGCTCTGAGCGATATCCGACGAGCCCGGGCGGTGCATGAACGCCGCAGAGCCGGTGGAGAACGCACAATGACCACGTTGAACACGACCACCATGACGACAACCAAGAAGACCGCGGTCCACCGCGTGAGCACGGCGGTCCTGCTGCTGGGCGGGGCCGTGATGCTGCTCCACCTGTCCGGGTGCGCCGCGGGGTCCGCCGCGTCGGGCTCGGGGGCATCGACCTCGCGGGCGGTGGCCGAGGGCCGCGCCGAGCCCGGCGCTGAGGGGCTCATCCACCGCGTCACGCCGGCGGACCTGGCCACGACGCGCGGTGGCCAGCCGGTGGAGGGCGAGTACGTGAAACTGTGGGTGAACGGCATGGGCTGTCCGCAGTGCGTCACGAACATCGACTTCCAACTGGAGCGCCGCCTGTCGGCCACGGACGTTCGCGTCGATCTGGGCGAGGGCGTTGTCTATGCGCGGTTCCCGCGCACACGCCCCACGCCCGACCAGCTCCGCAGTTCCACCACCGACGCCGGGCTGACGCTCGTCAAGGTGCAGTCGTCCTCGAACCCGCTGGACTGACCCGCGGGCCTGATCGAGTCCAGAGCGATCGAATCCAGGAGGATGACCACCATGACCACAGCATTTGCTCAAGATCACGATGTTCCGCGCCCATGCCCGGGGCCTTCGCGGGGGAGGGCGGCGCGTCCCGCCCGCGTCGGCGCGGCGGCTCTCGCGGCCCTGGTCTTCGCGTCCGGGGCCGCAACGGCGCAGGAGGCGATGTACACGCAGGCGGCCACCATGCCCTCGCCGGGTGTGGGTGTGCTGCGTCAGCAGTTCCACTTCTGGCGGTACGGCTCGGACCCGGTCAGCGGGGCGCTGAGCGTCGACCGTCTCGAGCTCATGAACACGCTCCAGCTCGGGCTGGTCCGCGACCTGTCGCTGACGATCGAGTCGCCGCTGGAGACGCGTCTGGCCAAGCGCCCGACCGACCAGGGCACGACCACGACGACGCAGCTGACCGACGTGGACCTCATGCTCAAGTGGCGCCTGTTCCAGAGCGACCCCGGCGGCGTGGACACCAAGCGCTTCGCGGTGATGGGGGGTACCCGCCTGCGCACCGACGAGCAGTTCGGCGTCGATCCGCACATCGGGGCCGTCTACACCCAGGTGATGGGCCTGCACGGGTTCAACGCGGAGATCCACGCCTGGTGGAACACGCGCAATCGACCCCGTGCGTTCAACTTCGGCGGCGACGGCGACGCCTCCGCCGTGGCGCTGAACCTGGCCTACGTGCTGCGCATCTGGCCGGCGCGCTTCACCAGCGAGACGCAGGGCGCCTGGTACGTGACGGCCGAGGCCAACACGCTCTACGAGACCAGCGGCGACTGGGAGGTGCGCTTCTCACCCGGCCTGATGTACGAGGGGCGTCGCTGGGGCTTCGAGATCATGGCCCAGGTGCCGATGTACCAGCGCGTGCGCAAGCGTGCCGAGCTGGACTGGGGCATCGGCATCGGCTACCGGCTCATTTTCTGAGCCGCGGGAAGACCTCAGGGCAGCAGGCCCTTGAGCTGGTCCTGGATGCCGCGGATCTGGCCGCCGAGCTGGCCTTCCATCTGGCCCCTGACCAGGTGTTGGGCCAGCATGTACCCCCCGACGCTCACCGCGCCCAGCAGGAGTGCGGCGATCGTCGTGAGCAGCACGGCCGTCCGCACCGGGCGGCGCACGATCGGGCTGCGCGCGATGGGTTCGACCTGCTCGCGCAGGCGGGCGACCTCGGCCCGGAGGGCCTCCACCTCCGCCGCGAGGGGGTGGCGGCCGGGCCGGGTCAGCCAGGCGCGCGGCGGGGCGGGCATGATGTGGCCGGCGCGCGCGGCCTGGATGATGGCCGACTCCGGCGATGCGGCGTGAAACTCCGCGACCGAGTCCTGCCCGGTCACCGTGTCCACAACCGCCACGCCCCACACCGGCATCTGATCCGAAGAGGCGTGCTCCGATGCCGGAGGGGTGGGCGTGATCCCCACGCCCGGCGCGGGCGCGAGGCCCCCGGTGGGACTCGAAAGGAATGGCGTGGCCGAAGAGGCCGAAGTGGCTGAGGTTGCCGGGCTGGGCGGTGGATCAGGCTCGATCAGTGGCCGCAAGGGATCCATGCCTGAGCGTACACCCCGGCACTCGGGATGGTGGGGGGGGGGTAGGGGGTGGGGGGGTGGGGGGGTGGGTTTGGCGTGAGCACGGAAGGACGTGACGAGCCGTGTTCAGCCGATGTCTGGTATACTGCCGCCGTGGGACTGGACCGGGGGCATTACGAGCGCGCGTTCGAGACTTTCGTCCGGGGCAGACGCATCCCGTGCATCTCCGTGGATGATGCGCGCAAGGCCCTACTCCCCGGCGCACGCGCGTTCACCACGGCCGATGGCGGGGCGGACGGCCAGTGCGCCCCCGGGGACGCGCTCAAGTCGTTCGACTTCGTGGTCTATGCCGAGTCGGTGAATCTGCTGGTGGACGTGAAGGGACGGCGTGCGGGCCCCCCGAGCCGCCTGACCGGGCGCGCACGACTCGAATCGTGGGCGACGATGGAAGATGTCCGCTCGCTGAGAGTCTGGGAGCGGCTTTTCGGGAACGGGTTCCGGGCGGCGCTGGTCTTTGTGTATCTGTGCCAGAATCAGCCTCCCGACGGGCTCTTTCAGGAGGTCGTGGCCTGTCAGGACCGCTGGTATGCGCTCCGTGGGATCCTCCTGGACGACTATCAGGCGGCGATGAAGGTGCGTAGCCCGCGATGGGGGACCGTCGATCTGCCTACGAACGTCTTTGAACGGCTCAGTCATCCCCTTTCCGCGGCGTGGTTCTCGCGGATCGTGCCGGAAGGCCGGGCCCTCCACCGGGCCCTCCAAGGTGTCTAGGCCGTAGTGACGGGGTGAACCTGCGAAGCACAGAAGAGTCTGATGTATATTCGGTTTTCGATAGGCGTTACCGAGTGATTCGGATTCGGAGTCCGGGGTTGTTCCGTTGCCTGTTGAGCGGGGCTGGAAGGCGGGTTAGCATCATGGACAGGCGTGGTCCGGGTGTCCGGGCCGCGTCGGGGCAAAGCGTGGAGATCGCGATGCACATGCGTGTGAGCGGGGTGGGGGTGGGCCGGATGGTTCTGTTCGCGGTGGGCGTGTTGTGTGCCCTGGTGTGGGCGACGCCCTCGGCCGTGGCGCAGGGCATCGGCAGCGGGATCGGGACCGGGGATCCGTCGCTGGGCTCGGTGCCCGCGGGCGGTTCGATCGAACTGGTGCCGCCGAAGATCACCGCCACCGGGTCCATCGGACCCGAGTGGCTCATGTATCTCGGGCTGGGGGTCATGGTGCTGCTGGTGCTCGTGGCCAACCTGATCCCGACGCGGCGTGGACACCAGGACTGAATCCCCACCAACACACGCACCCCCTACACCCCCTACACCCCCCCCCCACACACACCACACACCCGCGCTCCAGGGTCATTCTCTGGCGGCAGGACCCACGCTCACCGGTACTCACGCGCACCAGGACCCACGACATGACGCGGGATGGACTCACCATGACGCTGGCAGGGGGCGGTGTGGCGCTGGCGTGCGTGGCCGGCGTGCTCTGGGCCGGCTCGACCCGGACGGGCTCGGCCGTTGTGGCGTCGGACCCGCTGCTGGCAACCAGCGCTGTGGCGCAGGGGACGTCCCCGGGCGGGCCCGCGGTCACGCGGCCGCGCGGGCAGTACCTGCTGCTGGCCGGGCGCATGCAGGGCTCGCCGCCGGGCGTGGTCTGGGTCATTGACACCGTCAACCGCGAACTGCTGGCGCTCAAGTGGAACCGTTCGGAGCGGCGGCTGGAGCCGTTCGACATCCGCAACCTCAACCGCGATACCACCGGGGCCGGCCCGTCCCGCGGGCGATAGGCGGCCAGATTCGTACCGCGCAGGCAGGGGACAGGCGCCGATATGCACGACAAACCGCACACCCCGATCTCGACCTCTCAGCTCTCAGCGCGGGAAGCGGCGCCGACCGGGCGTGAAGAGCGGTGGACGTGGGGGCGCCGTCTCGGCGTGCTGGCGCTGTGGGCCTTCGCGGGCATCATGGCCGGGCTGGTGCTGGTGGCGCTGACGCGTCCCGGCGCCACGCTGCCCAGCGAGCGACTGGCGATGGCCGACGTGGCGGTCGCGGGGGGCGAGATGTCGGCGGTCACGGTCAACATGGGCGGGAACGACGATATCCTGGTCGTGCTGGACCAGCGCTCGGACTACCTGCTGGTTTACGGCGTGTTCAACCAGCGCGTGGTGGAGTTCCGTTCGCGGGAGAGCCTGCCGGAACTGTTCTCCTCGGTCCGTCCGGCGAACGATCCGCGCAGCACTCCGGGCCAGCCGGGTGTGGGTGTGCCTGGGGGCGGGTCCTTCCCGCCGGGCAGCCGATAGTCTGTGCCGAGGTCGATGGGAACGATCGCTGATGCTGGGTGCGGGGGTGCGGGGGTGCGGGGGTGTGGGGGTGTGGGGCGAGTGAAGGGTGAGCGGCGTTTGGAGCCGTGCGGCTGGTCGG